>OGJZ01000370.1_pt1 | contig 54953 bp, 56 predicted proteins | sample 1572321 | NCBI WGS metagenome assembly OGJZ01 (sample SAMEA2582086, study PRJEB24529) | metagenome | biome: Human gut stool | place: China | collected 2011 | reverse complement strand
GACCAGCAAGCGCAGGGTTCATAAAGTTACGACCTACACCACCGAAGATTTCTTTCGCTACCACGATACCAAAACTGATACCAAGTGCTGCTTGCCATAATGGCAATGTTGGTGGAACGATTAATGCAAATAAAATGGTTGAAACGAACATCCCTTCATTTACTTCATGACCACGCACCACTGAGAACAATAATTCCCAAATTGTACAAACAGTAAATACCACTAAGTAAATTGGTAAGAAGAAGATCGCCCCTAACGCCATTTTTGAGCCCCAAGTTGCATTATTGGTTAAGTCTAAACCTAATGAACTTGCAAGCGCATAGTGCCAATCGTTAGCAATTAATTGATTTAAATTGCCTAATTGATTTAAGGCAGGGATCGCTTGGTTACCCACATTGTACATCCCGTAGAAAATCGCAGGGAACAACGCAAGGAAAACCGTAATCATCATACGTTTTGAGTCTAACGCATCACGAACGTGTGTGTTTTTGTGCGTTACCGTACCTGGTGTATAAAGCAAGGTATAAATCGATTCAAAGATCGGATAAAGCTTGCTGTATTTACCGCCTGGTAAAAACGCGGGTTCCATTTTTTCAAAAAGATTTTTTAAACCCATTTTTAACCTTCCTTCTCAATCTTATCTAATACTTGACGCAAGATTGAACCGTATTCATATTTGCCCGGGCAAACGAAAGAACATAACGCTAAGTCTTCTTCATCTAATTCAAGACAACCTAACGCTTGTGAACCGTCGGTATCGCCCACGATTAAATCACGTAATAATAATGTCGGTAAAATATCCAACGGCATGACACGCTCATAACTACCGATTGGTACCATCGCACGCTCACCACCATTTTCTGCGGTAGTAAAGTTGAATAATTTTTTACCGAAATGACCTAATACGGTACGGGTAATCGAATATTTATTCGGTTGTGGCGTAATCCAGCCGAAGAATTCTTTCTCGTTACCTTCTTCGATCACAGAAACTTGCAATGCATAACGACCGAGATAGTCGTGAGCACCTTTTGCTGTTTGACCGCAAAGTACCGAACCAGAAATAACGCGATTTTCACCCGCACTTAACTCGTCCTTCGTTAATTGGGAAAGGTTAGCCCCAATAACCGTACGCACTAAACGTGGCGATTTGACTTGAGGTCCTGCAAGAGAAACCACACGTTCTAGATTAAGCTCGCCGGTTGTGAATAATTTACCGATAGCAATCACATCTTGATAGTTGATATACCAAACGGTTTTATTCATTCCTACAGGATCAATAAAGTGGATATGAGTACCACTTAAACCCGCCGGATGAGGACCTGCAAATTCATTAATCACCACATTACTCGCATGTGATGCCGGAATTTTATTATCAGGCGCTTTACATAAGTGAATGTTGCCGTCATGTAAACGACTTAACACAGTTAAACCATTGACGAAATCATTTTCGGACGCAGCAATAATAACCGCAGGATCTGCCGCTAACGGATTCGTGTCCATCGCATTAACGAAAATGGATGAAGGTACGCCATCAATCGCAGGAACTTTGCTGAATGGACGGGTACGGAATGCTGTCCATAAACCAGATTCCTGTAAATTTTTACGCACTTGCTCCGCACTTAACGTGTTCAATTCAGCTGCAGGGTATTTATCGAAAGAAAGCGCTTCATCGCCTTCAACTTTAATTACCACAGATTGCAATACACGCTTTTCGCCACGATGAATTGCTGTGATCGTGCCACTCGCAGGTGCGGTGAAAATGACACCAGGATTCTTTTTGTCTTCAAAAAGCACCTGACCTTTTTTCACTACATCACCTTCGCGAACCTTCATAGAAGGGCGCATTCCCACATACTCTTCACCAAGCAAAGCAACTTCAGTAACGGTATTCCCGTTATGGATTACCTGCTCCGGTTTTCCTGCAATAGGAAGATCCAAGCCTTTTTTAATCGTAATCATATTGTTTGCACTACTTTTGTTAGATTAAAAATACAGCAATAACCCTAAGGTTATTACCTCGTCTTGAGTGATAGTTGTTGAAATGATTAAAGAAGAAAACGGCAAAACACAGCTATGCCTAAATAACCACTCTCCAACCGATAAAAAATAAAACTCAAATTCTTTTTCAATTTTGCGGACATTTTCGTCCGTAAAAACGTTAAATTTTTGCTAAAAAAATTGGCTTATTTTAACCAAATAATAACGTTCTTGCCACTTTGAAAGCCGATTGTTTATGTATTTTTGTGAAAAACTTCACATTATTTGCCAAAAATCAATTTTTTAATTTTTATTGGGTAATTACAAAGAGGTAAGGAACTTATTGCCCAACACCCACACAATGAGGTGATTTTGGGAATTGTTGCCCCAACTCATCCCATTCTTGCTTGGTGTAAAGATGCAATGCCAAGGCATGAATGCCATTTTGTAAATCTTGAGAGAGTAATTGATAAATTTTGCGGTGACGAGCAACTTTGCTGCTCCCCTCAAAGGCGTCACTTACTAATACGATTTTAAAATGTGAATCCGTACCACGCCCGGAACTATGCATATAACTTTCGTTTTCGACGGCAATAAAGTGCGGTTGAAATTCTTGGCGTAATCGTTGATCTAATTCTTGTTGTTTTGACATATTTCTTCCTAAAACAAATGATTAAATTAAATGGGAGAGACTATACAATCAGTTATAACTTTGTAAGAATAACGAAAATTTATTCAAACTAATGAGGATATTATGAAATTTAATATGAAAACCTTAATACTCGGTTCAATCTTACTTTCAAGTGCATTATTGAACGGCTGTCAAAGTGAATCAAACACGTTACGTTTTACACCTGCTGCGCCACAAGCGAGCATGAATGTAAACCAATCCGCTGTTGTTTACGTCACCACTCGCGATATGCGCCAAGCCCCTGAGATTTCCAGTTATGTTGCCGATGGGAAACTCGTCAAATTATCCGCGATGCCAAGCGTCACCGAGCTATTCCAACAAGTTGAACAACAAAACCTTATCAGTAAAGGTTTCCGTATCGGTACGGCAAATAATGCGAATGCGGCAGTCACTGTAAACGTGCAAGAGTTTTTTGCCAAAGTGAATCAAGGAAACTTACGCTACGATATCGATAGCAAAATCCAGTTAGCCATTCATGTGCAAGGCGCTAAAGGTCAATTCACCAAAAATATTGGTACAACACGTAGCCACTCGGGTGCATTCTCTGCCAAAAACTCAGAGATCCAAAAGGTGTTAGGTGAAACCTTTAATGACATTGTTCAATCTATTTATAAAGACCAAGAAGTCACTCAGGCAATTAACCAATACGCTAACTAAAAAACTTGGTGAAAAACCACCGCACTTTCTATCTTAGCCCAGAAAAGAGCGGGACAAAAACCAAGTGTTTTTAGGCCACAATCCCAAGATAAAAATAACGCATAAATTTAATTCCGATTTATGCGTTATTTTTTGCTTTGCAAAATACAAAATCAGAAAAAACAAAAGCCGCTAATTACTTAGCGGCTTTCTAGAATTTGGCTCCTCCTGCGGGACTCGAACCTGCGACATATGGATTAACAGTCCACCGTTCTACCGACTGAACTAAGGAGGAAATGGTGCCTCGAGGCGGAATCGAACCACCGACACGGGGATTTTCAATCCCCTGCTCTACCGACTGAGCTATCGAGGCAACTCATCAGTGGTGCGTATTAAACGTTTTTTTGAATTTCAAGTCAACATCTATTTTTAAAAAATACGAAATAATTAACTTGTTTGCACATTTAACAAGCGAAACGTACATAAATGCTACATTTATCGAAAAATATTTACTTCTTATATAAAAAGAAAGCCCGCTCAATATTTATTAAGCGGGCGATAAATTTCACAAAAGATTGCGATTAACGTCTCACACGATAGCTCTTTTGCGCTTTATCAACTTTCACCAAATAATTTCGCGCCTGCGCGGATGGGTGGCTAGTTGTCAAAATACGGTACACTTGTTCCGGATAAAGCTGGTTAATTTTCATCATTGCCATCTCTTTATCATCGTTAAATACACGCAATACCGCACCGGCACCGCTGTTATACGCCGAAATCATGGCAAAGCGTTTTGATGTCGGGTTCGTAATACCATCTAAGTATTTATTTTGTAGCAACCACAAATACGCCGCACCGGCATCAATGTTTTTCTCAGGATCAAACAAATAATTTTTACTTGGTTGACCACTCATGCCTTTCATTTGGAACACATCGCGTCCTGCAGTGTGCGGCACTACTTGCATTAAGCCCATGGCGTTAGCATAGCTTATCGCATACGGGTTAAAGCTCGATTCTGTTTGCATAATGCCCAGAATCAAACTTTCATCCAATCCATAACGACGCGCAACTTTACGCACAATCGGTAAATATTTTTGTGCACGTACTTCCACGTGATTAGCAATCATTGGAATCACCACAAATTGCACTTGATTACCGTTTGATAAACGACGCGTTTGCAATTTATTTTGAATTAAATACGTGGCGAAATTGCTTGCTGTAAACTGATCTGCAATAGAACCACCGCGATTATCGATCACCTGCCCAACCAAGAAAGGGCGAGAGCTAATAGGCACATCACCGGAAGCAAATAAATCAATGCCATTCGCATCAGACCCCATCAATAAGGTATGAACAATCGCATTATGTAAACGGTTCAAATCTGCCTGCGTTTCGATAGTAATCAAACCCTCATCAAAACTCACATGGCTACGAGTGAAATAACGGTCCGTATATTTTACATAGTCTTTACGGCTCGCCACTAAAAGCTCATTCACCCCCCAAATGCGGTCGATATTATTGGCAAATTGTCCGGTTAAAATATCCAATCCGCGGGTATCTTTCGCAAAGGCTTCATCGTAATCCAATCCCCGATGGTGCGAACCGCCACCACAAGCATATAAAAAAGGGATAAGGGCTAAAATTAAATACTTCTTCATCTTTTATTTCGCTTCAGGGGGAGTGTAGCCTTCAATATGCACATCTTTGCCTTCAAAAAGAAAGGCCACCATTTCCTGTTCCAATAACTTACGATGATCCGCATTCATCATGTTTAATTTTTTCTCATTCACCAACATGGTTTGTTTTTTCATCCATTCTGCCCATGCTTGTTTACTAATAGAATCAAAAATACGTTTACCTAATTCGCCCGGATACAACTGAAAATCCAACCCTTCGGCTTCTTGTTTTAAACGTTCACAAAATACCATTCTTGCCATAATGATTCCTTACATATTGAGTTAATAAATTCTTCACGGGCGTTGCCAACCCGATAGGTTCAGGATGCTGCGGATCATACCAATATTTGACCGCACTTAATAGGTCTGATTGATATTCCCCCGTCTTTTCCGGCACTTTTTTCCAAGGGGAACAATCCACATCCGTGGTCTCGGTTAAGCCGCCAACTTGCGCATAAATTGGATAAATATCTAAATGAAAATGGCTAAATGTATGACGAAATGCCGGCCACTCCTGATATTGCTTAATTCCGTTTGCGGCTAAATAGGCTAACAACGCCTGTTTTTCCGTAAATTGTGGAAAACAATACAACCCGCCCCACAAACCGCTACTTTCCCGTTGTTCCAAAGCAATTTTTCCGTTTTGTTCTAATAACAAGAAATAACTTTCCCGTTCCGGTAGCGTTTTTTTCGGTTTCTTGCCGGGGTAAGCCAGCCAATTTTGTTCGGCATTTGCTCGACAGTCCTTTTTTAGCGGACAAAGATCACATTTGGGCTTAGTTCGCGTACACACCATTGCACCAAGATCCATCATTGCCTGATTAAAATCCGCCACCTGTTCCGTTGGGGTCACCTGTGCTGTCAATTGCCACAAACGGTCTTCCGTTTTCTTCTCGCCAGGCCAACCGTCCACGGCAAAATAACGGGATAACACCCGCTTCACGTTACCGTCCAAAATGGGATAAGGCGCATTCAAACAAGAAGATAACACTGCCCCCGCCGTGCTTCGCCCCACGCCTGGCAATGCCCAGACTTGTTCAAATTCTGTCGGAAACATACCGCCATATTGATCACGCATGATTTGCGCGGCTTTATGCAAATTTCGCGCCCGCGCGTAATAACCCAAGCCCGTCCACAAATGCAGTACCTCGTCTAACGGCGCATCAGCAAGTGCGGTCAAATTGGGGAACGTTTTAACAAAACGCTCAAAATACGGAATGACCGTTGCCACCTGCGTTTGCTGCAGCATCACTTCTGACAACCAAACGCCATACAAGGTTTTATGTTGTTGCCACGGCAAATTTTTCCGCCCGAACTTGGCATACCACGACAGTACGGCATGTGCAAAAGGCGCATGGGGAGATGATTGAGCGAGCATAAATCCTAATATATTCATAAAAGTGCGGTCGTAAAAAACAACGTTTTTAAGCGTCAATTCGCCGCCAATCCAAGGGGACAAACAACCGAACCTAATTCGATTGTGCGTAAAATATTCGCAATTTCTCAACCGTTTGATAACACAAAAACCGGCAAAGTTTATCACAAAGTACAATGCACCTTCAGCAAACTTCAAGAAATCACTTAGTGCTTAACCGGGCTAAATTGCTAATGTATTGGAAACAGCCTATAATCAGCCGCTAAAATTTTCCGCAGACAATAATTTCAACTTCAAAGAATTCATGTTAGAAACGCAATCAGAACATTCCATTCAACCGACTTTTGCCGACCAAAAACGTAAAACCGTTGAGGCCGCCGAGTTTACTGAAGACGGACGTTATAAACGCAAAGTGCGTAGCTTCGTGTTACGCACCGGACGCTTAAGCGATTATCAAAAAAACGCCATGAACCAAAACTGGGCCACACTCGGTTTGGATTATCAACCGCAGCCATTTGATTTCAATGCAATTTACGGCAACGACAATCCGGTCATTTTGGAAATTGGCTTCGGCATGGGCAGTTCGTTGGTGGAAATGGCGGCACAAAATCCTGATAAAAATTACTTAGGCATTGAAGTGCATACACCGGGTGTAGGCGCTTGTATCGCTTATGCCGTAGAAAAAGGCGTTACCAATTTACGCGTGATTTGCCACGATGCCACTGAAATTCTGCGTGACAGCATTGCGGATCAAAGTCTCGGTGGGTTACAACTGTTTTTCCCGGATCCGTGGCACAAAGCGAGACATCACAAACGCCGAATCGTGCAACCGCACTTTATCGACCGTTTATTGAATAAATTACAGGCGGGTGCTTTCATTCATATGGCAACCGACTGGCAAAACTATGCGGAACATATGTTGGACGTGTTGCAACAATATCCGCAATTACGCAATACGTCAGACACAAACGACTACATCCCTCGCCCTGATTTTCGCCCATTGACCAAATTTGAAGAACGCGGCCACCGTCTCGGGCACGGCGTATGGGATCTGTATTTCATCAAATCTTAATTTCATCCACCTCAATAGAAGGAAATCATCATGGCTATTAAACGTAACCAAAGACAACGCAAAAAAATGCATATCGCCGAATTCCAAGAGTTAGGCTTTTTAGTGCAATGGCAATTTGCTGAAGGCACTTCCGTAGAACAAATCGACAGCACCGTTGACCGTTTCATCAGCGAAGTAATCCAACAAAACGGCTTGGCTTACGAAGGCAGCGGCTACTTACACTGGGAAGGTTTAGTGTGCTTAGAAAAAATCGGTAAATGCGATGCGTCTCACCAAGAATTAGTGAAAAACTGGTTGACGCAAAACGGCTTAGAACAAGTGGAAGTTAGCGAATTATTTGATATTTGGTGGGATTACCCAACAAAATAATCGCTATTAAAAATAGCTAAAAAACAGACCGCACTTTCTGCGCCCACAAAGCGTAATAAAAAGTGCGGTCATTTTTTTAAGTCTTTTTACAGAATATTACTGTGAATACTTAACGACATTCGCCTTAACTTGAATTTTCTCACCATTATCAAACAGCAACGTCAGCGGAAAATGTCCCCCAGCCTGCAAAGCCGTAGCAGAATCAAATACCATAATATGCAAACCGCCCGGCTTCAGTTTTACGTTGCCTTTGGCAGGAATTTCAATGCCGTCCGTGGTGATCATTTTGCCGTTTTGTGTACCGTGCAAAACTAAATTTGCCGGCTGACTGCTCTGCACCATCGCAAGATTAACGGCTTCGTTACCATCATTATGCAATTCCATAAAAACAGCCGTTGGTTCACCCGCCTGTTGGGTTGCAAAAATGATCGGATTGGTCACACTGATTTTTGCCAACGTGCCAAGAGGCAAAAGTGCGGTCATAAAAAACAACGTTTTAAAAATACGTCGCATCGTTTTCTCCTTTTTCATTTCTTATTGATTTCGTCGGCATTGCCGATTGCCTTTAAAATATAGCAGAAAAATGCTATATTACCGCCCACTTTTTCATACCTATTTTATGCAATTCTAAAACCTCAATGGCAAATTATTACGACATTACACTCGCCCTAGCCGGCGTCTGCCAAGCAGCGAAACTCGTACAACAACTGGCGTTAAATGGTGAAGCGGACTCAACGGCATTAGAAACCGGTTTAAACAGTTTGCTACAAACCGCACCGGATACAACATTGGATGTTTTTGGCGGCGAGCTAAACAACCTGAAATTGGGGTTAACCACACTTTGCGAACAGCTTAACGGCAGCGAGCCGGAACTAGGTCGTTATTGGCTCAGTCTGTTAGCATTGGCGGCAAAACTCAACAAAACGCCGGAAGCCAAACAAGAATTGGCACGCCGCATTCAATATTTACCCACACAGCTGGAACATTACCACTTACTCGACGAACAGATGCTGTCTAATTTTGCCGGCATTTATGTGGACGTTATCAGCCCGTTAGGTCGCCGAATTCAAGTGACCGGCGTTACTCAATATTTACAGCATTTAGGCACACAAAATCGTATTCGCGCCGCGTTATTAGCCGGCATCCGTTCCGCTATTTTGTGGCAACAAGTGGGCGGCACTAAATGGCAACTGCTGTTTTTCCGCCGCAAAATCGCCACTACGGCACAACACATTCTCTCTTCTCTTTAATATGGAGCTTTCATCTATGCAACTTAGCGCGCTAACCGCACTTTCCCCGATTGATGGTCGTTATCAAGATAAAACCGCCCGTTTACGTCATATTTTCAGCGAATTCGGTTTATTAAAATTCCGCGTTACGGTGGAAATTCGTTGGTTACAAAAATTGGCAGCGACTGCACAAATCACTGAAGTTCCTTCTTTGTCAAAAGAAGCAAACGATTACCTTAACCAAATTGTCGCTAATTTTGCTCTTGAAGATGCCGAGCGCATTAAAGAAATTGAAAAAACCACCAACCACGATGTGAAAGCGGTGGAATATTTCCTTAAAGAAAAAAGCGCAGCATTGCCTGAATTGGCGGCAATTAGCGAATTTATTCACTTTGCCTGCACCTCCGAAGACATCAACAACCTTTCCCACGCCTTAATGCTAAACACCGCACGCGAAGAAGTGTTGTTGCCGGAGTGGCAAAATTTAATCGAAAAAATCACCGCACTTGCCGAGCAATATAAAACCATTCCATTGCTTTCCCGCACGCACGGTCAACCGGCATCGCCAACCACCGTGGGCAAAGAAATGGCCAACGTGGTGTATCGTTTAAGACGCCAGTACAAACAGTTACAACAAATCGATATTCTGGGCAAAATCAACGGCGCCGTGGGCAACTATAATGCGCATTTGTCCGCTTACCCGAATATTGATTGGCATACCTTCAGCGAAGAATTCGTGACTTCTTTAGGAATCACATGGAACCCGTACACGACCCAAATCGAACCGCATGATTACATCGCCGAATTGTTTGATTGCGTAGCGCGTTTTAACACTATTGTGATCGACTTCGACCGCGACCTGTGGGGTTACATCGCATTAAATCATTTCAAACAACGTACTATCGCCGGTGAAATCGGTTCTTCCACCATGCCGCACAAAGTCAACCCAATCGACTTCGAGAACTCCGAAGGCAACCTTGGTTTGGCAAACGCCGTGATGGCACACTTAGGCAGCAAATTACCGATTTCCCGTTGGCAACGCGATTTAACGGATTCCACCGTGTTGCGCAACCTTGGCGTAGGTTTAGGCTACTGCTTAATCGCCTATGCGGCGACCCAAAAAGGCATCAGCAAATTAGAAGTGAATGAAGCCCATTTGCGTGAAGAATTGGATCAAAACTGGGAAGTACTCGCCGAACCAATTCAAACCGTGATGCGTCGTTACGGCATTGAAAAACCGTACGAAAAACTGAAAGAACTCACCCGCGGCAAACGCGTCGATGCTAAAGCGATGTTTGATTTTATTGAGAAATTAGACATTCCGGCAGAAGAAAAAGCACGCTTGCAACAACTCACGCCGGCAAGCTATATCGGCGCGGCAGTACAGTTGGTGGAAAAACTGTAACATCATTAAAAAACGGTCGTATCAAATACGACCGTTTTTCTTTTTACGCTTTCCTCAGTCCAAAATTCACGAAAAAAAACGACCACACTTTTCAATCTCATGACCAAATCTAAATATTGAGAATAATTTGCATTTACAAGCTCATCACCCTAGAATAGACACCGTTCAAATTTGCCATTTAGGCAAAATCTATTTGAATAAACATCTTTTAAAAGGAGCATTTATGAAACTTAACGCATTAAAACTAGCAACACTTACCGCAGCATTGGCATTCTCTAGCGCCGCTTTCGCTGACATTACCGTGTATAACGGTCAACACAAAGAAGCGGCTAAAGCGGTCACCGAAGCCTTTACCAAAGAAACCGGTATTAAAGTCACTTTAAACAGCGCTAAAAGCGAACAGCTTGCCGGTCAGTTAAAAGAAGAAGGGGACAAAACCCCGGCTGATGTATTCTATACCGAACAAGTCGCCTCCTTTGTTGGATTATCCGACGCAGATCTACTCGAACCACTCTCTGCTAACATCATTAAACAAACCCAATATAAAGGCGTACCGGTAGCTCCGAAAAAAGACTGGATTGCTTTAAGCGGTCGTTCCCGTGTGGTGGTTTATGACAAAAATAAACTCTCCGAAAAAGACATGGAAAAATCCGTGTTAGATTACGCTACGCCGAAATGGAAAGATAAAATCGGTTATGTGCCGACTTCCGGTGCGTTCTTAGAACAAGTTGTAGCCATCACCAAACTAAAAGGCGAACAAGCGGCTTTAGACTGGTTAAAAGGCTTGAAAGAGAATGGCAAACTCTACGCGAAAAACAGCGTGGCATTACAAGCTGTTGAAAATGGCGAAGTACCGGCTGCGTTGATTAACAACTATTATTGGTATGCCTTAGCAAAAGAAAAAGGCGCGGATAACTTAAACACCCGCTTATACTTCATTCGCCACCAAGACCCGGGCGCATTAGTCACTTACTCCGGTGCTGCAGTGTTAAAAGGCTCCAAAAATAAAGAAGAAGCGAAAAAATTCGTCGAATTCTTAGCCAGCAAGAAAGGTCAAGAAGCGCTTGTAGCTGCCCGAGCAGAATACCCATTACGCGCTGACGTGGTTTCTCCATTCAACATGGAACCTTACGCAAAACTAGAAGCTCCTGAAGTCACCGCAACAACGGCGCAAGACAAAGAAAAAGCCAATAAATTAATTGAGCAAGCAGGATTGAAATAATCGTATAACCACAGTATCTCTCAACGTGAAATACCGTGGGTACGGTTAAAAATATAAAAAGCCACCTGAAAGTGCGGTCGTTTTTCAACGCGTTTTTCGGGTGGCTTTTTTGTTGTAAGAGTAATAGCTAAAAGAGAAAAAGTTTCCAATAAGATGGAAACTTTTTGGTTTTAGTCTTTCTTAATCGGAGGATTCGCATAAATCGGCAATGATGAACGAGAAACATCAACATACGGGTATTTTCGTTTCATCTGGTGTTGGAATACTTCTGCTTTGCGTCTGCTATTGGTTTTCTCATAATTGGTGCCCAAAATCACTTCATCCACCATATCGCTGATATCAGCATAAGGTAAATAAATAGATTGGGTCTTTTCGCAATATTTAATTTCTTCCGAGCCGATTTCTGCAATTTTTAGCACACGGAATTCTTCTTCATCACGGAAGGCAAAGTCTTTGAATAAATAGCGAATATACTCCAACGCATTTTTGTTTTTATCATTAACATTAGTCTTATCTTGAAAAAAAATAATAAGCTCTTTTAATGCAGTCTCCAGTTTTTGAATACGAAAAGCATGCCAATCCTTATTTTCGCCTATTGGCTTCAAACGGATACCAGATTTTGAACCATCAAGCCATATTTTGCATTTTTCTTCGGTAATGTATTCATCTTTATATGCAATATAAGCAACTTGATAAAGTGGTAGGCTTTCACATTCCACATTAGGGATGTCAGCTTCCTTAAACTCAGCTGAATTTTCACCCTGATTTTTCATAAAACTACGGTAAGGTGCAGAAATGTCCGGTTCTCTTAACCAATTTCCGTTTTTATTAAATACCAAACAACAACCCGAAGCCTCTACACCATCTTCTTTTCCATACAAACGAAATTGATTTAAATCGTTAACCCGACTAGAAAAACAAGCAAAAAAAGCATTGTGAGATGAGCAATCTGCTTTATTTTCCAACTCCAAATCTTGTAGCGATAACAATTCCAGTAACCCTTTTCCTTCAGAGGGATCATTCATATAGGAAGAACTGCCTATTCTCATTGGGCTAGCATCATCCTCATTAACAATACCAAACAGATTGTTACACACTATGGAAGATGTGTAATGCGCTAGCGGAGTTGAACCCAGTTCAATCGGAGGAATATGTAAAACGGCTAAAATAGTAGAAATAGAGTCCTTTAATATTTTATTAAAATCGTTATCTTCATTTGAAAATAAAGTTTCGTATATCTCTTGCTGTTTCTCATTAAAATAAGGAACCCACTTCTGTGTAAGAAAGCAAATATTTCTTAAATAACGACAAGCTATTTTTTTATTTCTGTTTCTTTCTTTCTCACTTTTCAATAGCTCAGAAAGTTCTAATTGCTGTTTATAATATTCAATAGCTTGCTTAAACAATTTCTTTGCTTCAGCTACATCTTTGGTTTTTATCGCCTGCTCAAAGTAACAACGACCAAGCCAAGATAATGCATTGTTCTGTTCTTGCTCATCTTGCAGCTGTTGAGCAAGGTTGAATTGTTGCTGATAACGTGCAACTGCTTGGTCAAATAAACGCTTTAATTCTACTGCGTTTTTAGTCCTAATCGCCTGTTCAAAGTAACAACGGCCAAGCCAAAATAGCGAATTGTTTTGTTCTTGCTCATTTTGCAGCTGTTGAGTAAGATTTAATTGTTGCTGATAATGCAAAACCGCCTGCTCAAATAAATGCTTTACTTCTACTACGTCTTTGATTCTAACCGCCTGCTCAAAATAGCAACGCCCAAGCGCCATTTGATTATCTTGTTGTTCTTGCAAGTCTTCTTGCTGTTTGGCAAGTTCTAAATTCTGCTGGAGATGGTTAATTGCCTTTTCAAACAATTTCTTGACTTCTACTACTCCTTTTATTTTCTTTGCTTGCGCAAAATAACAATAACTAAGCCAGACTAGGACATTGTTAAGTTTTCCAAAATTTGTTTTATTATCTGCTAGTTGTTTAGCAAATTTTAACTGCTGTTGATAATGTTCAATCGCTTTTTTAAACCATCCCTTTGCTTCAGTTGTATCTTTGGTTTTAATCGCCCACTCTAGACAACAACGACCAAGCCCAAATTGAGCATGTTCTTGTTTTTGAAGCCTTGCTTGCTTACTCGTCAACTTTTGTGCAAGCTTAAATAGCCATTTGTAATGTATGACTGCTTGTTCAAAAAGTTCCTTCGCTTCATCAACATCTTTATTGTTTAATAAAGCCTGATCTAAATAACAATGACCAAGCCAATATTGAATATCACTTTGTTCCTCAAGTTGAGAATTTTTATCTTCAATCTCGTTCAAAGCGAGATTGAGTTTTGTAATCGCTTCATCAATATTCTTGTTATTGAATAAACGCTTACCTTCTGCAATTAAATCATTAACGCTCATTGTTTTTTCCTTAAGAAAATGCCTTAACGGCAAATTTCATTAGTCATGAAAAATGACATAACTCATTAAGTTTGTTTATATTATTTTATTCTGAAAACACCCATTCAAATTTTAATGATTTTAATTCTGAAAAGGAAGCTATAATAGTGCGCTAGAAACAAAATGAAGAGATTTTCATATAGCTAATTTGTGGCAAAAATGGCTTTCCGCAGGCACAGATAAGTGCCGAAATTTGGTATATTGCTCTTCCAACGCATGCCATTAATTTTAACCCAATACTAAAAAGGACAACCCCTTGAACCGTAATCCTCCATTTTGGCTGACCGCCTTGATTATTCTGATCAGCTTGCCGTTGATTCTGCCGTTTCTCTATGTGGTGGTTCGGGCGGTTGATGTGGGTTGGGTGCGCAGTATTGAGTTGCTTTGGCGACCGCGTATGTGGGAGCTGTTGAGCAATACGTTATTGCTGATGGTGTGTGTGACGACATTTTCCATCATCCTCGGCACGGTTTGCGCCTTTTTGTTAGAACGCTATCGCTTTTTGGGGAAGCCTTTTTTTCAGGTGGCGATGACATTGCCGCTTTGTATTCCCGCCTTTGTCAGTTGTTTCACCTGGATTAGTCTCACTTTTAGCGTCGAGGGCTTTTGGGGTACGATCGGCATTATGACCTTAAGCTATTTTCCGCTTGCCTATTTGCCTGTTGCTGCCACGTTAAAACGGCTGGATCGGTCATTGGAGGAAGTCAGTCTTTCTCTCGGCAAAAGCCGTCGTGATACCTTTTGGTATGCCATATTCCCCCAGTTAAAACCGGCTATCGGCAGCAGTATTTTATTAATCGCGTTACATACACTGGTGGAATTCGGTGCCGTGTCTATTTTGAATTATCAAACCTTCACCACGGCTATTTTCCAAGAGTATGAAATGGCCTTTAATAACAATACGGCGGCGTTACTGTCGGCGGTGTTAATGGTTATTTGTGCCTTAATCGTGTTCGGCGAAATTTTCTTTCGTGGACAACAAATCTTGTATAACAGCGGCAAAGGCGTGACTCGCCCTTATCCGGTGAAAAATTTAACCGCCGGCAAGCAATTCTTGGCTGTTATTTTTTTCCTCACAATTTTTATCCTCAGCATCGGTGTGCCACTCATCATGTTGATTCACTGGATGTTTGTAGGCACGTCTATTGAAAGTGCGGTGGATTTTTCCGCCTTTTTCGAAGCCTTCAGCAATTCTTTGATGGTTTCCGGTTTAGGCGCGGGTCTCACCGTGCTTTGCGCGCTGCCACTCGTTTGGAGTGCTGTGCGTTATCGTAGCCGCCTGACCGTGTGGATTGACCGCCTGCCATATTTATTGCACGCGATGCCGGGGTTGGTAATTGCCTTGTCCTTGGTGTATTTCACCATTAACTACGCCTATTCTTTCTACCAAACCTTCCTCATGGTGATAGTCGCCTATTTCATGTTGTATTTACCCTTGGCTCAAACCACGTTGCGTAGCTCCTTGGAACAAATCTCCGATAACGTCGAAAAAGTAGGGCAAAGTCTTGGGCGTAGTCATTTTTATATTTTCCGTACGCTCACCATTCCTGCCATGTTGCCGGGCATTACCGGTGCCTTTGCGTTGGTGTTTTTAAACCTAATGAAAGAGCTCACCGCCGCCTTATTACTCACGCCAAACGACATCAAAACCTTATCCATCGCCGTTTGGGAATACACTAGCGATGCCCAATATGCAGCCGCCACACCTTATGCCATAATGCTCATGCTATTTTCCGGCATTCCGGTGTTTTTATTGAAAAAATATGCGTTTAAATAATGACAATACAAACTTCTATGCAAACAACACCACTCCTCCAAATCCACTGCCTCAATAAACATTTCGGGCAGACGCATGTGCTACGTGATATTTCCCTTGAATTGCACAGTGGCGAAATCTTGTTTTTACTCGGTGCTTCCGGTTGTGGAAAAACGACTTTGCTACGTGCTATTGCCGGTTTTGAACAACCTGATAACGGTGAAATTTACCTAAAAGAGCGGTTGATTTTTGGCGCAAATTGCAATATTCCACCGCAACAGCGTCGGCTAGGTTATGTGGTGCAGGAAGGTGTGTTATTTCCACATTTGAATGTGTATCGCAATATTGCTTACGGATTGGGCGATGGCAAAGGCCGCTCCGCGGAAGAACGACAACGCATTGACGAAGTGATGGCGCTTACCGGCATTTGTGCGCTCGCCGACCGTTTCCCACACCAACTTTCCGGCGGGCAACAACAACGTGTCGCCTTGGCACGCGCCATTGCGCCAAATCCTGAACTGATTTTATTAGACGAACCTTTTAGTGCCTTAGATGAACATCTGCGCCAACAAATCCGTCATGATATGTTGCAAGCACTCCGCCAAAGTGGTACTTCCGCCATTTTCGTCACCCACGATCGCGACGAAGCCTTGCGTTATGCCGATAAAATCGCTGTATTGCAAAATGGAAAAATCTTACAAATCGCGAATCCGCGTACGCTTTATTGGTCACCACAACACCTTTCCACTGCCACATTTATCGGCGAAAGCATTGTGTTGCCGGCAACCTTAAATTCACCTTCAACGGCGCATTGCCAATTAGGTGACATTGCCGTCATAGACAAAAGCCAAGGGCAACAAAGCGGCACGTTACTTCTCCGTCCGGAACAATTCAGCCTGTTAAAAACACCTCAGAATCCGACCGCACTTTTTAGCGCAGTGGTAAAAAACGTGGAATTCAAAGGCAAAATTACGGCGATTCGACTTGAAATAAACGGGTTCGACATTGAGTTAGAGGAACACCATGGCATTGAGTTGTATGTGGGAGATGAGGTTGACGTTTATTTATATGGCATAGGCTTGTTTTATGGGGAATAAGTGTTGGCTTTACGGCGGTTGCAATTTACGTTGTAGGTAAAAAAAAAGCGCTATTAATGAGCACATGAGTTAAAAAGTGCGGTTCATTCTTCAGTTATTTTTCAAACATCAAGCTATCTCAAATGTGCTTCCAATAACGCCCTTAATTCATCCCCATCATGGCACCGTTTCACCACCTCGAACAACGCGGTGGCTTCTTCATATTCACATTTTAAATACTGCAGCCATTGCTTAATGCGCGCCACGTGGTAAAAACCGCTGTCGTGGCAATTTTCTAATGTGGCGTATTTGCGCAAAATTGGCAGGATTTCAGCCCAGCTTAATGGCGCATCGTTATGTTTTAGCACACGGCTTAAATTAGGCATATTAAGCGCCCCACGACCAACCATTAAATCTTCACAGCCGGTCATTTCTAAGCAGCGTTGCCCATCTTCCCAACGCCAAATTTCACCGTTGGCGATCACAGGAATATGGAGTTTTTGGCGAATTTCACCAATTTTTTGCCAGTTGATACGCTCAGCGCGATAACCATCCGCTTTGGTACGACCATGAATGGCAATTTCGGTCGCACCGCCTTGCTGCACCGCATCCGCAATGTCGAAAGCAAAGTCGGTGGAATCCCAGCCTAAGCGCACTTTAACACTCACTGCCTGTTCTGGTGGGACGGCTTGACGAATGGCTTTGGTGGCTTGGTAAATAAGTTCCGGTTGTTTTAACAAAGACGCGCCACCGTTGCTGCCGTTGACGGTTTTCGACGGGCAGCCACAGTTTAAATCAATGCCGTGGGAACCTAATTGAATGGCAAGTTCGGCATTTTCCGCCAGCCATTGCGGATGTTGTCCGAGCAGTTGCACACGTACCGGCGTACCGCTTGGCGTGCAGCCCTGTTGGTGCAATTCAGGGCAAAGGCGATAAAAAACTTTCGGTGGGAGACGTTGATCCACCACACGGACAAATTCGGAAATGCACAAATCGTAATCGTTCACTTCCGTTAATAATTGACGTACGAGAGGATCAAGCACGCCCTGCATCGGGGCTAAAATGACACGCAAAGGTTATTTCCAACCTTTGGCTTTGCAAATCAAGTCGTATGCGGCTTGAATTTGCTGGGTTTTCTCTTTCGCCATTTCCATCATTTCCGGTGGCAACCCTTTTGCCACTAGTTTATCCGGATGATTTTCATTCATTAAACGACGATAGGCACGTTTCACTGTGGGCTGATCGTCTGTCGCGCTGACGCCAAGCACTTGATAAGCATCGTTTAAGGTCGGGCCGGAAGAAGATTGCGATTGTTGTTGATAGCCGCCTTGGTAGCCAGAATGTTGTTCGTAGTGACCGCCTTGTTGGTAGAAACCGCCGCGCGCAAAATGACGAGCCGCCATTTCCATTGCCAACATTTGCTCAAATTGAACGCGGGATAAGCCCAGTTCTTCGGCAACAATAAAGAGCACGTCTTTTTCATTATCATGCAAATGATCATCAGAAAAGGCGGCTTGAATTTGCACGGATAAAAATGCCCGTAACAAATCGGCACGTTGTCCGCAACCAAGACGAAATTCACGAATCACCTGACGAATCGGGAAATCTGTCTGTTTGCCACGATTAAATGCCTCTTGCGCTAAACGACGACCGGCATCGTCCAGTTGCATTTGATCCATTAAATGGGTCGCTAACAGAATGTCATTTGCCGTGACACGCCCTTTGGCTTTGCTTAAATGCCCCAACACCGAAAAGGTGGTTTGCATAAACAACAGTTGACGGGTGGTTTTCGTTTTGAAGAAAGAAGAATTGACTGTGCCCAGTTCATACAGTTTTTTATCCGCAAGATGGCCTAGAAAGACACCTGCCAACATGCCAAAAAAACCGCCCAATCGAAAGCCGATTAAGGCACCTAAAAATTTCCCAATAAAATTCATTGTCGCTCCGTTAGGGTCAAAAAAGTGCGGTAGATTTTCTCAGCAAATTGAAAAACGCGTGAAAAAACAACCGCACTTTTGCTTTATTTAATGCCGTATTGCTCACGATAAGCGCGCATTGCCGGTAAATATTGTTGGTATTCCGGTTGAGTTTCAATGAACGCCATCAAATCGGCAAAATCAACGATAGATAACACGTCGCATTGGTAATCACGCTCGACTTCTTGAATAGCAGACAGCTCGCCATTGCCACGTTCTTGACGATTCAAGGCAATCAATACCGCGCTTAATTGCGCTTCATTGGCTTGAATAATTTGCATGGATTCACGAATTGCCGTACCGGCAGTGATCACATCATCCACCAACAACACCTTGCCGCGCAACGGACTGCCGATTAAATTGCCGCCCTCGCCGTGATCTTTGGTTTCTTTGCGGTTAAAGCACACCGGTTTATTGATGTCAAAACGGTTGAATAACGCAATGGATACCGCGGTGGCAATGGGAATGCCTTTATACGCCGGGCCAAAAATCATGTCGTACTGCAAACCGGCATCTTGTAAGGCTGCCGCATAAAATTCACCTAAACGGGCAAGATCGGCACCTTGGTTAAACAAGCCGGCGTTAAAGAAATAAGGACTCACACGGCCGGATTTCAAGGTGAACTCACCAAATTTTAAAACCTGACGGGCAAGGGCGAATTCAATAAACTGTTGTTTATAGTTTTCCATCTTCCTGTCCTTATTCTGCCAATGCCGCACGTTGGGTTTGGAAAATAACCTCACAGCCTTGTTTGGCGAGATCTAATAAGGTTAATAATTCCTCATGGCTGAACGGTTCGCCTTCTGCGGTACCTTGTACTTCAATCATGCGACCATCTTCCATCATCACCACGTTCATGTCTGTTTCCGCAGCAGAATCTTCCACATATTCCAAATCGCATACCGCTTCGCCGTTTACGATGCCGACAGAAATCGCCGCCACCAAGCCTTTTAATGGATTTTTGCTTAATGTGCCGTTTGCTACTAAGCCGTTCAACGCATCACATAACGCCACGCAAGCGCCGGTAATGGAAGCGGTGCGTGTGCCACCATCCGCTTGGATCACATCACAATCTAAGGTCACACAACGCTCACCAAGGGCTTCTAAATCCACCATAGCGCGCAAAGAGCGGGCAATTAAGCGCTGAATTTCTAAAGTACGTCCGCCTTGCTTGCCTTTTGCCGCTTCACGTTGCATACGGCTGTGGGTTGAACGTGGCAACATGCCGTATTCCGCCGTGACCCAACCTTGTCCTTGTCCTTTTAAAAAGCGCGGTACGCCGTCTTCTACGGTGGCAGTACACAACACTTTGGTATCGCCAAATTCCACCAGCACGGAACCTTCCGCGTGTTTGGTGTAATGACGGGTGATTTTAATCGGGCGGGTTTGGTTGTTGGCACGTTGATTCGGACGCATGAAAAATTCCTCGTTAAGCAATAAAAAATCGCGCCATTTTAGCACGCAAACTGACAGAAACGAAATTTGGCAGTACAATAGCACGCAAATTTTAGCGCCTAAAAATGAAGGAATTATTATGATTTATAGCATGACGGCATTCGCCAGTTTGGAAATCAAAAAAGACTGGGGAAACGCAGTTTGGGAAATCCGTTCGGTCAATCAACGTTATTTAGAAACCTTTTTCCGCCTGCCGGAGCAATTCCGCAGTTTAGAAAACACCTTACGCGAAACCTTACGCCAAAAACTCACTCGCGGCAAAATCGAATGTACCCTGCGTATTGATAACAAAAAGCAAGCCGCGACAGAATTACACATTAACCAGGAACTCGCCACGCAAGTATTGCAATCTTTACAATGGCTAAAACAGCAAGCAGGCGAAGGTGAACTCAATTTAACCGATGTATTACGCTACCCGGGCGTGGTGGAAGTACCGGAGCAAGATGTAGATTTAATCAGCCAAGATTTATTGGTGGCGTTTGAGCAAGTGGTCGAGGAATTTATCGCTATGCGCCAACGTGAAGGGGAAAAAATTCACACGTTACTGACACAACGTCTTGAAGCCATCAATGAAGAACAGCAAAAAGTGCGGTCAAAAATGCCGGAGATTTTACAATGGCAACGCGATCGCATGTTGCAACGCTTTGAAGAAGTCCAACTACAACCGGATCCACAACGTTTAGAGCAAGAGCTGATTATGTTAGCGCAACGCATTGATGTCGCCGAAGAATTGGATCGTTTGCAATTACACGTCAAAGAAACGCAAAACATTCTGCGCAAAGGCGGCGCAGTGGGACGCAAATTGGATTTTATGATGCAAGAACTCAACCGCGAATCTAACACCTTGGCGTCCAAGTCCATCAATGTCGATGTGACCAATTCCGCCATTGAGCTTAAAGTGTTAATTGAGCAAATGCGCGAACAAATTCAAAATCTTGAGTAATTGATTGATATTTTTTAAGGAAAGTACGATGGCCTATTCCCTTTTAACGGCACAACAAGATGACATTATTTGCCCGTTAACGCACTACTCGCTGATTCAAATTGAAGGCACAGAGGCGGAAAAATATTTGCAGGGGCAACTCACTTGCGATGTGACCAAATTGGCAGCCGGTGAATCCACCCTTACCGCTCATTGCGATCCGAAAGGCAAAATAAGCGCACTGTTCCGTTTAATTCGTCAAGATGAACAGACCTTTTATATGCTGTTAAAAAGTGCGTTATTGCCATCGGCGCTAGATCAACTGAAAAAATATGCGGTGTTTTCCAAAGTCACTTTTACTTCGTTAGATTGGCAAATTCTCGGCGCAGCCGGCACAAAAGGCATCGAAAAGTGCGGTCAATTTTCTGCACAAATTCGCATTGATGTGAAGGCGCAACAACCGCGCGTGATTTTACTCCACCCAACCCGCTTAGCCATTGAAGCTACCGTTGAAGCAGAAGCTTGGGATTTATTGGATATTCAAGATGGCGTGCCAAGTTTAGCAGTAACAACCCAATTAGAATTTATTCCGCAAGCGTTAAACCTGCAAAGTGTCGAACAGGCGATTTCTTTCCAAAAAGGTTGCTACATCGGGCAGGAAACCGTGGCGCGCGCCAAATATCGTGGTGCCAATAAACGCGCTTTATTTATTTTCGCAGCGCAAACGGAAAGTCTGCCGGACATCGGTTCGGCATTAGAAATGGCACTTGGCGAGAATTGGCGAGCCACCGGCAGCATCACAAGTGCGGTCAATTTTCACGGTGTTTTGTGGTTGCAGGCCGTGTTAAATACGCCGCTGGAAGAAGGTCAGGCGTTCCGCTTGCAGAATTGCCAAACCTTGCTCGACATGCAACCCTTGCCTTATGAGTTAAGCTAATGAAAGTCGGATTGGTATTGGAAGGCGGCGCCATGCGCGGGATGTTCACCGCCGGCGTGTTAGATGTCTTCCTCGATGAACAGATTCACATTGACGGCATCGTTAGTGTGTCTGCCGGAGCGCTGTTCGGCGTAAATTTGCCTTCCAAACAACGTGGCCGCGTATTGCGTTACAATAAAAAATACCTCAATGACAAACGCTACATGGGTTGGCACAGCCTGTTCACCACGGGCAATATCGTCAACAAAGACTTTGCCTTCTATCAATTGCCTTTTGAATTGGACGTGTTCGATCAAGAAGCATTCGCCCGTTCCGGCATCGACTTCTACACGGTGTTAACCAACGTGGAAAGCGGCGAGGCGGAATATGTGAAAATCCACGATGCCTTTGAGCAAATGGAAACCCTGCGTGCCACCTCCGCTATGCCTTTCGTGTCAAAAATGGTGGAAATCGATGGCAAAAAATATTTAGACGGCGGCATTGCAGACAGTATTCCGTTACGTTTCTGTCAACAGTTGGGCTACGATAAAATCATCGTCATTCTCACCCGCCCATTGGATTACCGCAAAACGCCGACCAATCCGCTGATTTTTAAGGCTTTTTATCGCCGTTACCCAAAACTGGTTGAACGCCTGACTAACCGCTATGCCGACTATAACCGCGCAGTGGAAGACGTCATTCGTCTTAACGAACAAGGCGAGATTTTTGTTATTCGCCCTTCTATCACATTGCCAATTCGACGCATCGAAAAAGATGTCGAAAAAGTACAGGCAATGTACGACTTAGGGGTGCGTGACGGGCAAGACATTCTGCCGGCCCTAAAAGCCTATCTAGCTAAGTAAAAACCTGAAAAAAATCCACCGCACTTTTCCCATTTTTCGCACAAATATTATTGCAGAAATGTTAGCAATTCTTTAGACTAACGCCCGCAAATCTAATTTGTAATTTCATTTATATCGCAAGTTTGTGTATAGGAAATGACAAAGCCCTTCTTTTGAGCCTTTTCTCATTGTTATACCTTCCTTGTAATACTTTCATTCACCTTAATAGGATAAAAAATGAACGAAGTTTTACAACAGTTCAAACAACAATATTTGATTAAATATTGGAATCCCGTCATCGCCGTTATCGCCGCCGGTTTAATCTCGGCCTATTATTTCGGCGTTACCGGCACCTACTGGGCGGTCACCGGCGAATTTACCCGCTGGGGCGGTCATGCATTAGAAGCCTTGGGCATTGATGTGTCCAATTGGAGCTACTACAAAATCATCGGTATGCAAGGCACGATTTTCACCCGTGTTGATGGCGTGATGATCTTAGGCATGTTTGCCGGTTGTATCTCCGCGGCCTTGTGGGCAAACAACGTGAAATGGCGTAACCAGCCACATAAACGCCGCATTGTACAAGCCTTAATCGGCGGAGCCATTGCTGGCTTCGGCGCACGTTTGGCGATGGGCTGTAACCTTGCCTCGTTATTTACCGGCATTCCACAATTTTCCGTGCACGCTTGGTTTTTCACCATTGCCACAGCCCTTGGAACTTACGCCGGCGTAAAAGTCACTTTATTACCGATGTTCCGTGTGAAATTGGAATTGAAAAAAGGCGCTGCGAAATTACAAGAAAGCGATCCGAAAAGAGCGCAACGCCGTTTTTGGATCGGCATGGTAGTTTTCTTCGCTTACCTCATCGCCTCCTTTTATGTGATGACTCAGTCCGTCAAATTGGGCTTCGCCATGCTATGCGGTTTAGCTTTCGGTTTACTTATCGAACGTGCGCAAATCTGCTTCACTTCCGCATTTCGTGATCTTTGGGTAACCGGTCGAGCTTACATGGCAAAAGCCATTATTTTCGGCATTCTTGCCGGCACCATCGGTGTCTTCAGCTACATTCAATTAGGTGTTCCGGCAAAAATCATGTGGGCAGGCCCGAATGCGATTATTGGCGGTTTATTGTTTGGTTTCGGCATCGTGTTAGCCGGCGGTTGCGAAACCGGTTGGATGTACCGCGCGATGGAAGGCCAAGTCCATTTTATGTGGGTGGGTATCGGCAACGTGATCGGCTCTACCTATCTCGCCTACGCGTGGGATGATTTGGCACCGGCTCTAGCACTTGACTACGAAAAACTGAACTTACTGAAAGAATTTGGTCCGGTCGGCGGATTATTGGTGAACTACGGTTTATTGATCGTCTGCTTAATCGCTGTCGTCTGGTGGGAAAAACGCTTTCTTGCCAAAGCAAAAGCCAAAATCGCCGCTCTCGCACAGGCGTAAAAGTGCGGTTTGATTTGACGTTATTTTTATTTCACAGAAGGAAAACACATTATGGCATTTACCGTTGTACACAAATTAGATAAAGATCCAAAAGACATCGTTCCGGATTACACCATCGACACCGTGGGCGAACCTTGTCCCTATCCTGCCATCGTCATGTTAGAAAGCATGCCTGAACTCAAAGAAGGGGAAGTGTTGGAATTGTTAAGCGACTGTGCACAATCCATCAACAACATTCCGGTAGACACTAAAAACCACGGTTATACTTTATTAAGCGTGGAACAAGATGGCACAAAATTACGTTATTTGATTCAGCGTTAATCAATGTTCAGAAAAGCAAAAAAAGCCCGTTTGATACGGGCTTTATTTTTTCCCAAAAGAAAGCATGAGATAAGTTCTTTAAAAAAATTGACTAAACCTATCAAAAAATTTGCCTATTTCCTCAACAATTTGTCCGAAAAAAACGCTAGAATAAGCGGGTTTTTTAATATTCATCGCTATCACATTTATTTCAGGGGAACAAGATGGAAGCTCAGGGGGCGGGTGATTTAATTCGCGTTGTCACGTTATTAGGTGCGGCTGTTGTGGCGGTGCCATTATTTAAACGTATCGGTTTAGGTTCGGTGCTGGGGTATTTAGCCGCCGGCTTAATTATCGGCCCCTTCGGGTTGAAATTAGTGACCGATTCTCACGCGATTTTACACATTGCGGAATTTGGTGTGGTGATGTTCCTGTTCATGATCGGTTTGGAAATGAAACCGTCCCATTTATGGAGCTTACGCAAACAAATTTTCGGGCTAGGCAGTTTACAAGTGGTGATATCCGCTCTGTTAATGACCCTCGTTTCCGTACAATTCGGCATTTCTTGGGAGGTGGCCTTTATTTGTTCTTCTGGTTTCGTGCTTACCTCCACCGCCATCGTGATGCAAGTGTTGGGAGAACGTAAACGCCTGTCCACCCGCCCGGGACAAAAAATGGTATCAATCTTATTATTTGAAGATTTGCTGATCGTACCGTTACTGGCTATCGTGACCTACCTTTCCCCACTCGAAACCGAAAGCACCATTTCTTGGTGGGAATCCGCCACAATCGCTTTAGTTGCGTTGGCTATCCTTGTGCTTATTGGACGTTTCATTTTGAATCCGGTGTTCCGTATTTTGGCAAACGCCAAAGCTCGCGAAGTGATGACTGCCGCCGCCTTATTTGTGGTATTGGGTTCGGCATTACTGATGGAAGAAGCGGGCTTATCACAAGCCATGGGCGCTTTTGTTGCCGGCGTCATGCTGTCGGAGTCCGCTTTCCGCCATCAATTAGAAGCAGACATTGAACCGTTCCGTGGTTTATTGCTAGGGCTATTTTTCCTCGGGGTGGGAATGTCACTAAATCTCACCGTCGTGGCTGAAAACTGGATGCTAATTGGCATCGGCGTATTCGCCTTAATGCTGACAAAAGGTATCTGTATTTACCTTGTTGCCCGCGCAGCAAAAAGTACACACAAAACGGCCATGGAACGTGCTTTGCTCATGGCTCAAGGCGGGGAATTTGCTTTTGTTTTGTTTGCTCAAGCCTTCAACCAAAAAGTTATTGATGAAACCGTCAATGCCAACATGACCGCAATCGTGGTGCTATCCATGGTGTTAACGCCTATTATGTTGGTTTTGTATGAAAAATTTGCACCAAAACCAACCGCAGAAGAATTACCCGCCGATGAAATCGATGAACAACATCCGATTCTCATCGTCGGCATGGGACGTTTTGGTCAAATCGTGAATGACTTATTACGCTTAAGCGGCTACGCCACCACAATTGTTGATTTGAACCCGAACATGATCAAAGGCTTCAATGAATACGGCATTAAATCCTATTTCGGAGACGCTTCCCGCCGCGAATTTCTGATTGCCGCCGGCCTAGAACAAGCAGACATGTTAGTCATCGCCATTAACAATAAAGAACAAGCGGAAAACATCGTGCACTTTGCTCGTGAAGTAAATCCGAACATTAAAATCATTGCTCGTGCTTACGACCGTTTCAGCACCTTTGCATTACACGAAGCCGGCGCAGACGAAATTATCCGCGAAACCTTTGATTCTGCCGTGCGTGCGGGTAAACGCGCACTGGAAACATTAGGCATGGAACCGGAATTAGTGAAGGAAATCGGCGACTATTATTTTGATGCGGATCGCCATGAAGTCGCCCTCATGTCTCAAGTTTATGACCCCAACATGGGGTTATTCCAAAACCCGCTCATGCGTGATATTGCCCGCGAATGCGATCAAAAAATGGCGGCCGACATCCAAGAAATCATTCTGAGAGCGAAAGAAAAAGAAGAGGAATAAAACATCCCAAAAGCAGACCGCACTTTACGCCCTAAAGTGCAGTCATTTTTTTATCTGTTTTTATGTCAATTTTCCTCTCACAACAAAATCCGCTGGAAACCAACCGCACTTTATGGTATAAAGCACGCCGTTATTTTGCTGTTTAAAAGTAACGTTTATTTTTTAATCAATTTACTAAAACACACACATATCAGAAAGGCTAAATCGGGGTGCCAAACGGTCGATTGGCTGGATATGTGGAGGCTAAACCCCAAACAAAAGGAAAATTATTATGGCACAAGTTTCTATGCGCGATATGCTTCAAGCAGGCGTTCACTTCGGTCACCAAACTCGTTACTGGAACCCAAAAATGAAACCATTCATTTTCGGACCACGCAACGGCGTTCATATCATCAACCTTGAAAAAACCGTTCCAATGTTCAACGCAGCATTAGCTGAGTTAACCCGCATTGCGAGCAACAACGGTAAAGTATTATTCGTTGGTACCAAACGCGCAGCGACCGATGCAGTGCAAGCAGCAGCATTAGACTGTCAACAATACTATGTAAACCACCGTTGGTTAGGCGGTATGTTGACCAACTGGAAAACAGTTCGTCAATCCATCAAACGTTTAAAAGATTTAGAAACGCAATCTCAAGACGGCACTTTCGACAAATTAACCAAAAAAGAAGCGTTAATGCGTACCCGTGAGATGGAAAAACTTGAATTAAGCCTTGGCGGTATCAAAGAGATGGGCGGTCTTCCGGATGCATTATTCGTTATCGGTGCAGACCACGAACATATCGCAGTGAAAGAAGCAAACAACTTGGGTATTCCTGTATTTGCTATCGTTGATACTAACTCTAGCCCGGACGGCGTAGATTTCGTTATCCCAGGTAACGATGACGCAGCACGTGCAATTCAACTTTATCTTTCTTCTGCTGTTGCAGCGATCAAAGAAGGTCGTGGTAACGAAGCAGCGGTTGCTGAAGAATTAGCGCAAGCCGCAGAATAATTCTGGCGATTGCGATAAGGCGTAAGCCCTTATTAATCAGACGATTAATTAATGAGCAGGGGGCTAAATAGCTCCCTGTATTTTTTAGAGCTAAAAGTGCGGTCTTTTTCCACCGCACTTTAACCGACAGAGGATTTTAAAATGGCTGAAATCACAGCATCATTAGTAAAAGAACTGCGTGAACGTACCGGCGCAGGCATGATGGAATGTAAAAAAGCATTAGTTGAAGCAAACGGCGACATCGAATTAGCTATCGACAACATGCGTAAATCTGGTCAAGCAAAAGCGGCGAAAAAAGCAGGCCGTGTTGCAGCTGAAGGTGTTATCCTTGCTCGCGTACAAAATGGTTTCGGTGTATTAGTTGAAATGAACTGTGAAACTGACTTCGTAGCAAAAGATGCCGGTTTCTTAGGTTTAGCCAACGAAGTGGCTGATTTCGCAGCAGCAAACAAAGGCGCAACTATCGAACAACTTCAAGCACAATTTGAAGAAAAACGTGCTGCATTAGTGGCGAAAATCGGTGAAAACATGACCATCCGTCGTGTTGCTTACATCGAAGGCGATGTTGTAGGTTCTTACTTACACGGCGCGAAAATCGGTGTATTAGTGGCTGGTAAAGGCGCAGACGATGAATTGTTAAAACACATCGCAATGCACATTGCAGCAAGCCGTCCAGACTATGTTAACCCAAGTGATGTTCCAGCTGAAGTGGTTGAACACGAACGTAACATCCAAGTGGATATCGCAATGCAATCCGGTAAACCACGCGAAATCGCAGAAAAAATGGTTGAAGGTCGCATGAAGAAATTCACCGGCGAAGTTTCTTTAACCGGTCAACCATTCGTGATGGATCCATCTAAATCCGTTGGCGATTTGTTAAAAGAAAAAGGTGCCGACATCTCTAACTTCATCCGCTTAGAAGTGGGCGAAGGTATCGAGAAAGTGGAAACCGACTTCGCAGCAGAAGTAGCGGCAATGTCTAAAGCTTAATCGAGTCTTTGAGCAAAAAAAGCAGGTGTAAAAGCCTGCTTTTTTATTGCCTGTTGCTCCGAAATCCTCCTTGCAGCAATTCTGTTATATCCCATTTCCTTTTCTTCTAAAATCGCCTACAAAATCCCACAAAGTGCGGTGGGAAATCTGCTAAAATAAACACCGTTTTTTTATCGACGAAAGGGCGACATCATCGAAAATTGGCAACGCGGTTTCGTACTACATCGCAAATCTTACAGCGAAACCAGCTTATTGGTAGATTTACTGACAGAAGATTTCGGGCGTATCAGCGTATTGGCAAAAGGCGCACGGGCAAAGCGTTCCATGCTAAAAGGCGTGCTACAACCCTTTACGCCGCTCCTGCTACGTTGGAGCGGTCACGGCGATCTGAAAATTCTCACCAAAGCAGAACCTGCTGCCATTGCCTTGCCATTACAAAATGTCGCCTTATACAGTGGCTTTTATTTAAACGAACTCATTTGCCGCGTATTGGAACCGGAAACAGCCTATCCGCAATTATTCCAACACTATTTGCAGTGTTTAACGCACTTAGCCGTATCACAAACCAATGTGGAACCGGCGCTACGCACCTTTGAGTTTCAACTCTTGCGCACCTTAGGCTATGGCATTGATTTCACTCACTGCGCAGGTTCCGGCAAAGCCGTGGAAGCGGACATGACCTATCGTTACCGCGAAGAAAAAGGCTTTATTGCTTCCTTAATCAAAGATAATTTAACCTTTTACGGGCGCGAATTATTGGCCTTTGAACAAACCCAATTTGACGAACCCTCTGTATTATCGGCAGCCAAACGGTTTACACGCATTGCATTAAAACCGTATTTAGGCGACAAACCACTGAAAAGCCGAGAATTATTCACCCAACACAGCTTATATTCAAAATAACATGGCATTACTTTACAGCGGCAACAAACCAAAGAAAAAGACCGCAAATTTCACCGCACACATTCTTGATTTGGATTATCAAGGCTTAGGCGTGGCTAAAATTAACGGCAAAACCTGGTTTATTGAAAATGCGTTGCCGCAAGAAAGCGTAGAGGTTCGTGTATTGGAAGAAAAACGCCAATACGGTCAAGGTGTAGCGCAGCGTATTTTACGCCCAAGTCCTCAGCGCCAAACACCGCCATGTGTTTATTTTGAACAATGCGGGGGATGCCAAAATCAACACATTCCTATTGAATTACAACATTCTGCCAAGCAAACCGCATTGGTTCAACGCCTGTCCCGTTTACAGCCGGCGCCTATTCATTTCATGCCGTTATTGCAAGGCGAACCTTGGCATTACCGTCGTCGGGTACATTTAAGCGTATTATTTGACTGCAAAAACCGTAAACTGAATATCGGCTTACGGCGTAAAAATTCACAGCAAATTATTCCGATTGAATATTGCTTGGTGCTGGAACAGCCGCTGAATGATTTATTGCCCAAACTGACCGCACTTTTCGAGCAATGGACAACGCCACAACAACTGGGGCATATTGAACTGGTTGCGGCAGACAATGGCATCGCCATGTTATTACGTCATATAAAAAACATTGCTGAAATCGACCGCACTTTATTATTACGGTTTGCCGAACAACAGCAACTCATGTTATTTGTACAAGAACATGACAGCATTGAACATTGGCACGGTGAACAGCCTTTTTACCGTTTGGATGATGACCTTACCTTGCAATTTGATATTCGCGATTTCATTCAAATTAATGCACAATTAAACCGTCAAATGATCGCTACGGTGTTAGACTGGTTGGAGCTTAACCAACAAGATCATGTGTTAGATTTATTCTGTGGCATGGGCAACTTCACCTTACCGCTGAGTCGCAAAGTAAAAAGTGCGGTAGGAATTGAAGGCGTTTCTGCGATGGTGGAAAAAGCCCGTGCCAATGCCGAACGAAACGGTTGTCATAATGTCGAATTTTACCGGACTGATTTGGATAAACCCTTTATCAGTCAACCGTGGGCGCAGCAATCCTTCAATAAAATTTTGCTCGACCCACCACGCACAGGCGCGGCATTTGCCTTAAATGCGCTCTGTCAGTTACAGGCTGAAAGCATCCTGTATGTTTCTTGCAATCCTGCGACGCTCGTACGAGATACGGAAATCTTGCTTGACGCAGACTACCAATTAGATAAAGTGGCTATGATCGATATGTTCCCGCAAACCGGTCATTTGGAGTCGATAAGTTTATTTCGAAAAAGATAAGGATTCATTATGGTCGCTGTGAGAGGATCTCATTTATTAAATCCTAAAGATTTTGAGATTGAAAAATGGTGCGCTAACTTGAATGTAGCGGAAAATGTCAAAGCCAACTTAATGACGGCATGGCATTATTCGCAACAGAAAATGACCTTGCGTGCCGAGCACCAGCAGGAAGAAGCCCATTTGCTGACGTTCGGCGTGGAAATGGTGGAAATCCTCAACAGCTTAAACATGGATGCCGATAGCTTATTCACCGCCATGCTCTTTCCTATTGTCCGCGATCAACTGGTGGATTTAGCCCAAATCGAAGAAGATTTCGGCGCAAATATCAGCAAACTGGTACGCGGCGTTATCGAAATGGATAATATCCGCCAACTCAACATCACCCATTCTGCCAGCAGCTTGCAGGTGGATAACGTGCGCCGAATGTTGCTCGCCATGGTGGATGATTTCCGCTGTGTGATTATCAAATTAGCGGAGCGTATCGCCTTTTTGCGTGATGCCGAAAAAAATTATACGGAAGAAGAACGCGTCCTCGCCGCCAAAGAATGTGCCAATATTTACGCCCCGCTTGCCAACCGCTTAGGCATCGGACAGCTCAAATGGGAACTGGAAGATTACTGTTTCCGTTATTTGCACCCGGAACAATATCGCGCCATCGCCAAATTATTAAAAGAACGTCGTCTTGACCGCGAACAATACATCGCCGATTTTGTCGCCGAACTTTCCGGTTATTTACAAGAAAATATCCCACAAGTCGAAGTGTACGGTCGCCCGAAACATATTTACAGCATTTGGCGAAAAATGCAGAAAAAGCACTTAGAGTTCATTGACTTATATGACGTCCGCGCGGTGCGCATCGTCGTGCAAAAATTACAAGATTGTTACACCGCACTTGGCATTGTGCACACCCATTTCAAACATCTGCCAAAAGAATTCGACGATTATGTTGCCAACCCAAAACCAAACGGCTACCAATCTATTCACACCGTGGTGTTGGGTAAAGGCGGCAAACCGATAGAAGTGCAAATTCGTACCCAACAAATGCACGATGATGCCGAACTTGGTGTTGCGGCACACTGGAAATACAAAGAAGGCGCCAGCGCCGGCCGTTCCGGTTACGAAGAAAAAATCGCATGGCTACGCAAACTCTTGGCGTGGCAAGACGATATTACCGACTCCGGCGAAGTGATGGCGGAATTACGCAGCCAAGTGTTTGATGATCGCGTGTATGTCTTTACACCGAAAGGCGAAGTCGTGGATTTGCCTACAGGCTCAACACCACTCGATTTTGCCTACGCTATTCACAGTGAAATCGGCCACCGTTGTATCGGCGCCAAAGTGGGCGGACGCATTGTGCCGTTCACCTATCAGCTCCAAATGGGTGATCAGGTGGATATCATCACCCAGAAAAACCCGAACCCGAGTCGTGACTGGCTCAACCCTAATCTCGGCTTTACCCACACGGCAAAAGCCCGTGCGAAAATACACGCTTGGTTCAAAAAACAGGATCGCGATAAAAATATTCCGGCCGGCAAAGAATTGTTGGAAAGTGAAATCAACCGCTTGGGAATCAACTTAAAACAAGTGGAACAACAAGCTTTGCCGCGTTACAACCTAAAAAATCTCGATGATTTATACGCGGGCATTGGCGGCGGTGATATTCGTATCGGGCCGTTAATCAACTTCCTGCAAAACAAATTCATCAAAATTTCCGCACAGGAAGTGGATGAAGAAATCTTGCGTCACGTCAGCACCAAAAGTGCGGCTAACGCACAACAAAAAACCGAACGTAAAGATTGCGTTATCGTCGAAGGCGTCGGCAACTTGATGCACCATATTGCCCGCTGCTGCCAACCGATTCCGGGCGACAGCATTGTGGGTTACATCACCATGGGGCGTGGCATTTCCATTCACCGTTGTGATTGCGAACAATTCCTCGAACTACAAAGTGTTCACCCGGAACGCGTGGTGGAATCCCGTTGGGGCGATAATTATTCTAACGGCTTCCATCTCAATATTCGCATTGTGGCGTCAGATCGCAACGGCTTATTGCGCGACATCACCACCGTACTGGCAAACGACAAAATCAGCGTACTCGGCGTATCTTCCCGTACGGATACGAAACGCCAAGTGGCAAACATCGACATGCAAATTGAACTCAACAACGTGGAAATGTTGAGTAAAATTCTGTCCCGTTTGGAAAAACTGGATGATGTCATTGAAGCCAAACGCCTCTAATAACAATAAATAAAGGAAAACCTAATGGACAAAACGACGGGGCTAACCCACTTAATTAAATCGACCCAATATTCCATGCAAGGCTTAAAAAGTGCGGTCAAATATGAAACTGCTTTTCGCCACGAGCTTTTTTGCTGCCTTTTCATGATCCCACTTGCCCTATGGCTTGGCGATGATGCCATTGAAAAAGCGCTGATGATCGGCAGCGTATTGTTAGTGTTGGTGGTGGAACTACTCAACAGCGCCATTGAGGCCGTAGTGGATCGTATCGGCACCGAGCGCCACGAACTCTCCGGCCGCGCCAAAGATCAAGGTTCTGCCGCTGTGTTTGTTGCACTGATTATTGTCGCGATAACTTGGGCGTTCATGTTGTTTAATTAAAAAAACATAGTCAAAACTGACCGCACTTTGATCTGTTCCCGTAGCGGCAACTCATTGCACGAAATCAATGGAGATTCCGTGGCGTTAAAGCAAGCTAAAATAGCGAACACATTTTGTTAGGAGACACCTTAAACTGTCTCCTTTATTTTTGCTTGAAGCCCGGCTATAGCCTTGCATTCATCCTCGCTATGTTTACCCTTAATCGCGATGGATTGTAAAAACGCTTTAATATCTCGTAATTGAGAAATTTTTTCTTCTACTAACGCCAGTTGCTTAAGCACCAATTTGTCCGCATGATAATGATTAGTGGTATGAAATTTGAGTGCGTTAAGTTGTTTAATATCTTCCAAAGAAAAACCAAGTCGACGACAATTTTTAATGAACATAAGCTGTGCCACACTTTCTTCGTCATACGATCGATAACCATTAGCCTGTCGTCTTGGTTCCGGTAAGATACCTTGTTTTTCATAGTAACGAATGGTTTCTAAATTAATCCCCGTGCGTTTACTCAGCTCATTGACTTTCATTTCTTCCTCCCCAAAAATTTTTACCATTCTAACAAAAAATACTTGATCCCGTAGTCCCTACGGGCTTTAAGCTATTATGCTCTCAAACAAATTAAGTAAGGAAGAAACGAGATGCCACATCAACACAAACACGAACATTCACACGCTCATACACCAACAAATAAAAAGATTTTATGCACCAGTTTGGTCATTATCAGTAGCTATATGATCATCGAGTTTTTAGGTGGCTATTATTTTAATAGCCTCGCCTTAATGGCTGACGCCGGGCATATGGCAAATGACAGCCTATCGTTGCTCCTCGCCCTCATTGCTTTGTTTTTAAATGCACAAAACCAAAAAAGGTTCGCGCTGTTAAATGGTACTTCTCTGATTGTGGTGGCAGTATGGATTTTGGTGGAAGCGACAGAACGTTGGCAATACCCAACGACAATGTTGGCGTTGCCTATGCTAGGCGTTGCCATCACTGGACTCTTGGTAAACATTTTCGTAGCTTGGCTAATGATGAAAGGCGATCATGAAAACTTAAACATCAAAGCCGCCTATTTACACGTATTAGCTGACCTGTTTGGCTCTCTGGTGGCCATTATCGCCGGGCTAAGCGCATGGCTGCTGAACTGGCAATGGGTTGACCTTGTCGCCAGCAGTATTTTAAGCCTACTAATATTGCGAAGCGGTGCTTCTGTTGTCTATCAAGCCTGTAAAGCATTACGAAACAATGAATCGCATTTTGATACAACACCACACCAACATTAAAAAACTGTAACAAAAAAGACCGCACTTTTATCAAGTGCGGTCTTTTTCTTTTGTGTTTTTATCCTCTAACCTTTCTTATCTAACAAGCGAATATAGCGTGTTGCCGATAACCATGCGCCGATGTAGCCCATAATGACGCAAACCACGAGTAAGAAAAGGAATTCCACCAATCCTAAACCGTTTAAGTTGAAATTGACGGCAAAGATATCGGTCACATATTTCACCGCACCGGTGAAATAGCCAATGGTGAGGCTACTGAAAATACACGCCAAGAAACCGCCCAGTGCAGCATAAATCATGCCGGTGTAAAGGAACGGGCGCAGGATGAATTGATCAGTGGCGCCAAGCAATTTCATCACTTCAATGTTCGCTTGGTTGCTGTAAACATCAGCGCGAATACTGTTGCCGATCACCAAGAAAACGGCAACCGCCATCAGCAGGGTACAAAAAATGGCCACATGTGCAACTAGCCACGTCAGTGCGGTCAATTTTTCCAGCCAATCATTATCCAGACGGACTTCTTGAACACCTTTGATTTTATCCAAGTTTTCCCGTAATTCATTGCGTTTTTGCGACTCGTTAAACGCTTTGCTTGGTTTAATCATCACCACTGCCGGCAATGGATTGTCATCCAACACGTCCAACTCTTCGCTAAAACCTGACCAATGGCGAAACTCGTTCAAACTTTCCTGACGGGAAATATAATTTAATGATTCAACCCCCTCTTGCTGACGGATTTTTTCCACCACCAAATTGGCATCGTCTTCTGACAAGTTTTTATGTAAATACACGGTCAGTTCACTTTCCGGATAAAACTGCGTGGTGGCGTCATGAATATTTTTCCAAAGCAGGTAGCTTACAGTTGGAATCGTTAAGGACACAGCGATCACTAACACGGTGATGAGCGTGGCAAATTTACGTTGATATAAATCGGCAAACACGGCACGCAGGGAATACAGGGCTTGGGCGCCAAAAGGCAAACTAAAACGACGAGAATTCATGTTACCTCCTAACGCAAATAACCTTGCTCAAGCACAAGGCAAGGCTTAGGTTTTTGTTGAACAATGCTAATGTCGTGCGTGGCAATTAAGACGGTCATGCCAAGACGATTAAACTCTTCAAATAAATTGAAGATCTCTAAAGAGAGTGCACTATCTAAGTTGCCGGTGGGTTCATCTGCCAACAATAATTGCGGTTTATGCACCACGGCACGCGCGATATCAATGCGCTGTTGTTCACCACCGGACAAGTGTGCCGGCAAGTGATTTGCACGATCACGCAATCCCACGCGATCCAATGCTGCCAACGCACGGCTATTGGCATCTTTCGGATGCTGTCCGGCTATAATTAACGGCAATGCCACGTTATCCAACACGGAACGATCGGACAATAAGCGATAATCTTGATGCACCATGCCGATTTGACGGCGTAAAAACGGCACTTCATGACGGGATAAGCGGGTAATGTCGTGTCCGTTAAACCAAATTTGCCCGCCATTGGCACGTTCCATGCCCATAATTAATTTCAGCAGGGTACTTTTTCCTGCACCGGAATGCCCCACCAAGTAGGTCATACTACCCACCGGTAAATGAAAGCTTAACCCTTGCAGCGCCGGTTTTCCGCCTAAATAAGCTTTACTCACATTTGCAAATCGAATCATTTTTCTTCTCTAAAAACACGTCATTTTTGAACCGCACTTTATTCCTCTTCATGGGCAAATAAAGCGTCAATAAATTCTTCTGCGTTAAATTCGCGTAAATCTTCAATTTTTTCACCTACGCCAATATAGCGGATCGGCAAATTAAACTGGTCGGCGATGGCAAAAATCACGCCGCCTTTGGCTGTGCCATCCAATTTGGTTAAGCTAATTCCGGTAAGCCCAACGGCTTCGTTAAATAACTTAGCTTGGCTAATGGCATTTTGACCGGTGCCCGCATCCAGGGTGAGCATAATTTCATGCGGTGCACTTTCATCGTATTTTTTCATCACGCGCACGATTTTTTTCAGTTCGTCCATCAAGTTATTTTTATTTTGTAAACGACCGGCGGTATCGGCAATCAGCACATCAATGTTACGCGCCGCCGCTGATTGCATCGCATCAAAAATCACCGATGCCGAATCGGAACCGGTGCTTTGTGCCACCACCGGAATATGATTACGCTCGCCCCACACTTGCAACTGCTCTACTGCGGCGGCTCGGAAAGTATCACCCGCTGCCAACATGACGGATTTGCCTTCCATTTGGAATTTACGCGCTAGTTTACCGATAGTGGTGGTTTTACCTACGCCATTCACCCCCACCATTAAAATCACATAAGGCTTTTTGCTGCCATCAGTGCGTAATGGTTGCGCCACCGGTTTTAGGATCTCGCCCATTTCCAGTTTAAGTTGTTGGTATAAGGTATCTGCGCTTTGTAACTGTTGACGTGTCGCATGTTGCGTTAAGTTGTTGATAATTTTTGTGGTTGTCGGTACACCGATGTCAGCGATGAGGAGCTGTTCTTCCAATTCTTCAAACAATTCATCATCGATTTTTTTACCAAGAAAGAAACTACGGAAACCTGCCCCGATGTTTTGTTTGGTTTTCACCAAACCTTTGAGTAATCGGCTAAAAAAACCACCTTCGCTTGGTTTTTCCTGTGTTTCTACCATGTCGGCAACGGCGCTTTCTTCTTCGTGTTCTTCCGCCTCAACGACAGATTCATTTTCAATTTCTACCGCACTTTCGATGTGTTGTTCAACTTCATCGGCAAAATCGGCTTGATTGGATTCAGACACAGCATCAACTGACGCTTCATCTGATGTCGCAACATGCACCTCTTGAAGCGCACACTCACCTTCTAGAGAAGCTTCAGAGATAACTTCATCTGATGACTCATCTTGTTGTGCTATCTGTACGTCTTCAGCCTTTAATTCTTCTGAAAGTGCGGTTGTTTTTTCAGTTGTTTCTTGTGCCTCAGGCTCGTTAGAAACCTGTGCTTGTTCTTGCGGCGCAACAACTTCTTGTGGTGCGTGATCTTGCTGTTCCGCTGATGCTTCCTGTTTATTTTTGCCTAATCCGAACCAAGACCAAAATCCGCCTTTTTTCTTTTCATCTGACATAAATTGCCCACTCTTGTTTAAACTTGATAAAATGCCGCTCATTCTAGCAAAAAAACACATCATTTTCCTGCCGATTTATATGAAAAAAGCAACAACACAACACAGCACGAAAGGCGAAGTGCGCATTATCGCCGGCTTATGGCGCGGACGAAAATTACCGGTACTGCCATCCCAAGGCTTGCGCCCTACCGGTGATCGTGTAAAAGAAACCCTATTCAACTGGCTAATGCCCTATATTATTGACAGTGAATGCTTGGACGGGTTTGCCGGTAGCGGTTCTCTTGGCTTTGAAGCGCTTTCGCGCCAAGCAGCAAAAGTCACTTTTTTGGAATTGGAAAAAGCCGTGGCGCAGCAGTTAAGCAAGAATATTCAAACCTTAAAATGTGCCGATCGCGCGCAAGTCGTCAATCAAAATAGCCTGCACTTTTTAAATCAGCCACAAAATCAACCGCACTTTGATGTGGTCTTTCTCGATCCGCCGTTTCATTTTAATTTAGCCGAGCAAGCCATGGCTCTATTAGCGCAAAACAACTGGCTGCGTCCGCAAGCCTTGGTTTATGTGGAAATGGAAAAAGGCAAGGAACCGAACGTACCGGAAAACTGGCATGTATTAAAACAAAAAGACAGCGGACAAGTGAGTTATCGGTTATATCAAGCGGAGTAATCTCCGCTTTTTTTTCTCTAAAATCGCAACAACTTCACAACATTTTTTTAAGATTTAACCCTATTAATTCACGTTTCATTTATATTTTTTTGTATAAAAAAAACACACTCCTCATACCACTTGCTCATCATCATAATTTTCTCACTCTCCATTTGACGGCATATTTGAAAGGAATACACTTAGCTCGTAACGCAAACGTTTACGTAGTTGTATTAGCTTTGCTGAAACGTTAATGCTTGATTTCTTAATCAGATTAAAGGAGGTTTGAATGACCCACATTATCGTTGCAACGCACGGTAAGTTTTCAGAAGAAATCGTCAATTCCGCCGCAATGGTGTTTGGTGAAGATGAAAACTGCCATGTGGTTACTTTTCTGCCCGGTGAAGGCGGTGAGCACTTGGTGGAAAAATACAACGCCATTATCGCGACCTTGCCGGAAAACGAGCCTATACTCTTTTTAGTCGATTTATTCGGCGGCAGCCCATACAACGCAGCAGCACGAGTCGCGACAGGACGCGAAAATACGGATATTGTGACCGGCATTAGTTTGCCAATGTTACTGGAAGTATTAGATGCGAAAGACAGCGCAAGCTTAGCAGAACTGGTGGAAACCGCCAAAGAAGTGGGTGTTGCAGCAGTAAAATCCTTCCACCAACCTAAAGAAGACACCTCTTCAGCCTCCTCAACACAAGCTACTACCAAACCGGCAGAACCTGAAAAAACACCGGAAAAAACGACCGCACTTACCGGCAACATGAATATCACCTTGTTGCGTATCGACAGCCGTTTAATTCACGGTCAAGTGGCGACCTCTTGGGCAAAAGCCGTGAAATGCGAAGCTATTTTTGCCGTTAACGATGATGTAGCAAACGATCCTCTCCGCCGAGACTTGTTACTTCAAGTTGCTCCACCACATTTGAAAGCCTATGTAATCCCTGTGGAAAAAGCCATTAAGGTGTATCACAACCCGAAATATGCAGGCAAAAATATTCTGTGGTTAGTGACCAATCCGTCAGATATCGTGCGATTAATTGATGGCGGTGTGAAAATCGACAAGGTTAACGTCGGCGGTATGACTTATCGCGAAGGCAATAAATTGCTTTCCCAAGCCGTTGCCGTTGATCCAACCGATGTAGAAGCATTCAAACAACTGTTGGATAAAGGCGTGGAATTAAGCTTGCAACAAGTGGCTGCCAATCCGAAAGTGATGCTGACTCACAAAGAACTTGATGCCGTTAAATTTTAATTAGAGGACTATTTACCATGACAACAATGGAAATTATTTTAGTCACGCTGGTTGCCGCCATTTGCGGTATGGGAAGCGTGTTAGACGAACGTCAAACCCACCGACCGTTGGTCGCCTGTACCCTTATCGGATTGGTACTCGGTGATTTAGAAACCGGGATTATCGTGGGTGGTACCTTGGAATTAGTCGCCCTCGGTTGGATGAACGTGGGTGCGGCAATGGCACCGGATGCTGCACTTGCCAGCGTAATCGCCGCAATCTTGGTGATCAAAGGCGGTCAAGACAAAGGCAGCGCCTTAGCCATCGCCATTCCGGTTGCTGCAGCCGGTCAGGTATTAACGATTTTCGTGCGTACCCTCACCATCTTCTTACAGCACAAAGCCGATGATTATGCGGCGCAAGCCAATTTCCGCGGCATTGAATTTTGTCACTTTGCCGGCCTTTCCTTGCAAGCCTTGCGTGTTGCTATTCCAACTTTCTTCGTCGCACTTGTGGCCGGTACAGACACTGTGACTCACGCCTTGAACTCCATTCCGGAAGTGGTCACCCGCGGGTTACAAATCGCCGGTGGCTTTATCGTGGTGGTCGGTTACGCCATGGTGATCAACATGATGCGAGCCAGCGCGTTGATGCCGTTCTTCTTCCTTGGTTTCGTGATTGCCTCCTTCTCCGGCTATAACTTGGTGGGCTTAGGTATCTTAGGCACCTGCTTAGCCATCATTTACATTCAATTAAACCCTCGCTTTAACCAAGCGACTTTGCCACAAACCGGTAGCAAACGCGAATTAGCTGATGATGAACTTGAAGGACTATAAGGAATACGATCATGACTGAACAAACTAAATTAGCATTAACGAAAAAAGATATTCGCAGCACTTATTGGCGTTCCACCTTCCTTTTAGGTTCATTTAACTTTGAACGGATGCAAGCCATGGGGTTCTGTGTGTCCATGATGCCAACCATTAAACGCCTCTACAGCAAAAAAGAAGATCAAGCAGCCGCTTTAAAACGCCACTTAGAATTCTTCAACACCCAGCCTTGGGTAGCTTCTTCCATTATCGGCGTAACTGCCGCGATGGAACAAGAACGTGCCAACGGCGCAAAAAACATTGACGACGCGGCAATCAGTGGGGTGAAAGTGGGTCTCATGGGGCCACTTGCCGGTGTGGGTGACCCGATTTTCTGGGGAACGCTACGTCCGGTGCTTGCAGCACTTGGTGCCGGTTTAGCCATTACGGGTAACTGGTTAGGACCATTGCTATTCTTTATCGGAATTAACCTTTGCCGTGCCTTAAGCCGTTGGTATGGTTTCAAATACGGCTATGAAAAAGGGACAGAAATCGTTAACGACATGGGCGGCGGTCGCTTACAAAAATTGACGCAGGGGGCGTCTATCCTCGGTCTCTTTGTGATGGGCTCACTAGTGTCGAAATGGACCACTATTAACATTTCACTGGAACTGCTACGCTATAAAAACCAAATGGGCGAAGAAGTGGTCACGACCGTGCAAAGCGTATTAAACGACTTACTCCCGGGCTTAGCGGCACTGCTACTCACCTTCTTGTGTATGTATTTGCTACGCAAAAAAATCAACGCCATGTATATCATTTTCGCGCTATTCGGTGTGGGTATCCTCGGCTACCATTTTGGTGTGTTAGCATAATTTAACCTCACAAATCATGGCGCGCGTCTTTTGGCGCGTGCCTGTTTTATTTAGACAAAACACGGTTCAATCAGCGGATTTTCAATGAAACTCAAGGATCTCATCAAAGCACCACCTGCCGAAGGCTACATCAAAAATTCATCGAATTTAGTGACCGCACTTTTTATTCTCGCCGGCATCCTTTATTACCCCACCAACGGCTACGGCTCTGTCATTGCCTTAGCAGCGGCGCTTATCGTGTTATTCGGGCAAAAAATGCTCATCGGGCAAACCAACAAAGATTTCGCTGACATGCAATTTGCCGAAAAACAATTCGCGCAAACCCAAAATGCCGATTATGTCCGTTTCATCCAAGCCCGTGCCACACAAATTTTGAACGACAATAAAGTGTTATCGGAAAAGGGCAAAAAAGAACTCGCCCGTTTGATTAAGTTTGCCGAAACCTCCTTGGCAGAAAACACCTCGCCATCATCACTATACAAAGCCGTATTCAGCGACATCGACGGCACACTGCTCAACAGCCAGCATCAAATCACGCCCAAAACAGAAAAAGCAATTAAAAACATATTGAAACAAGGCATTCCGTTTATCCCTGTTTCCGCCCGTCCGCCTTACGCCATTACGCCTTACACAGAACAACTCGGTACACAACATGGCATGATTTGTTACAGCGGGGCGTTAATTTTAGATAAAAATCTGACCGCACTTTATAGCGTAATTTTGGCACCGCAGGACTTACAAAAACTCAATGCACTTTTAACCGACTTTGCCCACCTTTCCATCAGCTACTACGCTGGTTTGGATTGGTTTTGCAATGATGTGAACAATAATTGGATCAAGCAAGAAAGCGAGATCACGGGCTTAAGCGCCGAACTGCTGCAAGGCAACCTCACGGACGTACACAAAATATTAGTCATGGGCAGCGCCGAAGAAATCCAAACAATAGAACCCATGCTAAAACAAGCCCTGCCGCATTTAAGCATTCATCGTTCCAAAGACGAATATTTAGAAATCATGAATCCTGCTGCCACCAAAGCAAAAGCCATTCAATTTATGGAACAGTATTTGGGCATTAGTGCTGAGCAAGTCATCGCTTTCGGCGACAATTTTAATGACTTGGATATGTTGCAATACGCAGGCCTTAGCGTCGCTATGGGCAATGCCCCCGATGCCATCAAACAAGTGGCAAAAGAAGTCACCGCCACGAATAACGAAGACGGCATTGCATTGGTGTTGAATAGGGTGTTTGGGAAATAAACCTAATTAAAATTCAGCGTAAAAAAAGACCGCACTTTTAAACCCAAAGTGCGGTCGTTTTTTCTAACGTTTTTATGGTGACAATCTCATCCTTTTAAAGCGTTTCGTTGGAAGGCCAAGCATTGACCACCGCTTTCACGAGAGTTGCCAATGGAATGGCAAAGAAAACGCCCCAGAACCCCCATAAACCGCCAAAAATCAACACGGCAATGATGATAATTAATGGATGAAGATTGACGACTTCGGAAAATAAAAAGGGCACGAGGAGATTTCCGTCTAATAATTGGGAAACGACGAAAGCAATCAGGATATACCAAAACGTATGAGTGTCGCCGAATTGGAAAATCGCGACCAACACGACCGGAATGGTGACCAATACCGCCCCAATGTAAGGCACCAAGACGGAAAACCCAACCGCCACTGCCAATAGCAACGGATAATTCAAACCGAAAGTTAAAAAGATGGCATAAGTAACAGCAGTAACCACTAAAATTTCTACCAATTTACCACGAATATAATTGGCAATTTGCTGTTGCATTTCCACCCACACTTTTGAGGCAAGCGTGCGGTTACGCGGCAGAAAACGGCTAACCCCCTCAATAAGCTGACGTTTATCTTTAAGTAGGAAAAACACCATTAACGGCACTAAGAAAGCATAAATCCCGAGCGTCACCAAGTTCATGATAGAAGCTAAAGAGAGTTTCAATGCCGATTCGCCTAAGTTGAGGATTTTCTCTTTTACCGTACCGAAAATGGATTCTACGGTTTGTGCATCAATCAGTTCCGGATAGCGTTCCGGCAAAGATAAAAGCCACTCATTAAAGCGATTAAACATGTGAGGTAAATCACTTAATAAATTCGCTAACTGTGCCCATAAATTCGGAATCAAAACTAATACAACGACAAAAACCAAGCTGATAAAACTCCCCAGCGCCAACGTCACAGCCAATAACCGAGGACACTTCAATTTTTCATTTAATAAGCGTACCGGCCATTCCAATAAATAGGCCAGCACAATCGCCACCAACAAAGGCGCAATAAGGTCGCTGAAAAAATAAATGGACACGAAACCGAACAACAAAATCGCAGCCAATCCCATGGCTTGCGGATCGGTGAAGCGTCGGTTATACCAACTTTTAAACATTTCAATCATGTTTGATTCCTCTATAAAACCTGCCTGATTATAAGGTAAAATCTATGCAAAGCACACATTAAGCAGGAGGAATTTCTATGTCGATTACTATCTACCACAACCCACGCTGTTCCAAAAGCCGTGAAACATTAGCCTTGTTGGAAAGTCAGCATATTCAACCGACCATCGAACTGTATTTACAACAGAACTACGATGTTGAAACGCTACAAAGCATTGCGGATAAATTGGGTATTACGGATATTCGCCAAATGATGCGAACCAAAGATGAACTCTATAAAACCTTGGGGTTAGATAATCCAAGCCTAACAGCACAGGATTTACTTAATGCCATTGCACAACATTCCGAATTATTGGAACGCCCGATTGTGGTGAATGGTGATAAGGCGAAAATCGGACGCCCACCGGAAAGCGTGTTATCCATTTTATAAAAATACCGTTAAAAATCCGTTGGATTTTGTAACCGCACTTGATCGTGTAAGCGGACAAAAATAAACCCGATTCTACGTCGGGTTTATTTTTTATTGGTTACTCTTTCGCGAGGCCTAAATTGCCAATTTTAATCCCCAAATGTCCTAATGCCACCGGAGAGATTTGCTCGCTTAAATAAATGAATAATTCATCCAAATCGGTGAAGTCTTTTTTGATTTTAATTTGGTCTTCCACTTTGCGGGTAAAGGTATAGTTTGTTTCATTGCCGTTGATGTGCGCTTCTAAGGTCACATAAATAGTCTCAAAAAAGTGGCTTTTCGCGCCTTCTTCGCCCGGATCGCTGATTCTGACGTTCCATGTGTTGTTAAATAAAATTTCTGTTTTCACTGTCATAATAACCTCATTCATATCAATTACATTACATAAACTTTACGAATAGAAAAAAGCCCGATAATAAAATCTCTTATCATAGAAATCTTATTATCGGGCTTTTCGTAATAACGATTCGCGTGTTTCGCTTGACGTTGATAGCTGCCTTTGCCTTTCTTATTTCGTTCAACACGTTGGCGAAAGAGTTTATCGTGTAATAACGCTTGAATTGCATTCTCTTTAATCACACCGCGCTGATGCTGATAGGCCATCGTTCCTTGCGAATTTTGAGGCGGTGTCTGCAGGGCATGTTTTTGTTTTGCCATGATTTTTCCTCTTGTGAATGAAAATATAATGTGTTTTTTAAGGGCTAAAAAACGGCACACATTATAGCGGATTCCGCTGAAATGAAAAGCCGTTACACGGAAAGCGAAACGCGAAAACCCGATTTTTATTGGCATTTCACTGTCGCCTTTTTGTACAAAAAAAGGTAGAATTAGCCCCTTTTTTATTACCCGCGATAGACTTTTTGAGAAAATTTATGAGTTCTACCCCAAACATCGGCTTTGTCAGCCTTGGTTGCCCGAAAAATTTAGTGGATTCAGAACGTATTCTGACGGAATTACGTTCCAACGGTTATAACATTATTCCGAGCTATGAAAATGCTGATTTAGTGATCGTGAACACCTGTGGTTTTATTGACAGCGCCGTACAAGAATCTTTGGAAGCCATTGGCGAAGCCTTGGAAGAAAACGGCAAAGTGATTGTGACCGGCTGTCTTGGCGCGAAAGAAGATCAAATTCGCCAAGTGCATCCAAAAGTGTTAGAAATCAGCGGCCCACACAGTTATGAAACCGTAATGAACCAGGTGCAAAAATATGTACCGAAACCGGCCTATAATCCGTATGAAAGCCTGCTGCCGGCGCAAGGTGTGAAACTCACGCCAAAACATTACGCCTATTTAAAAATTTCCGAAGGCTGCGACCATCGTTGCACGTTCTGTATTATCCCGTCTATGCGTGGCGATTTGGACAGCCGTCCGATTACTCAAGTCTTAGATGAAGCCAAACGTTTGGTGGATGCCGGCGTAAAAGAGCTGTTAATCGTGTCCCAAGACACGTCCGCTTATGCCTTAGACCAAACCAAAGAAAATCAGAATAAAACCGTCTTCTGGAACGGCATACCAATTAAAAACAATTTAATCAGCTTATGTCAACAATTAGGCAATTTGGGCATTTGGGTTCGCTTGCACTATGTTTATCCGTATCCGCACGTGGACGAATTGATTCCGCTCATGGCGGAAGGTAAGCTGTTGCCTTATTTGGACATTCCATTGCAGCACGCCAGCCCGAAAATTCTGAAAGCCATGAAAAGACCCGGCAAAATCGACCGCACTTTAGAGCGCATTAAAGCATGGCGTGAAATTTGCCCGGAATTAACCTTACGCTCCACCTTTATCATTGGTTTCCCGGGGGAAACGGAAGAGGATTTCCAAATGCTGTTGGATTTCTTGAAAGAAGCACAGCTAGACCGCGTGGGCTGTTTCAAATTCAGCCCGGTAGAAGGTGCGCCGGCGACAGATATGCCGGATCAAGTACCGGAAGACGTGAAAGAAGAACGTTATCATCGTTTCATGCAACTCCAACAAGCTATTTCCGCGGCTCGCTTACAACAAAAAATCGGCAAAACGTTGAAAGTCATTGTGGATGAAATCAACGAAGAAGGCGTTATTGGTCGTTCCATGGCGGATGCGCCGGAAATTGACGGCTTGGTGTATGTAGACAATCAAAGCCGAAGTGCGGTCAATATTGGCGATGTAATTTCTGTGCATATTACGGATGCTGATGAATACGATTTATGGGGAACCTGTTAATTCCTTCAACAAAAATCCTCGCCATGAGGATTTTTTTATGACTTTTGAGAGAGAAAAAAATGCAACCAATCAAAATCCTTTTCGTCTGTTTAGGCAATATTTGTCGTTCCCCGATGGCGGAATATGTTATGCGGGAAAAAATCAAACAAGCCCATTTGCAGCATAAAATCCTGACTGCCAGCGCCGGTACCTCCGGTTGGCACGACGGCGAAGGCATGCACTGCGGCACTGCCGACATACTAGATCAACATAAAATCGCTTCAAATGATTTTGTCAGCCGTAAAGTGCGGTCAAAAGATTGGGCGGATTTTGATTATCTGATTGCCATGGACAATGAAAATTTACGGGATTTGGAAAAGCTATTTGGACATCATCCGGAAAAACTGTTCCAAATCACCGCACTTTGTCCTGATTTAGGCATCGATCACATTCCGGATCCTTGGTACACCAAGAACTTTCAGCAAACTTATGCCTTGTTAGATCAATTTTGCGATGCCTTGTTAACCAAAATTCGTCAAAAACATCATTTGTGATAGAAATGTTAATTTGATACATGCATTTTGTGATCTCTCGCACGTTTATTTCGCTGCGAATTCGGTAAGATAATGCCAGCATAACTGCCGTTATGCCATGTAAAATTTATAATGAGGTATTTCCACTATGTTTCCAGAATTTAGAGATCTAATTACCAAACTGAAAGTTGAAGATGCTTACTTTGCAAATTTATTTGATAAACATAATGAACTAGACCAACGTATTAAAAACATTGAATCCAATATTGAATTGGGTACGCACAATGAAGTGGAAATGTTGAAAAAGGAAAAACTACGTTTGAAAGATGCAATGTATGAAGTCTTGAAAAAGGCTAGCGCAAAATAAACGAGCATAAAAACAAAAGACCGCATTGAAGTGCGGTCTTTTTTTATGGACATTTTTAGTGTTTGCCGCCACAGCCGCAACCACCGCCATGGTGATGGTCGTGATCATGGTGGTGACCATGACCGCCACAGCAACCTTCGTGCTGATGATCGTGGTCGTGATGATGGTGGTGGTGATGATGGCCGCCACAACCGCAACCATGACCTTCTTCATCGCTATCATGGTCGTGACCGCCACAGCAACCACCTTCTTGGTGTAAATGACCGTGTGCGATTTCTTCTAATGTCGCCTCACGGGTATCCACTACTTCCACGGTGAAATGTAATTCTTGACCGGCTAACATATGGTTGCCATCAACCACAACATCCGTATCGCCCACTTCAGTAATCACTACCGGCAATGGCCCCATATCCGTATCTGCAATGAAACGCATACCGACTTCTAAATCTTCCACGCCAACAAAAACATCTTTTGGTACGCGTTGCACCATATTTTCGTTGTATTCGCCGTAACCTTCTTCCGGTTTCACGCGAACTTCAAATTTGTCGCCCACAGATTTGCCTTCTAAGGCATTTTCCAAACCGATCACAAGGTTATTATGACCTTGTAAATATTGTAACGGTTGATTCGCAGGTGCTTCATCCACCAATACACCATCTTCGGTACGAACTTGATAAGCGATGCTTACCACCACATTTTTTGCAACTTTCATTGTTTACCTCATTTGTTCAAAGGGGAGTTTCTGCGTCAATCTTAACCGCAGAAAAGCGTTGTCATTTTATAAAAAATCTCATTCGGGAAAAAGGGATTAGTTTAATAACTTAATCTGTGCACTCACTGAGGCTTTTAATTCCGCTTTACCGTTATTATCCAGATTCACTTCATCAGCTGCCTCTGAAGAGAAAGAGTTCATTTTGGCAACTGGCATCATACGTCTGTCAAAATATGGCATTTCATTTCGGCTATCCAGATTCAAATTTACCACCTCATAGCCTTTAGCATTCAGTGAAGTTTGGATCAACTGCGCTTTGTGCTGGAATTGTGCTAAAGCGCTTTTAATCATTTCATCTTCAAATTTTACAGCGGCTTCTTTTGATAGCTTCTGAACAACATCGGTAATGGCGAAAGTGTCATTTAAGTCGGAAATCACTTGAGACAACACCACAAAATCCTTACTTTCCAACACTAAATCGGCTCGTTCAATCCATCCGGACTGCTTACCTTTGCTGTCATAACGCACCTGTGTGCTACGCGTATTTTTCTTAACTTCCACCGCACTTTGTTTTTTAAGCACCTCTAGCGCGGCATTCACTTTCTGATTAATGGTTTGATTTAATTCTTTTAAGTTTTTATTTTCTTCTTTGACGAAAAGCGTCACTTCCATGACATCATAATCCACGTCCTTAGTAACTTCCGTACTAAAAGAAATCACATTTTTTTCCGTCTCATCAGCAGATTTTGTTTCTGCATTGGCAGCCAAAGCCATGCTTAAAGGCAAAAGTACTAAAGCAAAATGTTTTAATTTCATGAGTGTCTCCTATATACAAAAGTGCGGTCGATTTTCAGATTGTTTTTTAATGTTTAACGATATCCTCATCATCTAAGTCATCGTCTTCGTCAAAAAATTCACCGTCATCACCATATTCATCGTCATCCGCATTCGGATCTTCAAAATAGGTTCCCCAACCGTCATAACTGCCTTGATATTTTTCTACTAACGGCAGTAATTCTTTTTGTTGGGCATCAATGATTTCAGGTTTGAGCTCCACTTCGCTGATAATATCGCAGCAGAACAATACGCTGCCATTTTCCTCTTCAAATTCTTCCGCCTCAGAAACCTCATAGCCGGCTTTAAATGCATCCATAACAATTTTTTCTAATTTATCAAAATTATGGTGAGAAATATGATGTTCAATAATATACAACGCATTCGGATCGCTACCGTCATTTAACAAATCGGTAATAATTTCGCGGGTCTCAGCTTTTAATTCGTCTAAATGACTCATAATATTTCCTTGCAAAAAGTGGGAAGGGACAAGTGCGGATATGATACAGGAATAAAAAGAAAAATCTTCTCACAAGGAGAAGATTTTATCTAATAAAAATTATTTTTTAAGTAAATCGCGGATTTCAGTCAATAATTTTTCTTCAGCGCTAGGTTCTTTGACTGCTTCGACTGGTTTCTTCAATTTGTTCAATGCTTTAATCATCATAAAAATTGCAAACGCAATGATGATAAAATCAAATACATTTTGAATAAAGACACCATAATTTAATGTCACCGCCGGAATATCGCCAGCCGCTTCTGCTAAGGTGAGTTTAAGGTCTTTAAAATCAATCCCACCGGTTAAAATACCTAATACCGGCATAAAAATATCTGCCACTAATGAACTGACGATTTTGCCGAATGCACCACCGATGATCACACCGACTGCCATATCAACAACATTGCCACGCATGGCAAATTCACGAAATTCTTTAATAAAGCTCATAGACGCTCTCCTAAGATAAGTCAAAAAATCAACGACAAAACATTTGCCGATTGGTTAAAAAAGGCGCACATTATAGTGAGTTTGCGCAGAAATAACAATTTTTATTCAAATAAAAAATGCGGTTGGTTGGAATAATTTCTCCACATCAGAAATATATTTTTTCTCACTTAAATACACCACAACATGATCGCCTGCTTGAATAACGGTTCTTGAATCCCCAATCAACACATCATTGCCTCGTAAGATCGCACCAATCACCGCACCGGTTGGCATTTTTAATTCATTAATCATGCGACCGATAACATGAGAGCTACTTTCTTCACCATGAATGATAATTTCAAGCGCCTCCGCTAATCCATGACGCAAAGAAACGACATTTGCCACATCCCCTTTACGCACATGACCAAGCAAAGCAGAAATCGTCGCTTGCTGTGGAGAAATGGCAATATCAATGGTACCACCTTGAATCAAATTGATATACGCAATTCGTTGGATCAACACCATAGCTTTTTTGGCTCCAAGCCGTTTTGCCAATAACGCCGACATAATATTAGCTTCATCATCACTTGAAAGAGAAAGGAATACATCGATATTTTCAATGTGTTCTTCAAACAGCAAAGATTGATCAGACGCATCTCCGTTGAACACCAAGGTTTTTGATAATCTTTCCGCAAGGACTGCCGCCCGTTCAGCATTACGCTCAATGAGTTTCACGGTGCAATGGTCTTCTAACAATTTTGCCACGCCGGTAGCAATATTTCCTCCGCCCACAATCATTATGCGCTTGTAGGGTTTTTCGAGGCGTTGTAGCTCACTCATCACCGCTTTAATATGCACGGTGGCACAAATAAACGTAATTTCATCGCCGGCTTCAATGATTGTTGACCCCTGTGGACGAATCACTTTATCTTGGCGCAAAATAGACACAATACGGCAATCAATATGCGGTAAATGTTCTTTTAACGTAGAAATAGAATAACCAACCAACGGCCCACCGTAATAGGCTTTCACCACGACCAAACTGATCTTATCTTTCGCTAAATGCGCCACTTGTAATGCGCCGGGATAGCTAATTAAACGAACAATATCCTGCGTCACCAAATTTTCCGGGGAAATAATATGGTCAATAGGAAACGCCTCGTCAGAAAATAATTTCTCTTTTTCCTTCAAATATTCACTATTACGAATACGGGCAATTTTGGTTGGCGTATTAAACAAGGTATATGCGATTTGGCAGGCAACCATGTTAATTTCATCGGAACTGGTCACCGCAATTAATAAATCCGCATCCGGTGCACCGGCATCGCGCAACATTTTTGGTGAAGAAGCCAACCCTTGCATCACGCGCAAATCATGTTTATCGCGTAAATGCTCCAAACGCAAGGATTCATCGTCAACCAAAGTAATATCATTGTCTTCACTGACCAAATTGGCTGCCAAGGTAGAACCGACTTGTCCTGCGCCTAAAATAATTATCTTCATTTGATTCTCTCCATGGCTAACGTTAACCCTGACGCTTCACCAATTTCGCGTAATAAAAACCGTCGCCACCGTCTATCTGTGGAATAAACTGAAAACCGACCGCACTTTGATTACGCTCAAGTACATCAGGCGGTAAATCTAAAGCTACTAATTGCGCATCAGGTGTATTTTGTAAAAAGCGCTCAATTTGCTGACTATTTTCTTCCGCAAGCACAGAACAAGTGGCATACAACAATATCCCGTTCGGTTTTAAATAATGCCACAGGGCGTCCAAAATCTGTCTTTGCAAGGCGACTAACTGATCGATATCAGCCTCTTGGCGCAACCATTTAATATCCGGATGACGGCGAATTACCCCGGTGGCAGAACAAGGCGCATCTAATAAAATGCGATCAAAACGCACCGCACTTTTACCTAATTTGTCTAGCCATGCTTGTGGATTCGCTGCGTCGCCACACACGATAGTCGCCTGTCGCTGCATGCGTGCTAAATTTTCTTTCACCCGTTGTAAACGGTTTTCTTCCACATCCAACGCAATCACATCAGCCTGTGGTGCGAATTCTAAAATATGGGTGGTTTTACCGCCCGGTGCCGCACAGGCATCTAAAATAACCTCATGATTTTGTGGCTGTAATAATAACGCTGCCCATTGCGCATGAAGATCTTGAACTGTCACACCACCTTCAACAAACAACGGTAAATTTTGCACGGCAGTCGGCTGAGTTAACCCCAGCGCCTGCGGATGAGACGTCATCTGCGTTTCCATCTGCTGCGCTGCTAATAAAGTGCGGTAAGTTTCCAGGCTGTTTTTTTGCGTATTCACCCGCAACCACATGGGTGGCTTTTGATTATTGGCGTCAATGATCTCGCGCCAGTTCGGATAAACCTTTTTCAGTTTATTCACAAACCAATCCGGATGCAGCGTTTGCCAATGTTTATCCACAATCGCGAGAATATCGTCTTGTTCGCGCAAAAATCGACGCAGCACCCCATTCACCAAACCACGAAAACTGTCAGATTTTAAGGATTTTGTCGCATTCACCACTTCATCTACCGCGGCATGCGCCGGCACACGCATATAAAGCAACTGATATAAACCGACCAACAACAAACAATGCACAATACGCGTTTTGCCTTTAAGCGGCTTATCCACAAGACGTTTGATGATCTGTTCTAAACGAGGCAAGACGCGACATACACCAAAACAGATTTCTTGCAACAACGGTAAATCTTGCGCTTTCACCGAAGATTGCGCTTCCGGTATTAACGTAGACAAGGATTTCTCTTCATCCAATACTTGCAAAATCACTTTCGCTGCTATGGCTCGCGTCGAAAGTGCGGTTGTTTTTGAAGGCGTTTTTTTAGAGGAGCGTTGATTTTCCATTAAACAAGCACCTTACCCACTTGGAACCAATCAGCACGTCCGTTTAAAAGATCCTGCGCCGACATCGGTTTCTTGCCCGCCGGTTGTAATTGCAATAAATTCAGTACACCATCCGCTGTCGCGATTTGGATACCCTGTTTATCTGCGGCTAAAATCGTCCCAGGTGCTTTATTCACATGGGGCAACACGGTTGCCTGATACACTTTCAGCATTTGCGGATTATTCTGTCCATCCATTAATTCCAAATAAGCCATTGGCCAAGGATTAAACGCGCGAATGTTGCGTTCCAACTGCGCAGCCGATAGCTGCCAATTTAACTTGGCTTCTTCTTTGGAAAGTTTGTCGGCATAATTACTTTGGGTGTCATCTTGTTTTTCCGCGCTGAATTTACCGGTTCCTAAATTATCCAATACATCAATTAATGCTGACGGCGCGAGCTCCGCCAGTTTGTTGTAAAGACTTGTGGACGTTTCTGTCGGCAAAATATCACAATACACTTTGTGCAACATATCGCCCGTGTCCAAACCGGCATCCATTTGCATAATCGTGACACCGGTCTGTGTATCGCCTGCCCAAATTGATCGTTGAATCGGTGCGGCACCACGCCAACGCGGCAACAAAGAACCGTGCACATTTAAGCAACCATAGGTTGGCGCATCCAAGACGGCTTGGGGTAAAATTAAGCCGTAAGCCACCACGACCATGACATCTGCATGCAACGCACACAATTCTGATTGCGCTTCCGGCTTTCGCAAGGATTTCGGTTGATAGACAGGAATATGATATTGCTCAGCTAACTGTTTCACAGGGCTGGCTTGCAATTTTTTACCACGCCCGGCAGGTTTATCCGGCTGAGTGTAAACGGCAATAACGTTATGAGAAGAATTGAGCAAAGCTTGTAAATGCTGTGCAGCAAAGTCCGGCGTGCCGGCAAAGATAATATTGAGTGGTTTCATAATGTTCTACGTCATAGATAAATAAAAGTGCGGCTAAAAATTACCGCACTTCTTGAGGATTCACAATTATTTTTGCTTTTCCATCTGTTTTTTCACTTTCATCAGCTTTTCTTTTATACGCTGACGTTTCAACGGCGAAAGATAATCTACGAAAAGGATGCCGTTAAGATGATCAATTTCATGCTGAATACAAATAGCCAGTAAACCATCAGCTTTTAGGGTAAATTCTTTACCATCACGATCCAAAGCTTTGACGGTGACTTTTTCTTTACGAGGCACTAAAGCGCGAAATCCTGGAATAGATAAACAACCTTCTTCAATACCGGTTTCACCTTCGGCATCCAAAATTTCAGGGTTAATCAATACCAATTGATTTTGTTTGTCACCTTCAATGTCGATTGTAATAATACGCTGTAAAATATCGACCTGTGGTGCAGCTAAACCGATACCTTCTTCTTGATACATGGTATCGAACATATCATCAATAATTTTACGGGTCTCGTCATTGACTTCCAATACGGGCTCGCAAACAACTTTCAGATGTTCTTCTGGGTAAATAAGTACGTTTAAAACTGTCATAATTTCTCTTAGAATTTAGAATAAGTGCATTATTGTAGCCTTTTTCTCATAAAATTCCCATACTCCTCCAAAGCAAAAACCCCCGATGCTCTCACATCAGGGGTTCATATCAGGCTTGGCGGTGACCTACTCTCACATGGGGATGCCCCACACTACCATCGGCATTACGGCGTTTCACTTCTGAGTTCGGTATGGATTCAGGTGGGCCCACCGCACTATCGCCGCCAATATTCTTTATGATTTCTCTCTTATCTCATTCACGTCTTCTTAATCTAAAAACAAGCCTTCTCTCAACTCTCTCTTACTCGTCCACTCTCTTAACTGCTACTCTACTTCGCTCCATGCTCCAGGTCTCCCCAAAAACACTTGAGCGTTGTATGGCTAAGCCTCTCGGGCAATTAGTATGCGTTAGCTCAATGTATCACTACACTTACACACCGCACCTATCTACGTCTTAGTCTTAAACAACCCTTACTGTCTTAAAGACAGGGAGAACT
>OGJZ01000336.1_pt1 | contig 58022 bp, 28 predicted proteins | sample 1572321 | NCBI WGS metagenome assembly OGJZ01 (sample SAMEA2582086, study PRJEB24529) | metagenome | biome: Human gut stool | place: China | collected 2011 | reverse complement strand
GCAAAGACCCCGTCATACTCACCGGAGATTTCAATGTAGACCAGACCAGCGAAAGCTATCAAGTACTTCACGAATCCGGAATATTATCAGACTCTTATGAAGTCGCGCAACTGAGATATGCAACTAATGGAACATGTGCGGGATGGAATCCGAACGCATATACTCCCAACCGTATCGACCATATCTTCGTTACTAAAAACTTTGTTGTTGAAAAGTACGGAGTACTGACGGACACTTACCGGATTAAGAATGAAGCTACCGGAAAGTATGAAGCACGTATCCCTTCAGACCATTTTCCAGTGAAGGCGGTATTGAAATATACCAAGTAAGCAAAGCAGAATTCGAAATGATAATATAAGCCTGTCAATGTTCTATATTTAATATTTTGCAGGGAAATAGCTGGTTAGAAAATAACGAACCAGAAAATAAACTGCACAAATAAATGCATGAGCATACAAAAAGCAGCCTAATATTACATAAAACCAAACAGGATATGCATCTTTCTCTATTCGGAAACTGTTCATTGCTTTAAAACCAACGAGATGTTCCTCGGTGTGCATCGACTTGTTCCTCACCGGGGAAGCTATCGTTTCCCGGTGAGGAAGATAAAAATGAGCTATTAAGAAACATTTTCTATCTAGTTTATCATAATATATCGAAAAGGGAAAAACAATAAAATGATTAGTTATTCGGATATTTACTTTCCGAATAACTAAAATAATCAAGAATCTGTCACATTTCAAATAAAATATTCTCAAAACAGCAGAAATAGAGAATCACATAATTGCAAATGCTTGGCATCTTCCTGCTTTTCCTTACCAAACTGCGATTTACGTCCTTCTCCGATGATTAAATATTCCTTTTTTAAGGATCATCGTTTTTTAAGAGGACTACTGATTTATTCAAAAGGCTCTTTCAAACATAACGAATCACATTTCTGATACGAGTTTCGTGCGAAAACATTATCAATATAAAAACATCTGAAAACATAGACAGAAACAATTTCGATACTAATAATGCCAATCACTTGATACAGAAACCTTCCTTCTCTTTATTCTCCTTCCATAATATCTGGCTTTTAGGGTATTAATACTTGGCAACTGATAAATTATAACTTAATAAACAGACTAGTAACAGATGAAAGAATAAGTTGAAAGAGCCAGCGGATACAGTTGAGGCAATTAGCTTGCCAACAGCCGCCCCGCCCTACTTAGTTAAAAAGCAACCATGATCTGCTCATTAATACCTTTATCAGATATCCGCACACTACACATACCGTTTTCCTTATCCCAACTCCATAGTACAGATTCCGTATTATTCTCCAAATCAGCTTCCAGTCTTTCCGGTCTGGCTTTCTTTATTTTCTTCCCTTGGACAGTTACCTCTTTGGGCACTTTCGCAGAATAAATACGGAATAGAAGATTTCTTGGACCGGGGACAGTGTACCCCTTTCCTTCGCGGGCAGAAACAGTCAGCTCAATTCCATCCGGCAAGGTTCGGCATACAATGGGAGTTTTTGCAAACTCGTCACGTTGGTATCCCAGGTCTTCTCCTTCGTCCTCGTAGAGAGTAAAATTCGCCTGTACACCTTCCTGTGCCGGAAAGATTTCAAAAGTCAGCGGATATACCAGTTTCTCATGGGTGTAGTTCATTACAGGCATTGTGGGGATGATTGAGCCTTGCTTTACAAACATTGGTATGGAAGACAAGGGAGCGTCAACGGTAGTCCATTGCTCACCGGTGTAGACCGTCTGCTTGTTGTTATAGTCAATCCATGTACCTTCTGGCAGGTAGACGTTCTTTGTGCGGGCACCTTTCTTTACGACGGGGGCTATTAATAATTCACGGCCGAATAAGAATTGGGCATCCGTAGAGAAAGTTTCCGTATCCGCCGGATATTCAAGGAAAAGAGGACGCATGATAGGCAATCCCGTATCGTAAGCCTCGCGTGCGTAGGTGTAGATATATGGTAGTAGACGATATTTCAGTTCGATGGCGGCTTTCGCGTTCTTTTCCGCTTCCGAACCGAATAGCCAGGGTTCTACTGCGTTATCCCCTTCATGGTGAATACGGCTCAAGGGGTTGAAAGCGCCGAATTGCACCCAACGGATATAAAGCTCCGCCATAGCGGGATAATCTTCGATGTCTCCGCAATAGCCTGTGATATCACAAGTGGAAAACGGGATTAGTCCCAAGCCGGCGGAAAGCATTACTGGAATCTGATTGGCTAGCTGTCCCCAACCTTGCAATACATCGTCCCCGTTGCCACAATCACCTGTCCAACCGAACGTATAGCGTTGTAATCCCGCATAGGCGGCACGGGTCATTTGGAAAACACGGCGGTTCGGGTTTCTCTTTTCAAATTGCTCTTTGACTACCTTGTCCCAGGTCAGTCCGTAGACGTTATGGATTTCATCGTGCATGCCCAAATGGTGCTGCATGACCAGACGTTCCGTTTGCTCTTCGTTACTCCAGGCAGGCTCGCCCATATCCGTCCAAAAGCCGGAGATGCCGTCGTCAACAGGTTTCTGTTGATAAGTTCCCCACCAGTCGGCTACGGCGGGTAAGGTGAAGTCCACCACACCGCAGTTGCCACCCCAAGGCCAGGGCATATCGTAACTCTTGCCGGTCGTGCTGTCCTTTACGAAATAACCCAGGCGGTCTGCTTCTTCCCATTGCTTCTTATTCGCCTGCGAGATAACCGGGTCTTGGGATACAACTACTTTGAAGCCCATCTCTTTCAGGTCGGAAAGCATCTTCTTCGGGTTCTCATAGTTCCCTTTCCGCCATTCAAAGTCCTGCAAATGTTCCGTCCAGCCGATGTCCTGATAGATAATATCACAAGGGATTCCCCGCTTACGGTAGCCTTCGGCTATTTCGCGGCTTAACTTCTCGCTTGTCAACAAGCCACGGCATTGTGCAAAGCCCAACGCCCATTTCGGTGGCATGATAGGTTTTCCTGTCAGGCCGACGTATTGGCTGATGATTTCTTTGTAGTCTTTGCCGAAGATAAAGTAATAAATCATTTCGCCGTCCGGGGCTTCGAAGCTGTAATAATCACGGCTTTCCGTACCGAACTTGAATTCCGTTTTATACGTATTATCCAGGAAGATGCCATACCGATAGCTGCTCATAAAGAAAGGGATACTTTTGTAAAGCGGATCTTCCGCGACACTGTAACAAGGCTTGTCACTATTCCACATCTTATAAGACTCTCCGCGACGGTTCATCTTGCCCGCTTTCTCACCAAGACCGAAGAAATGCTCGTCACGGCGGAGAACCTTATATTCCACTTTCCTTGTTCCTTCACTCACATGCCCCTTGTCGGCATAGTCACTAAACAGGAGTTTCTGATACTTGTCAAATATCTGAAGACTCATGGGGGATTTATTCACCCGGATGCGCAGCTTCGGGGTGAATATTTCGTAGCAGGCTACCTGCTCGTCCACATGAATCGTACCTACCTCTTCCAGTTCCTCATTAATGACGGCAAAAGAAGCGTTCTTTTGCTGAAACCGCCCATCGGGCGAGAAGTATATTTTTACTACGGAAGGGCTGCAAAGTTGCAGTTGCAAGGCGGCGCTGTCCGCCAGGTGAAAAGTCACCTGGCGTCCCTGCTGCGAGAAAGAAGTACATGTTTTCGCGCCGTCAGTAGCCCAAAGCACTGAAAGGGGGAGAAAACAGGCTATTATCCATACTATTATCCTGTTCATACTTCTTTGGCTCTCCCTTACAATGTTTCCACTTCTGACTATTATCCTGTTCATACCTATTATTCTGTCCATATTATTCTGTCCATATTATTCTGTTCATACTATTCTGCGCATGTTTTTCTGCGCATATTATCCTGTTGATATTCACAGTTGCCGCTTGTTTATTCGTATTCCACTACAAGCATTGTCCAGTAACTCAATGACGGAAGCGTCACCTTTATCTCGTTTCCTTCCTGCGTAAAGTCCAGCTTCCGGGATACTCCGAAACTCGCATCCGGTGAAGCCACCCAAACGGATTTTGCCGTACCTTTTACGGTTATCTTTGTCTGAGCCGACTCAATCAAAGAAGGCGCAGCCTGTGTTCCGTTAGAGTCACACCAGTCGAGATGCACGGCATTGGTATAGTTCAGGAAATGAATCACGTCCCTGTTGTCGAACCGTTTTCCGACAGTCGCTATCTGATTGCGGACGGGCGGCCATTGGTTAATAGTCATCTTTCCATCCATAGAAGAAACTGTAGCGCCATAGAATTCTCCGCCGTCACGCAAGAGGTTCTCATATCCGGTGATAAAGTCGTAGTAAGTAACCATCGCCTTCTTCAGTTCCCCTTTCATCGACAGATTGCTGTTAGGGAAATATTCGGTTGTCAGCATATGTTCGCCCAATTCGAGATGTGCACCGCCCCATGCATGGATAGCGGCATTTGCCATTAATACACCGGGCGTATTAAAGTAACCACGTCCCTCGCCGCCGAGCTTATAATTCATATAGGCAGCCAATACGGTTTTCTTTCCGTTCGACCATTTATCATTGTCCGTGATTATACCGGAAAGGATACTGAAGCCGTTATCAGCCGGTTTATCCCAAACTTCCGTATAGAGAAAGTCGACCGGAGAAGTGGCAATCAAGCCCTTTTGTCCATACTGCCCTACTGCGTTCATCACCAAAGACTTTTCCGGCTGCGCTTCTTTCATCGCTTTTATAAACGCGGGGAAAGTAGCCGCAAGGTCAACGGAGTTACCGTTATAATCGTATAAAGTTCCCCGTCCGCCCAACTGGTCAATCTGATAGCCGTCGAAATCAAAGACTTCATATACATCGTTGTTTTGCTGAACCATGTAATCCCTCCATTCCTGCAAAGCGGGATTCGTCAGATAAATGTTGCTCTTGAAAGGAGAGCCCAGCGGATGATAATCCTTGTTTCCATGGTTCCTGTCCTTGAACAGATACCAATTTTCCTTTACGCCATCATCGGCAGCATCGTTCAAAGCTCCATAAGCAAGATTATAGAAAAGAGATTTCATCCCCCGCTTATGACCGGCATCAATATATCCCTGTACGGTAGAACGGTAACAATCACGGTTGATAATATCTTTCCATACGTCCATCGGAGAGGAAGGTGAACCCGCCAACGGCTTATGATGCTTGTAATGCCAGTCCTGATACTGCACATAGTTGATATGATGGCGGTTCAGGTTATCCATTACCTTGTTAATCTCCTTTTCGCTCATTTTGCCATATTCGGAGAGAAATCCGTTGCGCGGAAAACGTGCAGGGTCGGAAGACACATCAATGGCAATGCTGCCCAGAACAACCTCTTCGCCATTCTCTACTGTATATAAGTCGACCATATAACCTTTAAAGTCATCTGCCGGCGGATTCCAACTCCATGACTTTCCGGTGAGGGGAGTTTCGGAAAGCACCTTGTTGAGATGCTTATAGCGAATGGTCACCTGCCCTTCGGGAAGATTGTTCAAAGAAAGTTGTACCGATTCTCCCGGCTGATAGGCGGCTTTATCGGTAGACAGCAGTACGGTGATATAGCCGTCTCCGTAAGTAATAGGATTGTGCGAAGGCTCGTCGTCGATACAACCGGCCAATGAAAAAGCCAGGATACAAGCCATTATATATTTCGTCAGTTTCATAATTCAATCTGTATTAATCGTTATTTCTTTTGAAAATGAATCTCCTTTTTATAGGTATTGATAGTAACCTTAAAGGTTCCGGCATTATTCATATACCATTTATTGTCGCCCTTATCAGAAGAGAGATAACATGAGCCTGTAAACTCATCATACACTCCTTTATTATCTTCTTCCGCAACAAAGAATAAACCACCGTAATCACCGAATTGGAGAGGAAACTTTATCTGTCCGGTTCCCAATTCTCCTTCATATACAAATTCATTCTTGTTAGAGCTGCTTTGTGTAAGTTCTTTCACATTCTCCCAGGCAAAATCTCCGGATACCGCTTCTCCCATTGCCCAAACCTTCTCGTAAACTACAATTTGTTCCACTGTCAAGTCCTGGCTACCGACATTGAATGTCACAGCATATTTACTTTTATACGTCTGCTTCTCTTCTGTCACCACTTCAGTCCCTTCTTTGTCTTTTGAAATCCGGAAAGTACCGTCCTGCAATTCTCCATTATAAGTGAAAAGCTCAGGAGCCGAATCATCTTTTGCCATGGCTATCGGCGTCTCTCCTGCCGCAGTTCCAATCATCCAAAATTCACTGTTATCCGGTTCTTCACCATCCAAATTGGTGATTTCAATATCCAATGTATTCAGATTTACTTTCACCCGATAGCTGGCACCACGCTTGATATTGAATTTATTATCCGGCCCGTCATTCTCATCCTGACGATAAATCAGTTTATTCTCATCACTTCCGTCCCTGCCAAACGAAGGATAGAAATCACTCTGCTGAGTCACAAATTTAAGTTCACCCGTTCCAAGCTCACCTTCCCAAACAAATCCGTTAGGTTCATCGGCTATCGGAGTCATCTTCGTAGCGTTATCAAGCGACCACTGTCCGGTAGTAGCCGAACCAATCATCCAAAGATTAGGATAAACCATCTCTCCGCCCAAATCCGTAATTTCAATATCCAGAGTACTCAGATTCAGCTTTATCCGATAATTACCCGGAGTGTTTATTATAAACTTTTCGTCCGGCTCATCATCATTCTCCCTATAAACGAGTTTATTCTCATCTTCACCATCTTTATTGAAGGAAGGAACAAAAGAAGTTTTCTGTAAGACAAATTTCAGTTCCCCGGATAGAAGTATGCCTTCCCAGATAAAACCATTAGGCTCATCTTCAATGGATTCCATCGGGGTAGCGCTATCCAGGCTCCATCCACCTGCGGTTGCTCCGCCAATCATCCATAGATTCAGATAACGTTCAATATAAGGTGTCACTTTGAATGTAACGACAGGAGAAATCCGGGTAAATGCTTCATGTCCCGATACAATAGCCGTCACGCGGGCTTCAAACTCCAATGTCTCATCTAAAGAACTATTCCATACTTCCGCCAGCAAATCATTCAACTCTTTATGATTAAATGCCAGGATACGGGAATCCGTTGCGCCTATGTCCTTCTTCAGTCCTCCTGCGAAGTTATTACCTCTCAAATCCATTTCGAGAGTATAGCTGATTCGGGAACTTGTTCCGTAATTACTGCCGGCAGTCCAGGCAAAATGAAAAGCTTCCCTGTCACTCATCAACTGGTTCAGCTCCACTATCTTGGATGAAACAGACAGCAATAAAGACTCACTCCCTTTATCTGTTTCCATTTCATCGGATGTACACGAATTAAATACAAAACCTGCCAATAAAATAATCAGGCCGATATATATCTTTGTTCTCATAATTCTTCTTTTTCAAAATTAATATCCGGGATTCTGTTTCAAATTTCCATTCGCTTCTATCTCCTTCAACGGTATAGGCATTAACAGGTGCTTTTCCGCTGCATTGGTTTTCCCGATAGAGTGAAGGAACTTCAAGGCATAGTTGTCTTTCAGACGGACAAGGTCGAACCAACGGTCACCTTCGAAAGCCAGTTCCATACGGCGTTCGTGGATAATCTTTTCGCGCATCTGGTCTTGTGTCAGTCCTTCGATGTCCGCACGGTTAGTCAGTCCCGCACGCTTTCTCACTTCATACAAAGGAACTTCCGCATCAGTCGTCAGAGCTTGTTCGTTCAAAGCTTCCGCTTTCATCAACAATACGTCGGCATAGCGGAGCACCACAAAGTTGGCGGGACTTGTATTGAAATCCATAGAGATAGATTTCGGGACAAGGAACTTACGCAGGTTATATCCCGTAGTGGAATAAGACGACTGGTACTGCTTTCCGTCAAAGTCGGGACATCCCAGGTAAAGGATGGTCTTGTCTTTCCGGTTATCCCCCTCTTCGTATTGGCTGACAAACTCCGCTGTCGGCTGGTTCCATCCATAACCACCTGCTACCATATCCGAATTGCGAGGACCTGTAAATGTACTCAACCAGGAAGCCTGATTCTCATTGTCCCAGAAGTCATAACTGGTCTTGCCATAATACTGTACTTCAAACAATGATTCTGGACCGTTCTTCTTATTCGGATTGAAGTTGTCACTATAATCATCATTCAAGTGATAACCCAACTTCTGTATCTCGTCACAAAGACGCACAATCTCTGCGTACTCTTTTCCTTGGGTCAAGTATACTTTCGCCAGCAATCCCATAGCCGCACCTTTGGAAGCACGTCCCAAGTCGGAAGCGGAATAGGAAGCCCTGTCGGGAAGCAGGTTGACAGCCTCTTTCAAATCATCCTCTATCAGTTTATAAATATCTTCTTTAGAGGCACGGAAAGGCTTCAGATCATCGTCTGAAGTCTGCGGTTCTGTCAGCAAAGGCACTCCACCGAAAAGACGAACGAGAATAAAGTAATAGTGGGCGCGTAGGAATTTGGCTTCACCCAAACAACGGTTCTTCAAGCCTTGGTCGATATTCATGCCCGGCACGTTCTTGATAACGAAGTTGCAACGGAGAATTCCCGGGGAAGGGCCGCGCCATACATCCAGTACGCCGGCATTATCGGTAGTAGTGATGAAGTTAGCCAAGTCGGTAGTCTCAATACCATCCGTACCGCCACCCGCACCAACGATGCTATTGCCGGCTATGATGTCCAGCGTCCACATACGCATGTTATATAGTTTTGGCCATTGAAGCGGCTGATAAGCACCGTTCACGGCTGCTATCGCGTCTTCTGCTGCCTGGAAACTCTTGGAAGTATCGATGGAATCCCATGGTTCCTTATCCAGGAAGCCGTTACAGCTATTCAATGTCAAGCCCAACAAGAAACAAGGGAGTATATATCTGAACTTTTTCATATTTGTCAATCAATTAAAGGTTCTATATAAAAGTGGTTAGAAAGAAACAGATGCACCGAATGTAATATTACGGGCGATAGGATATACGTTGTTGTCATTTCCCGAACCGGAAATCTCCGGGTCGAGTCCTGTGTAACGGGTCAAGGTCAGCAAGTTCTGTCCTGAAACGAAGAAGCGTACAGAGGACATCGCCGCTTTCTTGCTCCATGCGGCAGGCAGGGTATATCCGAGAGTTACGTTCTTCAAGCGCAGGTATTTGCCGTCTTCTATAAAGCGGTTCGATACACGCCCGTTCTTGTTCGGGTCACCGAATACGGCACGCGGCATACTGTTGCTTGTCCCTTCGCCACGCCAACGGTCGAGAACGGTAGTCATCTGGTTCTGCGCTACGGACATGGCTTCCAAAGAAGCGCGGTTCGCATTGTAGATTTTATTTCCGGCTGCCCCTTGCAGGAAGATTTCGAGGTCGAAGCCTTTCCAGGCAAAGGAGTTGTTCATTGAGAAAATCCATGTCGGGGTGGGATTGCCGAGGTATGTACGGTCTTTATCATTGATGACTCCGTCGTTATTCAGGTCTTTGAATCTGATATCACCGGCAGAAGTGCGGTTATACGGGTCGTTTCCTTGTGTCTGAATGGCATAACGGTCTACCTCTTCCTGTGTCTGGAAAATACCGTTCGTCACGTAACCGTAGAAGGAACTGACCGGATGACCTACCGAATGAATGTTATTATCGAAATACATCGGGACATCACCATTCAGGCGGATAATCTCATTCTTGTTGTAAGAAGCGTTGAGAGACGTATCCCAGGAAAACTCTCCTACAAGGTTGCGGGAACTGACAGATACCTCAAAACCTTTGTTCCGCATTTGGCCTGCATTAATCTTGGGAACGTTGATGTCCGAATATCCGGTGGAGATAGGCACAACCATATTCACAAGCATATCATTCGTATTCTTGACATAAGCATCCAGACTCAGGTTGATACGGCTGTCTACCAAGGTCAGGTCGGCACCGATATTATATTGTTCCACTTCTTCCCAACGGACATTCGGGTTCGGCATTACCGAGGGCGCGATGGCATTCACCTGCGTACCATTGAAATTATATTGGATAGTCTGAATAGTAGACGCATACGCATAATTGCCCACACTTGCCTGATTACCAGTCAAGCCGTATCCTGCACGGATTTTCACATCGCTCAGCCAGAAACTCTTTTTAAAGAAAGGTTCTTCGGAAAGTCTCCAGGCAAGAGATACGGAAGGGAAGTTTGACCAACGGTTCTGCTTGCTAAAACGGGAAGAACCGTCGCGACGAATCGTAGCTGTCAACAGGTATTTATTGTCGTACGTATAGTTGAGACGTCCCAAGTAAGAGAGCAATGCCCAATCGCTGCCGTTACCGTTGACAGTCGGTTCAAGCGTACCATTATCCAATTGCTGGGCGGTGGGACTGATAAATCCCATAATAGAGCCGCTTAAATATTCGTATGTATTACTCTGGGCGGAAGAACCGACCATCACGGTCAATTGATGCTTTTCCGCAAAAGTCTTGTTGAAGGTCAGGGTGTTATCCCATAGTAAGGTAAGACTCTTGTTATATTTGCGGGAAGCATAGGATTCCGGTTGTGAAATCGGTTGCCAGTCATACTTGGGCGACCAGCCTTTATCATCCCAGAAGAGTGCCTGCACACCGACGATGGTTTTGAAAGTCAGCCATTCCCATGGTTTCACTTCGGCGTAGATATTACCCAGTACATTGAAACCTTTGGTAGCGGTGGAGTTAGTCATCATCTTTCCGATAGGGTTGGCAATGTCTCCTACGTACATCGGGAGTCCCACCGGCCCGGCCCATGAACCGTCGTCATTCTTGATAGCTTGTGTAGGCAGTGCCAGCATAGTATTCTTGATGCTGTATTCTCCCTTTTGCTTGATGTCATGGTTCAGGGACAGTTTGTTTCCCATTTTCAACCAGTTGTTCATCTGGGTATCCATATTGAACTGTACGGTGTAACGCTCATATTGAGTAGTACGCACGATACCTTCTTGGTTAAAATAAGCGGCAGATACATAATAAGTCGTTTTATCATTTCCACCTGAATAGTTCAGTGAATAGTTTTGGGTGACAGCCGTCTGAAAAAGTTCGTCTGTCCAGTTCGTTCCCCTGCCTAGTGAGGTGGGGTCTTCAAACAGCGGGTTTTGCGGCTGACCGTTGGCAGTCATCATTTCATTGTGAAGGGAAGCGAATTGGGTGGCATCCAGTAAATCCAGTGTGCGGATGGCTTTCTCAATACCGTAAGAGGCTTTGAAGTTAAAACGGGAAGCGTCCGATTTTCCTTTCTTTGTGGTGATGATAATAACTCCGTAAGCTCCGCGTGAGCCGTAAATAGCGGTGGCGGAAGCATCTTTCAATACGTCTACCGTCTCCACATCGTCCATATTAATCATGTTCAGGGGAACATCGGTCGGCACTCCGTCAATGACGAGCAACGGGTCGCTGTTGTTGATAGAGCCGATACCGCGAATCTTCATCGACACGTTATCGCCCGGCGCACCGCTCGAAATCACCTGAAGTCCGGTGGCGCGTCCCTGCAAGGCTGCTCCGAGACTGGGGGACGGTTGTTTCATCAGGTCTTTGGAAGAAACGGAAGAGATGGCACCCGTCAGGTCGCTTTTCTTCATCGTACCGTAGCCGATTACTACGACTTCATCGAGAACTTCAGTATCTTCCTTCAATGTGATGGTTAGAGACGTTTTTCCGTTTACCGGAACGGTCTGGGTGGCATATCCGATAAAAGAAACGGTCAGCGTACTCTTAGGGGACACTTTCAGAGAAAAATTCCCGTCCATATCGGTAATCGTACCGTTCGTCGTACTTCCTTCCACTACACTTGCACCGATAACCGGCTCGCCCGTAGCATCTACGACATGTCCTTTTATTGAAATCTGTTGTGCGAATGCACCAAGAGATAGGAACAAGCCCCACATTATTAATAAGAGGCGGCGTTCAAAGCCTTTCGACTTCATGCTCTGTTTCATGTACATTAATTTAAAGTTAATATTAGGGTTACTTTTGTTTTTATTCGCTGCGTCATTTCCTGAATGACCGTGAAACAAAAGTATCCACATTTAATACTGCTTCTTTGAGCAGATAGCAAAAATATAGTGGTTTATACAGTTTCTCACAGTATAAACCACTAAGAATAAGAACATTATAAAACAGTAGTCAGACTAAAAAAGTAGTGGTTTTCTTACTCTTCCACCTTCCCTATTTTCATTACTTTAGCTTCAAATTCATCTCTTTCTCCCAAAGCCTTGTTGCGGACACGTGTCCGATAATTATAGATGGTGGTCACGGAGTAGCGAAGGAATTGCGCTATTTTAGTGCTGTCCGTGATTCCCAATCGGATAAGGGCAAAGATACGGAGTTCGGTGTTCAGCAGTTCTCCCGGTTTGGGTTGCATCGGTTCGGTAAGCAGGGCATTGAATTCGTCTACGAAGTTGGGAAAGAGTTGCAGGAAGGTCATGTCAAAGTTGGCATAGAACTCTTTCAGTTCTTCGTCGAGGAATTGGGAAGATTTTATGGCTTTATAAAGCTCTTCCACTCTGCCGGCAGCGGCAATCTTATTCAGGGAGCGGCGGTATAAGTCCATCTTATCCAGGTAAGCGGAACACTGATCCATATAACGGCCGATGTATTCTTCCTTGATATAGTTGGTTTCCGAAAGTGTGTGGTTCATCTCTTTCAGTTGCGAGTTGGAGTCATGCAGTTCTTCGTTCAGTTCTTGCAGGAGCGTGTTGGTATGAACGACTTCGCGACGGGCGGCGGCTACTTTCTTCATCTGCTTGTACACAAAGAGGATGGCTACCAATAGGAATACGGAAAGCAGGCTGATACAAATCAGAGAAGTCTTCATTTCCCGTTGCTGACGTTCCGTCTTTAACTGGTAGGCTTTGTCGATAATGGGAAAGACTTGCGAGATTTCCAGGGTACGAAGGCGGGCATTACAAAGGGTTGCATCTTCCAGTGAACATTTCAGATAGTTATAGGCACGGTCTATATCCCCGTCTTCGTAGACGAGCGAAGCGAGCTTCCGCAAAGAAACATACTCTTTTACTGCCGATTTCAGGTCGGCAATGGCTGAAAGAGCCAGGTAATGTTTTTGTCCTTTCTTATCGCCTTTCAAACGGTAGGCTTCCGAAAGCGTGTAAGCAAGCATGGCCTTTGCATGATTGTCCAAAGAAGGTTTCCCGTAGAAATCCATCAGCATATTTATCGCCTGGTCATATTGCGCATGAACCGTGCACTTATCCGCCAGTACCAATACATGCCCCAAAGAATCGGATACATTGGTTTGCAGAAGAGAGTCGCGGTACAAGTCCGTCATGCGGTAATACTCTTTCTTGGCTTTTGCCGTGACGGCATAATCGCCCATCAACCCATAAATAGTGCGGTATAAATGATAATAATAGGAATACAGATAATCGGGCAAGGTTTTCTTGTCAATCTCGCCCAATAGTTCAAGCGCTTCTTTATACATTCCGGTGGTTCCCATCACTTCCGCCATATTCATGGCAGAATCATCCAGGTAATCCGATTTATTCAGACGGTGTGCCAAATCCTGTTTCCGCTGGGCGTAGACAAAAGACGAGTCCAGGTTATAAGCCCGGTATTCATCGAAAAGACGTCCACAGAATCCATATCGCTGTTCGTCGGAAGCAGCTTCGGACAGTAACTTTTTCAAGTCGGCAATACGTGTTTCCTTTTCTGCCCCATAAGTCTGGCGGTTCTTAATGATACCATCAATCTCGCGGAGTAACGCATCGGTACTCTTATCATCTTTCGCACAAAGCAAGCCGGGAAGGATTATTGCCACAAGGATAAAAATAACTTTTTTCATAGTGCCGTATGTATTATATATTGCAAAGATAAAAGTCTTTCAGAAACTTTCTGCTTTCAAACAAAAGATTGTAGTTATATAAATCATAATTTACCCTTGCGGATAGTTTTCGGAAATAATAAACTGACAAATATTTGGCACGACACTGTGAATCGGCTATCTTTACACACACTATTACAAAATGTTATGCATATGCAAGATATTATCAACGGACGTTGCGGTTGGTGCGGAACTGACGAACTGTATGTGAAATACCACGACCAGGAGTGGGGAAAATTGGTGACTGACGATAAGACGCTGTTCGAGTTTCTTGTGTTGGAGAGCGCCCAAGCCGGATTGAGTTGGATAACTATCCTTAGGAAGCGTGAGGGATATCGCAAAGCCTTTTGTGATTTCGATGCCACGCTGGTAGCGCAAATGACCGATGAAGACGTGGAACGATTGATGCAGTTTGACGGCATTGTAAAAAACCGCCTGAAAATCAAATCGACCATCACCAATGCCAGGCAATTCCTCGCCCTGCAAAAGGAATTCGGTAGTTTCTATAACTACACACTGACATTCTTTCCCGATGGAAAACCGATTGTCAATACTTTCCGTTCATTGAGTGAGATTCCGGTGTCGTCTCCCGAATCCGATGCCATGAGTAAGGATATGAAAAAACGAGGGTTCAAATTCTTCGGAACGACGATTTGTTACGCTCACTTGCAGGCTTCAGGGTTTATCAATGACCATCTGGTGGGATGCGCTTGCCGGACAAAATAAAGGCTGTGCCAGTTTTCCTGATAAGATACGGGATAGATGGCAATAAACAGAGTCCAAAGAAACGCACCCCAAAAGTCTGATAAGAACTTTCAGGGTGCATCTCAACATAGACTAACCTTTATAAATACAGAATTTTATTCTGACACACAAATCAACGGAGAATAACCGGCATCATCTCCCTGCAAAAATACCAGACGATAATAATGTACCTTGGCATTATCCCTGCCTGCATCCATATAACTATTTGTCGGTGCATCAACAGAAGCAATCTCCTCCCAATTCCACAAATCAGCAGAATGCAAAATCCGGATACTTCCCGATGCCGTACTTTTCCATGATATGTTCACTTCCTGTCCCCGTGCTCCAAAACGGGCGGTAATATTTTCCGGAGCCGGCAACCGACGGGTCTTGCACCACAAAGCACGACCAATCATAGGTAAATTACCCGGCAGTTTACCCTTGTTAATCTCCAATACCTTCTCATACCAATCCTTCCGGATATCAGCCAGTTGCATATGGTCGTCGCGTACATAGTTATCCATATATTTGCCTTCGTAAGCACCGTTGATACGTCCGGGGAAACGTCCCTGGTCATCTTTCGTACAAAATACAATATCAAACATCGTATTAGCCAACCGTTCCATGGTTTCATCAATATACGGATGACGACCGCTCAGATAAATATTATAAATCACATTCGCTACCAGCGAGGCATGGTTCAAGTCTTCCGCATGCTTCACCTTGTCGGCTACTTTAGAATAACGCCATTGCAGACAAGTGGATCCGGCATTAGAGGTTACCGTCCACGAATCCTTGATAAAGAATTCCAGATTGCCACGCACCACCCGGTCGTATAAAGCAGCCTTTGAGGCATTGCCCAGGATTTCGTGGCATTGTGCCATATACGTCAAGCCGTCACAAGCCATCAAAGCTTGATTCCAAGCGATAGGTTCGATAAGGGCAGTGCTGTTTCTGCGATAAAAAACCAAGTCTCCTGAATGAACGAACCTCGTCAACCAATTATCATAAATTTCATCACACATACGTAGGTATGTCTCCGCGCGTTTCTTGTAGGTTGTACCATAATAATAACGGTCGTTGGCAGCTACCCGCTGGTTCCAGATAGAAGGGGTCTGCAAAATAAGGCGTGCACAATATGCAATACGTGCCAACACCGCTCCCTGTTCCACCGCTCCGTCAACCTTTTCCTCATCCGCTCCGGTAGAAGGCCAGATGTCATTCGGTTCACCTGTCCATCCTACGATACGGAAGTCCCCACCGGGTTGTCCGTTACGGGTATAAAGCGCGGCATCGGCATACTCAATCACCCGGTTCAGGAAAGTCAGGTCATACGTTATCTCAAACAGGCGGGTGCAGGCTCCCATGCTCTTGCCCAAGGTACGGAACACCCATGTATTGTCATATTGGGGAGTTACCGGTACCTGCAAGGCGGAATTATACATCATATAGCCCTTGAAAGCATCAAGTTCCTCTGTGGTCAACATTCCTTTTGCGGTCAGTACCAACCTGTTAACCGATTTGATGCCATCACCATAATTATAATGTTTATAAGACCTTTCTTTGTCTTTCCCATTTGAAGAGGCAGCTATTTGAAGCCGGTTATTCTCTATCTTGAACTTCCGCACATCATCATTATCATAATAAAGCATATCGCCCTTTGTCTCATAAGTGCCAATATGTTCTGTTTGCAAACGGTCGCCCGTCACCGAATAGACCTCCTGACGATAGGAAAAATCGCTGTCAAAGGTCAAATGACGCTCCTGCCCGTTCTCCAAGTCATCGGCATCTTCCTCTATCCATATACCATCCACCGGATTCACAGCCGGAGCCACCGGCTTGACAAACACCGGCGGTTCCTCCACCTTTTCATCGTCACTGCACGAACAAAATAATAATCCGCCCAGCAATATGGCACCAAGATTGAAACACATAGTCTTACAGTTCATTCTGTGAAAGAGAGAATTTGAAAATATTTTCATAATCAGAATGTTTTCATTCAGTTTGTCATAAATCTCCAGGTAACTTTGCCTATATTATCGGGATACCCTTTCTCCGCCTTACTGATACTTCCTTTCCATTTACCATTGGAAGTGCGGCTGACAGTAATAGAACGCCAGGAGTACATACCGTTCTCGTAGTCGAAAGTTTCCCCGTCGTCGTCATACAGACGATAGTCGCCTGCCTTCATACCGTAATGACGAATTTCAAGATTTATCTTCTCGCCTGCCTTAGGAGCATGTAGCATTGGTTCCATCATAGGAATGACGGCCCCATCTTTTACATATACCGGAATACGTTCCAATCCCGGCTTCACCGTTATCACTTCTCCATTGCCCGCATACTCACCCGTGTAGAAGTCGTACCAATTACCTTCCGGCAATACTACCGTACGCTGGGTCTCCCCCTTGAACATCGGTGCCACCAGCAGATATTCCCCTGCCATATACTGGTCTTTCACTTCTTTACCCACTGCCTCCAGATAAGGATTATCTTCCAGATTCTTATTCTTAACCTCCTCTCCGTAAGTCTGTTTGCCGGACTCAAACCCGGGTTCGAGGTTCATTGCCCGGAAAGGCGGTGTCCCTTCAAAGCGGTATTTGGCAAACTCACTATACCAGTATGGCATCATCTGCATACGCAGCAAAGCATATTCCCTGACCTGCTCCGCCACCTCGGGAAATGTCCACGGTTTGGTGCCGCTTGCCCAGGCGTTTATCATCGCCATCGGTGAGAATACCACCGACTGGAAACGACGTAACCAGTCCTCGCCACTTTTCGAGCTACGTACTTCCGGTGTCCAGAGCACTCCGCTAAAACCGGAGTTAATCAATGCGGTAATAAAGTCACGGTGACTGTAATAATCGTTGTAAAGCACATACGGGAACGAGCTTCCGCCACCATTGGAAGCGCGTACCAAACCGAAAGTGCGTTGATTGCGCTTCTTATAAATATCAGCAGTCATACGCTGTACCCATAAGCCATAGGTCTGACGCATCTGCTCGGCAGACAAGCCGGAAGGGAATGTAGCTACATCCGGCCATATATAACGGTCGTATCCGTCCACCTCATCTATTTTATATCCGCTGACTCCTATGCCGATATGTTCCTTTTCCAGTTTGTCCATCCAGATGCGACGCGCCTGCTCCATCCCCCAATCCGGCACGATGCCGCACCACACTGTATGAGAACCGGTATATGGATATATATCCTTATAAATCCCCGAAGCGGGAGACACATACGGATTCGTCCACAGGTTGATACGTATTCCTTTTTGTTTCATCCGGTCGACAAATGCACCCGGTTCCGGAAAACGCCCTTTATCCCATTCAAATGAACAAGGATAAGCCTTACTCTGCCAGCCGGGCTCCAATCCGATAAAATCCAGCGGATACCCTCTTCTCTCAAACTCTTCCGCCTCCTTTTCCACCTTGTCCGCATCATACAGCTTCTGTGTCCGTTGCGTAAATCCCAGTCCCCAACGGGGCGGCAATGTCCCGCCGCCACATAATAAATTATAGCGGCGTATCGCATCCAACGGAGTGGGACCTGCAAACAGGTAAACCTCTACGCCTTCGGCAGGTATCAGGATTTCAACCGCATCGGAGTATTGTTGAGAACTCCAGCTTTTGTCCGTGTTCCGGTCTTTGGCTACCGGCTTCTCCGGGCTGTCCTTGCGGGCTGCCGAACCGGCATAAACCGTCAGATAACGCGCAGAGTTAATAAACACACCATACCCCGCACTGGATACGTAGAAAGGCACAGGTGCATGGGTACGCCCCGTATCTTTTCCGCCATAATGGTCAACATGCAGATTCAGAATCTTCCCACGCTGATGCACCGTCTGGAAGTTCAGTCCGAAACCATACAGTTGTTCTTCCTTGCGGAGCGGCAAACGCAGTATCGTCTTACCCGCTTCAATCCTGCTGACAACCTGACCCGCCAAACCGGGCAGTCCGGCTTCCGGCAACCGCTTGAATCCTTCCTTCAAAGGGGCAGCACCCGAAACTCCCAACAATGAATACGCTTCGGGCTTTCCTACAATCCCTTTCCATACTCCCGGTTCCACTTGTTGCCACTGAATCTGCCCGTTTGCCGTAACTAAAGCCAGCCAACAGACTATAATACTTATCAGTCTTTTTATTTTCATGATATTTTCAAGATTAAGTTACTCCATTTCCCAATCAAGTACTACCACCTATTTATTAATTAGATGGCAAAATCCAATAACAGGATTTCTTTCGGACGAAGCGTCAAGGAGAGAACATCCCCGTAATGATACTCCTCACGGACAGTCTGCGGCTTATCCCCCAATACGGAAGAAACCCGGTAAGCTTTCTTCATGCCCGGCATCAAACCCGCCTTGCGGTCTAAGGTTATCTTGTATTCACGTTGTTCTTCCGAAGGGTTATGAACGGAGATATATCCCTGTTTCTCATTCCACGCCGTGTAACCATATACTTCCGCCTTTCGGGGATTTCCGCCATGCATCCTCACCCGCTTGAATGCAGGAAATGCCTGATAAGACCATTTCAGACCTTCTGCCAGTACATCCCAGTCAGTAGCAGACAAGCTGTCTGTTTTCAAGTAAAGCTCGACAAATCCTGTTCCGCGGCTCAGGTTCATAAAGAGATAATCCTTAAAGCTCTTACGGTCTTCGTTGGCAGTAACCTTTTTGGGTTCATGGTTGAAGATAGAGTTCATCGGGAATTTAGTGTTCTCCTGTTGCCAAATCTGATGGTACACATGGTCACGATAGACCAGTTCTCCCGTACGGTCTTTACCTTTGGCAGCGTCTCCGGCATTAATCAGCCATACGACATCAACATACGACAGCCACCACGGACTCAGATAGGCCGCATTGGTGATAGCAATAAAAATATCCGGATTCACCTTGTGCAAGCCATCAAAGATTTTCATCAGCCGTTCTGTGCCCGCTACCAGATAGTAGCTTTTCAACTCATCATATTTCGGGTCGTTAAGCCGCTCGTCACTGGTAGAGAAACCTTCCAATCCCAGTTGGGGCATCGCAGCCGTTCCCCGTCCCTGCAACTCGAAGTCGCGGATATTGAGGTGACCGAACAGCCCGTCAAACTTAAAATAAGAAACCCCATGCCGCGCCAAGTCAAGCACACGGTCTTCCAGTCTGCCCATATACTTCTCTCCAGTCATGGACATACCATAAGAAAGAGCCTCAAAACCATATCCGCCCATTCTTTCCACCATCGGACGCGCTCCGAAGATAGATGCCGGACTTAGCCAGATTCCCAAAGTGGAACCCGCTTTCAATACTTCTTGCCGGCTATCCCTGAAGTAAGGGGCAAACTTACGATTAATCTTCCAGACGGTATCAGCCCAGGTCACATGCTTGCTTTTATCCTGCCAACCGTCATCAATCACATAGGCATTGAGAGGACGGCAGCCACGACGAGTCACCAATTCTTCATGCACCTTGCGGAGACTTTTGGCAAATGTCTCCTTCGACACCCGGTTGCCATAATCAAACCAACTGTTGTACTGCACCTGCAAACGGGCAGGACGACGACGGATACGGTCGATATAATAGAAGAACGTATCATCAATAAAGTTCTTGTCATCGGCTACTCCCACCACGCTCCGGTAAGTAGTGTAACGCTCTTTCGGCAGCAAATCCTTGCCACGAAGATAACCGCAGGTTATCGTACTTCCCTCTTCAACCGTATTGAAAGCTCCCGGAAATTCCATGCCCCAAAATGTGGCTGTAGCTGTCGTATATACCGGCTGCCCCAGTCCCGGCTTCCATCCGCCGGATTTCCGCGCCGTTATCAACTTCAACTTATAATTCTGAAATGCGTCCTCAAAAGCAATGGATTCCACATCTATCTTTTCCAGCGTCACTTTCTTCCCGGAAACAATCTCCAGATACTTATGCCCATAGAAATTATCTTCCGCGAGTTCATAACAGACATCGACAGCAAGGGCATGAACCTTGTTCTTGAGATGGAAACGATAGCTGCGCACAGAAGAAGTGAATTTCTTGTCCACAGACGCTACTACAAAATCTTTTGCGGTCAGAATCTTGTCCGTACCTTCCTTATCCGTCCCCTCGGAGATTCGTAGGGCAAACTCCTGACAAGAAACCGGAACCAAATTGGCTCCGGCTTGCTTGTTGACTATTTGCCTGGTCGACAGGACACCGTCTTTGACGACCAGTGTCCGCGACATATAAGAATTCTCCAGCACATACACCTTTTCTCCGGCATGAACAAACCCTAACGAAGAACAGACAGCCCAAAGAACTCCCGCTACAAATATTCTTTTTACCATACTGACATTTATTTACCGATGGCTGTTGCCCAGTTGTTCGAGAAACGGAAACCTCCGACAGCACCGTCACAACCTCTGCGATAACGGAAATAGATACCCTTAATAGCATTCTTTATTTCTCCCGGTTCACCTTTCGCTACCAGTTCCGGAGTAGGCTCTTCCGCTGTCAGTTGAGGGTCAATAAACAGAGCCATCTCTTGTTTGGCAATATCCATCTTCAACACCAGCAAATGCGTCTTATTGAAATCATACGATTTCGATTCTGCTCCAAGCTTGCGTGCACCTACACCAAATACAAGTTTGCGGTCCTCACCACGCTTCACATATACCTTTCCGCGCGTTGCATTACCGGTATGGCTGACATTCATTCCGACCAATTCGGAAAAACCACCACCTGTTTTCTTCATATTGACAAGGAAAGCCAAGTAATAAGCTCCTTTGCGGAATTCATTCTTATTGTCCGACAATGAATACACACTGACACAGCTACCCTTGATATCGTTCGGGAAACCTCCCAAACTAATGGCAACCCCTCCTTCAGGATAACCATCATAAGCAAGTCCGTTCACAATTACCGGACTTGGTATTTCCGGCACTCTCTTCTGGTCGAACGCCCCGTTCCACGTATTGATACGAATCGCTTCCGTTGCCTCTTGATAAACAGCCTTTTCCAGTTTATCACCCGGCTTGTAGTCTTTTAAAAACTCATTTCTCAATACTTGTGCATTGGCTGCCAATGCTGCCACAGCGAATGCGGCTAATAATACTACTTTTTTCATGGTTGTTATAATTTTAATTATGATTATTCACGTATTACTTTATCAGCAACAGAAAGAATATCTTTCGGGAAATACAGATTTACTGTCCATGAGGCAGTTTTCGCATCCCCATTAGGGTCTGCGCTTATTTCCCCCTTATCAATCGAAACCATTTCAATAAATCCCAATCCCAAAACTGTCCTGTCCTCACCACTCTTATTAGACTTCCTTATCACCACTACTTGTATATCTCCAGGTTGAATTCCTGCAATAGCAGCCGTAGCTGACAGTGTTCCATCATTCCATTTATCATCGTTTAGTCTGTAATCTATATATGTATATTCCCTTGATTTATTAGTACCACCAACACTACCGTCAGCATTGGCATTATCATATCCCAATGCCAACATTTTTTCCATGGTAATAGGAGTATTCTCTACATTTTCCGTACTTGTTCCCTTTATGAAGTCAACAATAGGAGTTTCATCTGTATTTACATTCTTGTTCAATCGTCTGAAGAACAATGGAAAGCCATGTCGGGGAACTACATTGTTTTTATAAACCGACGCATTTATTCTATTATAATTATTAGTGGCATCATTCGCTCCTCCTTTTCTGCTAAACTCAACCAATATTTCTGTGTCCTGAACATCCGTATAGTCAGATGCCGTATAATAATTTCCTGTTGTCAAGCTATAATAACGAGCGGTTCCATTATCAGTAGCCAATACCACATTCCTAATGATGATATTAGCTTGCACCTTAATCTCAATATTAGTTGAAACAGTTTTGGTTTTCATCCCATTCCAATATACGATGACAAAATTGTTGCCAGTGCTTCCTTCCGATATATCACCCGGCAACGAACAAACTAATTTCTCTTGGGTAGACGCTCCTTTGTCAATTGTGACCACATAATCACCAATTTTCACAGTTTCTACCATCAATAAGTTCTTACCTGTAATTTCAAACACAGTTCCAGGCATAATACTTTCCGGACATTCCACATTTTCCGGTTGGACTTTCTTTGCAGCAAACTTATCGGAAGATTCACTTCTTCTTCCTTCCGCCACATTATCTTCCGCTCCATAACGATACACCAAAGTGATTGTCACAGGTTCTTCCTCTTCATAATAAGGAACTGTCACTTTTAATACCGTACTGTTTGAGTTCTCTTTATCTATAACAGCCTCTGTTGTGCCGAAAATCACCTTTTCTACCAAGTGCAGGTCTGTTCCTGTCAGTGAAATCTGGTCGAAGAAGTCAGCATCGATAGACGATACGGCATCCAGTTTCGGTGCACGAGGAGTTACCGTAAAGCTCTTTTGGGTATCCATCTTTACAGACTCGTTGTCCTCATTCGTATACTCCAAGAAAATATTCACAGCATCCGTTGTGTCATAATAAGGAACTTCCACTTTCAGTTCCGTTCCCGAAGCGCCCTCAACAGCTCTGGTAGCCTCATCCTCTCTGATAATCCTTGCTTCTACAGTGCCAAAAAACACTTTCTCCACTATATCCAGATTTTCACCTTCCAGCGTAATAATATCCCAATAGCTAACGTTATCCTGAGGTACTACAGTCAGCGATGGTGTCTGAAATACTGCGTCTACTACAAACTCACTGACCGTTTCGACAGTTCCATACGGAGTCGTGACTTTAATCTTGCCACCTGTTACCTCTTCCGTAGTCACCACTTTTATTTCAGTATCCGTAGCCTCACCTGTAAGTTCCACTTGCTTGCCACCTATCGTCACTTCGTTGGCTTCCTTCAGCCCAGTACCTGTAATCGTGATTGTCACTCCCGGCACTCCGTGAGGTGGAACAAAGTCTGTAATAGTAGGTGCAGCCGGAGCCGGTTCTTCCGGCGCTCCGTCTTCCTTGTCATCACTACATGCTACTGCAAACATCAATATGCTGATAATAATTGAAGTCCATTTGCTTATCTCTTTTATTATTGTCTCTTTCATTATCGTTTTCATAATCTTATTTATATAATTCCGTTAATTACTGCCCATATCCTTTTGAAAATAGAAGTCAACAGTCATACTTCCACTTTGATCGGCAGGGGACTCTCTGTTCACACTTTTCAATTTCACAAAACCTATCTGAAGAACCTCCTTATAGTCCTTATCTGTAACCATCACCAAATTAATGCCCCCAATCGTGATACCTTCATCATTACTTGCGTTATATGGCAAACCACCGGTTCCACTACTCGTATCCTCTTCCGCTTTATGACGAATAACCTGTTTCTTTGTGCTATATGACAGTCCTGCCTCGGCTGCCGTCTCTGCATCAAAATACTCCAACGTACCCTCATTAATCATTTGAATGAATTTGGCATCCGCCTCATTGCTCTCTTTCAGTTTACGGAACCGCATAGGCACCCCATTTGCTCCCGAAATTTGAATTCCGCCACAAGTCCATCGTTTATCCAACAAACCTCCGTCTTTCGGATAGAGTGTTCCAAGGTTCAAACCGTTAGCACTACCGTATATTGCCAGATGAATCTTATCCGCATTCGCTTCAAACTCACAAGGAGTATATGACAAGCCTGTAATTCCGCTAAAGAAATTCACATTCGGGTGTGTAGGTCCATATAACGTTACATTTTTCCATACATAATAAGGAGGTATCTTTATTGTAAAAGTGGTGCTAACAGGATTATAATACGTCTTCCAATACCAGACACGGACCTCATTATTTTCTATTGTACTTTCAATATCAATAGGTAGTGAACAAATAATCTCCTCTGAAGTCGATGAAACAATAGTAGCCTCATACTCTCCTACAGTTATACGCTCAACAACCTGCAAATTTTTTCCCGTAATTTTAAATGTCTCACCTACGGTAACTCCTTCATCACACTGCATCTGAGTTGGCCTTACCTTTATTATCGTAAATTTCTCTTCTAAAACCAACGTTTCGATTGCCTCTCCATACGGATATTTAAGACTAACATCTACCACCTGGTCATCTCCTGCAATAAAAGGAATTGCCACTGCCAATTTATTCTCAGACTGTTCTTTGATTTCTGCTATCGCTTCGCCAAAAGACACTTCCGTCACCAAATCCAGATTATCCCCTTGAAGAGTAACTACACTAAACAAGTCACCCGTATTTGGATACGATATCAATGTCGGACGTACAAATTCCGCAGTAAATGCCGCCTCACTCTCAGCAGTTCCCTGAGGAGTAGTCACAACAATTTTACCCCCTTTTACCGCTGCTGTAGTTATCAGCATCGCTTCTGCGTTGTTCACGCGTTCAAAGTTCACCTCTACACCTCCAATTGTGACCTTATTCATATCTTTCAGATAAGTACCCGTAATCCGTACTCGTGTACCGAATATTCCACTTTTGGGAGAAAAATCAGTAATAGTAGGTGCACCCAAATCTTCCTTATCTATATTCAGCGACTCGCTACAAGCAACAACAAGCAGAAATATACTTATGAAGCCCAACGCCCGCTTACTCATTTCTTTTATTCTATTTTTCATGGTTTTTCTAAGTCTATTAATAACGTTATTCTATTAATATCCGGCATTTTGTGACGCATTCGTAGTTGTAATCATCACATTGTATGGAATAGGCAGTACAAATTTCCACGGTTGCAATTTAGTGACATCTACATAAATCGTCACATATTGTTCTCGCTGATAGAATTTGCTATCTTCCGTTTGAAAATGCTCTTTCATCACATCCATGAGCTTATCCGTACGTTGCAAATCAAAGAAGCGATGATTCTCAAATGCAAACTCCAGCCGTCTTTCCTTAGCCATCAAATCCCTATATTCATTCTTATACATGACAACATCCACATCACCTGTCGGCACCCCGGCACGTGTGCGTATTTGTTTAAGATAGCCTTTTGCAACATCTGTCGGACCATTTAATTCATTTTCAATCTCACCCAACATCAGCAATACATCCGCAAAACGAAGAATAGGCCAGTCGCTCTCCCCATCGTAACGTACTGTCACAGGATTCGTATATTTACATACATACGGAGTCTTCTCTTCATTACCTAATTTATTAATAAAAGACTCTTTCAATGAAACATCCTTGCGAGTATCACCTGCTGTATAAGCAGCTATCAAATCTTTCGTGGGTTGATTGTACCCGCTTACACCTCCATATATCACATTGCCCTCACTGCCCCTGGGAGCAAAGTAGTTGCCGAACGGCGAACCGATTCCTTTACCACCGGACAAATAACGTGACACGAAAATCATCTCCTTATTCAACTCGTTATCAATATTAAACAAGTTTGCGTAAGCCGAACTCTTCGAACCCTTATCCGTAAGCAATCCGTAGCCACTATGATCTTTTACATCCTCCAGCAACGTCTTGGCTTCCGTCAGCATCTCCTTGTTTCTTCCGTTTTGTGAAAGTGTCAAGTAAACTTTTGCCAACAATGTTTTGGCTCCCCATTGGTCGACACGTCCCAAATCAGCATCATCATACTTCTCCGTCAGATTATCCGCACCGAACTTCAAGTCGTCAATAATGAACTGATATACATCTTCCACCGAACTGCGCTCATACAACTTGGCCACTTCGTGAGAAATTCTTTCGGAGACAATAAACAACGGACCGTAAAGACGCACCAGATTGAAATAATGATATGCGCGGATGAAGCGGGCTTCAGCTTCAAATTGGATTCGCTTTTCGGGGTTATCCACATTGCCGAGATATTGCAACACAACATTACAGTTGGCTATATTATGATAAGCCGCCTCCCAATAAGCATTACTGAATATATTGTCTGTCAATACGGAAAAAGTATCCAAATTCCCCAGTGCCAGTTCATCCCCGGCCTGTGGCACTCTATCACAACGTGTATTATCCGAGCGCCATTCCGTCACGAAAAACTCCCTGTCCAACGTTTTATGAATGCCATTATAACAGGCAAGCACAGCCGTATTCAGTTCCGTTTCATTCGTATAATAGTGATTACTGTCAATCTGATTATAAGCCTCCCTGTTAAGAAAGTCCTCGCATCCGAACAATAACAACAAGATTGGCAAATATCCTAATATCTTTTTCATGGTCAATTGTCTTTTAGAAGTTAATATTCAATCCCAAATTATACGTCCTCATCAAAGGATATGTTCCATTCTGTCCTCCATTCCTGGTCATTACGGTTCTTTCGCTGCGTGCTTCAGGGTTGATACCCCGGTAATTGCTTGACATCAGATAGAGCAAGTTTTGTCCGGTAGCATAAATACGCAGACTGGAAATCCCCATCTTGCGCGCCCACTTTTTAGGCAGGTTATACCCAATTGTCACATCGCGCAATGCCATGAATCCTGCATCCTCTATAAGATAATCCGTCAAATATGCAGAAAATCCGACTTGCCGGAAAGGAGTACGCCCATTCCCCGGATATTCTTCACTCAACCATCTTCCTTTATAATATTTTTCAGAGCGGTCCACCAGCTCGGTGTTTTCACCGTTAGCATTGTATACCTTGCCCCCTACTTGTCCCTGAATGACAAACGACAAATCAAAGTCTTTATACTTCAGTTGATTGGTCATACCCCAAGTAAAATCGGGATAAGGAGAGCCTAACGGCATACGGTCATTATCATCAATCACATCATCACCATTTATGTCGGCAACACGAAGTCCGCCCTTTCTGTCAGAATCATGATGTGCATTGGCGGCAATTTCTTCATCGTTTTTCCATACTCCGATTACCTTATATCCATAATATTGAACCAATGGCTCACCCACACGAGCTATATAATAATGCTTGCTGCTCTGGGTTATCTGTTCTGCAGCTCCGCCAAGGTCGAGCAAACGGTTGCGTGTTAACGATAAATTGAACGAAGTATTCCATTTGAATTTGCGGCCATTGAAGTTATACGTTGTCAGTTCCACTTCAAAACCCTTGTTTCTCAATTTCCCTTCGTTTGTCCAAGCTTTAGTGAATCCGGAAATACTGTTAATTGTTTTTTCGTACAGCAAGCTCTTGGTAACGGAGTAATAACAGTCGAATGTCAGCCCGATACGATTGTTCAAGAAAGCCATGTCCAGACCTATATTATACTCATTGGTCTGTTCCCATTGCAAAGCACGATTTCCTTGAGAAGAAGAAATATTAGCCATTCCCTGTGCAACCGTCCCATTACCTGCACCCACAGGATAAGGAGTCGGGCTAAGCAATTCTGTATTCACATAATTGCTAATTGAATTAGTACCTGTCACACCATAGCTAGCCCTGATTTTCAACTGATTCAACCAACCTGACAAACTGCGCATAAACGGTTCCTCAGAAATTCTCCAACCACCGGCAACCGAAGGAAACCATCCCCATTTATTGTCCATACCAAACTTAGAGCTACCATCTGTACGGAGTGTGGCCGACAATAAATAACGGTCTTTCAATGCATAGTTGAAACGCCCATAGAAAGAGACCATCGCGTCGTCACTTTTCCACGTACCGGTACGCAAATTCGATCCTTCATACTGGTCAATTCTTCCCGCAGCAGACAACTGATGAATGTTGTCGGTAGAAAAATCAAAACCCAAAATGCCCGCTCTTACTGTCGTATTCTTGTAAACAGAGGTACCCAACAACACATCGACAGAATGAATCTTCTTAATCTTCGTTTGATAAGACAAGGTGTTTTCACTGGAAACCCGAACCGTCTTATTGTTACTATACTCTCCCCTACTAGCATCATTGGCATTTCTCGCCCCCTCATTCCTATATAAGAATGTCTCTTTATTGTTGTAACTATAAGAGTTGGATGAACGGAACTTCAATCCAGCCATCGGTTTAATTTCAATATATCCTTGCAACTGCATCTGGTATTGCTCACTCGGATTAAACGTATTGAAAATAACACCATAAGGGTTATTATTGCTAGAACTCCATGGAGTTGCATTAGTCACTGTATATTCTTCCCCGGTCTGTGGGTTAATACCACTATATGTTTTCTTATTAAACTGGTCACCACGAGTAAATTCCCCAACCCCATATCCTGTTATAGCTGATGTTATTTCATTGTGCCGAATTGGCATCCAAGAAGGTTGACGATAAAAATCCTTAAAAGAGCCTGCCGGTTTTTCTGTTTTAGTATAAGTAGGAACAAGATTAACTCCCACACTTACATACTTAGAAAGATCAGCATCAATACGGGCACGGAAATTATAGCGGTCAAAGCTATTCTTCGGCAAAATTCCATTATCACTGTTATATGCTCCCGAAACATAATAACGCAAACCTTTGGCACCACCACTGATAGAAAAATCCGCACTATAGTAGTAAGCGTCATCGCGAATCGCCTCCCTCTGCCAGTCGGTTTCCGGATATTGATTGACAAGCGACCATTGGGCAAGGTCTTGAGTAGAAAGAGCCGCCCCGAGCAAATTGTATTCGTCCACACGGCGAAGGATATAATCCCTTGTGCTCAGAAGCGGATATAATTTATACGCTTCACGAGTACCGAATTTCATTTTCAAAGAATATTTCGGTTTGTTTGCCGTACCGCTTTTTGTAGTAATCATTATCACACCATTTGCGGCACGAGAACCATAAATGGCAGCAGAAGCCGCATCCTTCAAGATTTCAATACTGCGTACATCACTAGGGTTGATTGACGACATCCCGTCATCCATTGGAAAACCGTCCACAACAACCAACGGCCCACTACTGGCACTAAAAGAAGAAGTTCCGCGAATGGAGATATCCGGCTCCTCTCCAACCAATCCTCCCACATTCAAGATTTGTACACCGGCAGCTTTACCCATCAGTGCCTGGTCCAAACGGGAGACAGGCATATCCTCCATACCGTCTGTATTTACTTTCGTGATACCACCGGTCAGATGAGATTTCTGCTGTACGCCATAACCTACGACAACAACCTCGTCCAGTTGCTGCAAGTCTTCATGCAGCACCACACGAATTTCTTTTCTATTCTTCACTGAAACCGTTTGTGTTGAAAACCCTACATAAGAAAACTTCAAAGTAGTTTTATTAGCAGGTACACTGATAGAGAACTTACCGTCCATATCAGTAACAGAACCGGAAGAAGCACCAACAACAAAAACAGATACTCCAATCAACGGGTCGTTATTACTATCGACCACCGTACCTTTTACTGTTACCGCTTGTTGGGCACCCTCACTTCCTGATACAGAAGCATAAACCGGTGCAACAAGTATAAATACCATCAATATAGTATTTATTAAAAAGATAGGAATTCTTTTCATATTACAATGTTTTTCATATAAATGTTTGCGGAGAATAAAGCCATCCCCTTTCTTGGCCAGAGAAAGTTTTGCTTCATTCTTCCAGTCACAAAAATAGAGATTAATATATTGAAGCGATTTACAGAATCTTCCAAAGAGTTGTAGACACGATTCTTCGCTTGCAATAATCCTTCTAATCCTTGTAAAAATAGCCCAGAGATGGGTATAAAGAATAAAATAAGCCTGCCAATCCCAATAAATGGCTATTTTTTTATTATTTTTGCTACACGAAAATATCACCCCAAATATAGTTGATTTATGAAAAAGGTACTATGTATTCTACTAGTTTCTATACTCACGCAGTTTATTTTAGCATCCCCGCAATATCATTTTTCAAATTTATCGGTGAAAGACGGGTTGTCACAACTGCACGTCACCTGCATCTACCAGGACAAACTGGGGTATATGTGGTTCGGCACGCGCAACGGGCTGAATAAATTCAACGGAAACTCTTTCGAGATATTCTGGAACCATGCCGACGATGAACAAAGTATCAGCAGCAACACCATTGCCTGCATCACCGAGGATGCGGAAGGCAACCTGTGGGTCGGCACCGAAAGCGGATTGAACAAGCTTGATAAAAAAAGAAAAGGATTCAAAAGATACTATCTGGCCAATGAGGCGGATTCCGTCAATAATAAGATCCTGTCACTCCATATTGACACAGAGGGAGTGTTATGGGTAGGAACCCTTTCCGGACTTTTCATCTACGAGCCGGAATCCGACAGTCTGAAATCCGTTTATATCCAGGAACTGGCTGACAATTCCGTCAGCGCCATACTGGAAAAGGATAACTGCCTGTACCTTGCCTCCAGCAAGAACGGACTTCTCATATACGACCGGCAAAAGAAACGGATTGTCCGCTCTTACCGGACAGACTCCAAAACCCTGCCTGTCATATCCAACTATATCAAGGACATCTATATTGATAAAAAAGACAATATCTGGCTGGGAACTTATAAAGACGGCGTATGTGTCATCAAGCATGATTTGTCGGAAGTCGTACCATACAATACTTCCAACGGATTGTCGAACAACAGCATCCGCTGTATCAAAGAATCCCCTTCAGGCGAAATATGGGTAGGCACTTTCGACGGACTGAACATCATCAATCCGGTGACAAGCCGGATTACATCGTATAAATCCGGTTCACAAGGCACGCTAAGCCATCATTCCGTCTACAGCATCCTGTTCGACCGGATGCAGACTATCTGGATCGGAACCTATGCCGGTGGGGCCGACTACTATAACCCGTACGGACACCTGTTCGACTTTTACAATCCCGGCGCAATCCTCAATGACCACATCGGTATCCTGGGGCCGTCCGTCGAATATGACGGAACACTCTATATCAGTTCCGAGGGGGGCGGATTGATATCCTTCGACCTGCGACAGCAGACCTTCCACCAATACACACTCCCCCAAAACAGTGACAACCCCACACGGAGCATTTTCAAGACCACCTATCTGGACGGCAACCGCATCCTTTGCGGAACCAGCCAGGGAGAAGTGTACGAATTCAACCTGCATTCGCACCAATTCTCCTTATTTTATCAGACTACCGACCGCCGGCCGATTTACCATATCAGCAAAAGCCATTCCGGACAGTTCATCATCGGTTCCATCAGCATGGCAGAAGGACTCGCATTCATCTCCAACGACGGGCAACGAACCGTACAAACCGGATTTCCGGTCAAAGGAAAAGGAGACATGCACTTCTCCCACGTCATCTGTGTATGCGAGGCAGACCATGATGTGTATCTTATCGGAACCAAAAGCGACGGGCTGTTCTGCTACGACAAGATGAACCATACCCTTATCTCTTACAACCAGACCAACGGATTTGCAGCCAAGTCTATCAGCAGTATCCTGAAAGACCGTTCGGGAAGAATATGGATCAGCAGCGTTGACGGCGGGCTGAGCGAACTTAACCTTTCCACCGGAAAATTCACCACATACAACGAAAAGAACGGGTTACTGAACAACCAGGTCTGCAAGGTTATAGAAGGAAACGACAACTCTTTATGGCTCACCACGCTGAACGGTATTTCAAATCTCGACCTTCGCACACGCAATATTATCAATTACGGACAGGAAAGCGGCATACAGATACAGGAGTTTTCTCCCTGTGCAGGCATCCGCCTGTCCGACAACCGGATATTCTTTGCCGGCAACAACGGGTTTACTCTCTTTAACCCGAACGATATTATCACCAACCCGAACGTGCCGCCTGTCATCCTCGACAAGCTCTATATCAACAACAATCTGATACAGCCGGACGACGAAAACGGTATCCTGAAAGAAAATATCTCCACCCAGAAGAAGATTGTCCTGAAATACAACCAGGCCAATATAATGATTGAATATGCCGCACTGAATTATATCTTCAACAATAAGAATGAATATGCCTACAAATTGGAAGGGTTCGACTCCGAATGGAATGAAGTAGGCAACCGGCGTACGGCCTATTACACCAATATTCCGGCAGGAACCTACCAATTTACCGTGAAAGGTTCCAACAACGACGGCATCTGGAACGAAGAAGGGGCAACACTGGAAATTGTCGTTCTTCCCCCCTTGTGGAAAACGTGGTGGGCTTATCTGCTCTACTTCGCAATTGTCACCGCCCTGATTGCCTTCATCATCCGCTACTTCACCGAGAAAAAACGCTTGCAGAATAACATCAGGCTGAAACAAATGGAAGCGGAAGTACACGAAGAATATTACCAGGAACGCAACCGGCTCTTTACCAACTTCTCGCACGAGTTGCGCACCCCGCTGACATTAATCATAGCCCCACTGGAAGAATTTGTGAGACGCACGGATTTGGTAGACGATGTCCATTACAAATCAAAGCTGATGTTGCGTAATGCCCAACGGCTGCTCCGCATCGTCAACAACCTCATGGACTTACAAAAGAACGAGAGCGGCACCATGAAGCTACAAGTTTCAGAGAACGACATCATCAAGTTCACACATGAAGCGGTCGCCTCGTTCCAGGATTTGGCACTTTACCGCAATATACACTTAAAGTTCCACCATTCTCCAGACCGCCAGCTTCTATGGTTCGACTGGAATCTGTTGGAAAAGGTTTATTTCAATTTCCTCTCCAATGCGTTCAAGAATGTTCCGGACGGTGGTTCCGTGTCGGTAGAACTGAATGTAAAGACGCTCTCCGAGCTTGCATTCTTCATACCCACCAAGTCGAACAAATACAAGAACGAGAAAATACAATACCTTACCCTATCCATTCAGGACAACGGCGTCGGCATTGCTCCCAATGAACTGGAAAAGATCTTCCGCCCGTTCTACCAGGTAGCTCAAAACGAACACTCCAAATCGGGAACAGGCATCGGTCTAAGCCTCAGCAAAGCAATCATCGAGATGCATCATGGGATAGTATGGGCAGAGAATGCGCCCGAATCCGGTGCTGTTTTCAAATTTGTCATGCCTATCGACAAGAACCTCTTCTCTGCGGAAGAGATTACCGAATCGACAAATAACGAAGCCGTCTTACTCAATGTGGAACTCCCCGACAACGCCTACGAAGCAGATAATTCATCCAAAAAGCAGTCGACCATCCTGGTAGTGGAAGATAATCGTGACTTGAATAATTACATATGTTCCTGTCTGGCAGACAAGTATAATGTGATAGGAGTGACGAACGGCGAGGACGCTCTCGCTAAGGCAGTTTACCTGCTCCCGAACCTGATTATCACCGACCTGATGATGCCTAAGATGAATGGTATCGAACTGATCCGGCAACTCAAAAAGGATATGAATACCAGCCACATCCCTATCATCATGGTAACTGCCAAAACCGGTACGGACGACATCCGCGAAGGATACGCCGCAGGGGCGGATGAATATATCACGAAACCTTTCGATGCTTCCATACTGAAAGTAAGAGTGGACAATCTGATTCAGAACCGTGAGAAGCTGAAAGAACTGTATAGCAAGAACTTCTCTCTCGAATCACTGGGTGTAGACGTGACTTCCGTTGACGAGAAGTTCATGCAGAAACTATACGCCACTTTACAACAGAACATAGCCAACTCTGACCTGAACCTGGATGCATTCTGTAAGGAACTCGGCTTGAGCAAATCAAACCTTTATCGTAAAATAAAGCAGATTACCGGTTACTCTCCAAATGAATTCATCCGCAATTTCCGATTGGAAACCGCCGCAAAAATGCTGAAAGAGACAGATATGACGATTACAGAAGTATATTGCGCCGTCGGCTATAATAGTTTAGCTTATTTCTCGAATTGCTTCAAGGCGTTGTACGGAATGTCACCTACCGAATTCAAGAATAAGCAGGAAGGGAAATAAATTCATAACTGCGCAAAATGAACCAAGCCAATACCGAACATGCAATATATGGCTGGATACTACATAATGCCGGCTTTATATGGCGATTTTGACGCTGATTTATTAATCGACAACTGGAGTTGACCACTTAGCTGACTGGAGTCGGCTATTTAGCCAACTGTAGTCAGCCATGTAGCCGACTTTAGTCGGCTGATACGATGCCGGCTATTTCAATCCGGTATCCGGTCATATCCTTCTTCTTACGTCCTTCCACATAAGAGAACACTTGAGCCTTTGTTTGAGCCAGAGCTTCCTTTCTTAAAAATGTGTAAGCGTCTCCGCGATGTGAACAATGTGAAGGATGTGAAGAGTTGAAATGAGGTTATAAAATCACAGCAAACACCTGTCATTCTACAGTTTATGAGACTGTGAAAAGCGTGAAAGACAAATAAAGCAAAAGGCTGCAAACTTTATGGAGTTTGCAGCCTTTTGCTTTATCAAACAATACTGTTTACATTTCTATAAATTCCGGATGTCATAAGCCCCGCCCGCTTTTGTGGCAAAACTGATGAGATGTTCTCCCAGAACCTTTACTTTCACTTTCCGTCCGTCTTCCGCATGGACTGCCACCGTTCCTGCATGGTTACATTTCAAAACACATTCGCCGCCACTTCTTGATAAAATCTGCATACGGCTGATTTGCTTGTTGCTCCACTTCACGGAACAAACAAAGTTTCCACGAGCCACCAACCCCTTATAAGAGCCGCTTGACCATGCATCCGGCAAGGCCGGAAGAGGTTCGATATATCCTTCATGACTTTGCAGAAGCATTTCCGCCACTCCGGCTGTTGCCCCGAAATTACCATCTATCTGGAAAGGCGGATGCACATCCCATAAATTCTCCAGTATGCCGGTTTTCAACAATTGCTGATACAATTTAAAAGCCCTGTTTCCATCCTTCGTACGAGCCCATAGGTTCAACCGGTGTGCCATTGCCCAACCTGTCGATTTATCTCCGCGATTGTTCAACGTGACAATAGAAGCTTTCATCCATTCAGGGGTAGTACCATTGATAAGAGTTCCCGGATAGAGTGCGCATAAGTGGGAGATATGACGATGACGCGGATCGCCGATGTCACTGTACTTCTTTTCTTCCCGATATTCTTTGATTTGTCCGGATTCTCCGATATGGATAGCATCCAGTTTGCCGATTTGCTCCTTGACAAGCCGGAGAAACGGGTCTTTGATTTTCAAGATATGCGCAGCCTTCAACACATCGTTATGATTCTCGTAAATCATGCTTTGGTCAAACGTGCATCCTTTAGTCTGATAATATTCTCCCTGATGACGCTGTTCGGGCGAAGCGGACGGCTCTGCCAGTAAAAAGCCGTCGGGCGAAGGCCTCAACGTCTTGCTCAGGAATTTCGACATACCCAAAATGGCGGGATAAGTATGTTCACGCAGAATTTTCTCATCGCGCGTAAAGTCATAATAATCCCAAAACAGTTTCGTGGTGAATCCGCCTGTTCCCGGTCCGGAGTGTCCGCCGGGGCCGGGGATGGCGAACGCATTGGCTCCCGTACCGATAGTCCATCCGTTCTCTTCCGGGTCGGCAGCCAGAGCGGAAGGGTTATGCTTCTTAAGATAGGCAATGGCCTTTTGGTTCGCTTCCTTACGGAACGCCTCGTTGTAATCCACATATGACTCGAACAATTCAGCCAGGTTCGTATTGAATACCGGCCAATAGTTCATCTGAATGTTGATATTATGCCAATACCCTCCTGACCATGGCGAATAATCGTACTGACTCCACACTCCTTGCAAATTAGGCGGCAACGCCCCCTTCCGCGAGGAAGCAATCAGCAGATAGCGTCCATACTGGAAAAGCAACTCTTCCAGATACCGTTTCTCCTTGCCATTCTTATAATCCAGCAGCAACCGGTCGGTAGGAATATTCGATTGTTTATTTGTCAGAGACAGCTCGACACGGCCATACAACTCTCTGTAATCTTTCAGATGCTCCGCCCTTAGCGCAGCTTCTCCCTTTTGTACAGCTTGCGTGATGCGCCGGGCCACAGTTGCATGAGGATGTTCATAGCCAGTAAACTTATTTTCCGGAGCAAGCGTGAACAAGGTTTCGTTCAACTGGTAGGAAGTCCCGGCAGCAATCAGCAGAACGACACTATCCGCATTGTTCACCTGAATCATCCCGTGGTCTCCGTCTGCATCATTAAAAGCACTCATCTTGCCACCACTTGGCAACACCTTGATTTGGGCTTCGTACGGGAGACGGAAAAACTGGACTTCCCCGGTCATGGTAATCAAATCGCCTTGCGCAGACACACGTCCCGTCCGCCCGTTCTTCTCGTCATTATATTCGCGCAAATAGGGAAGAACCGGCCGGAGAAGAAAAGTCACCTTTCCGGGTTTGTCCGCTTTCAGTTTGACAACAATGACATTGCTGGGATAATTGGCGAAATACTCCCGCGTATAATTTACGCCGTCGTACTCGTAACTGACCGTAGAGATGGCATCATCAAGAGACAGCGCACGACGATAGTTCATGGGGACCTGATGATGGATATCCAGGTAAATATCCGCAAAACTGGTAAGGCCTCCCCTGTTATAAGGCCCTTTGTTTCCGAGTGTTTTCTCGGTCAGTTGGATGCGTTCCGTATCCGTACGCCCGAAAACCGACGCTCCCATGTATCCGTTTCCGATAGGCAGGCTCCAGCGCTCCCAATCTTCATCGTAAGGAAACCCCCTGCTCTTAACACGGCTCACAGAACCGCTGTTAGGCGCAGGTTCATTATACCATAACACACTTTTCTTGCTTTGACCGGCCACCACATCAGGAACTCTTTTCGAAGAGTCCTGTGCGTATAAAGTGACACCTGCATAATTCATAAAGAATATGCTTATGAATACAATCAATCTCTTCATTGGTTAGTTTTTATAGATATCATTTATTACAAGAATATCAATCTTCTCCCAAATTCTCAAACGACTTGCCGTCTACGATTTTGTCGGCTGCCATTTCTTTAGAATAATATTCCTTGGATATTTCAAAGTATTTCTTGAAAAGCCGTTTGGCGATTTCAATCTCGTCACCTTGCGTAATTGGTGTACGTGCCTTGTTATAGGTAGAAACAAAGTTCATCTCCCAATCCGCCATTTTATTGTAAAGCGCGTTAGCACGGAAATCTTCGCGTCCATAAGCCAGTTTCAGTCCTTCTTCCGTATACTCTTCCCCACGGTCGAGATAGCCCAGCATTTCATCATAGAACATTTGCCAACGCTTCAGATAGAAATTCTCAATCAATCCGGCCCATTCACGCCAGGAGTAGTCGAAGATACGCGGGTCACCGTCCCCTCCCCAGATAGTCACCAGTGCGGTAGCATCCTTTTCGAGCAGGTTCTTTTCAGCTTCCGTTGTTCCCCAGCTACGGGCATCGGTCAGCCATTTATCAAAGTTGAATTCTTCGCGGGTACGTAGCAAGACATCCGTATCGTGCATCAATTCAAGAAAACGCTTGCTGTGCAAAAGGAAGTTCTTGCGGTCTTTCTTCTTGAAAGCACCTGCCGCACGTTTGTGCATCACTTGCCCCAAATTGGTAAGTATTTGACGTTGCAGGTCTACCAAATCGAAACGGTAAGGTTTGGAAGCTCCCAACTTGTCTGCTTCATCCAAAAGCAATCGTTGAGCTTTCCACAATAATAGCGGAGAATAAGGGATACCCAGTCCCTTGTTTGGTCCCGACTTCTTTACGTTCAACGCCGGACGGGCAGCAATGATAGAACTGCGTTCCGTACCGTTCGTTCCTTTTTTATAAGGACCTTCGAGAAGATACAGCCATGCCTGTGCTGTTTTCTTGGAAGGTGCGCCATAACGGCGTGCCGCATAATCCGCCAGCCATTCTTCAAGATTCACCTTTCCGGCATGAAGGGGCATCTCGAATGTCAGTTCGTAAAAGACCGGATTCTGAATGATGGATTCCATAAACAGACCGGAACCACACACATTATCCCATTTGTCGCGAGCCGTCGCATACTGGTTGGAAGCTATCAGTCCCAAATCACCATGCATATTGATGCGACCGCCGAAATTGTGCAGATTACCCGCTACGACCGGATACCCCCAGACAGGAGCATTCTTGTTGTTCCTTTCCTCTTTGTGTGTCTTGTCGCAACGTCCGCCGCTCAAATCCAGAATCAGCAGGTCGGATTTGGGGACAGCCTTCACAATCGGCTCACGAAGGCTCCACGACTGCATTGCCCACAACGCGTTCGGGTCGAACGACTTAAACAGTTGGTGAATCGCTTTTCCAACCGCATCCAGATACTCGGGAGTATCAACGGGCGGTTTCCCTTCGTGGAAAGGGTCGGCAGCGTAAACGCCATGCGCCCCGAAAAGCTTCTTCTCCTCTTCCAGGAAGTCACGTCCGAAAGAGAGGAACAAAGGGTCGGTAGGATCAAGCTGTGCCGCTCCCTGAAAACCACACCATCCTCCCCGTTTGCTGATTTTAGCTTTCGGGAACTTCTTTCTCATTTCACGGGGAACATAACCGGAGAACCCTTGCTGGATAGGCTGCATGCCCAATTCCAACTGCCGGTTGATAATCTGCCTGCCCAGTTCGATATGCGACTCTATCCACGACAGTGGAAGCGGACCGCCGTAGCTCTGTATATTCTGCATCCACTGCCAGGCGAAATGTGCCGGACCGGTCAGGCAACCACGGGCTTCTTCGTCTGTAAATCCATACTTTAATAAGGTATTATACCATACGGCTTCCAGTCCGACTGCCGCAAGAGGCATATTGATGGAATTCATCGCCATATAGTCCAACTCACGTTCCCAACGCTTCCAGTCCCACCAGGGAGCGGTATAACTGAACGTACAGTAATTCATATACACCCGGTACTTGCCGTTGATAACCCGTTGTTTCCCTTTTTGTGAAGCAACGGGCGCAGGTAGCGATTTGGGAAGTTTCAACTGGTCGCCAAACCAGGATACATGCGCCCCGCAGGTATACTTCAGATATTGGTTGTACGCCGTAGCCAAAGAGACAGGATTGTTTCCGCGCAGGATAACTTTTCCTTTCTTTCCGTCGATTTCATATACATCCTGTCCGTCCTTGCCGGCAGGAATCAGTTCCAGTACAAACTGCTTACTGTAGCCCGGGGTCACCCGTTCTATCAAACCGTAAGCGGCACGAATCCCGGTATCTTCTTTCTTGAACGCTGTGCTCAGGAAAAAAAGCCCGATGATGAATAAATAGCGGTAGAAAGGCAGTACCGCACTGCTTTGAGTAATTTTCATGGTTGTTCTTTTTTTGGTGGCTAAGATACGGGGGATTCCCGACAACGAGTTGCAAGAATAAACCGAATACTATCAAAGCCACTTTTTTCATGTTTGCAGAAAACGACCGGTTTGTAATTTTCCGTCATTCATTTGCAAAATAAGGTATTTCCGGTGAAATAACCGTTTTTATAAGTATTAGACTTACCTTTATAATCCGTTTTCATAAAGATGTCGTAGTTTTGAGCCAGAAAATTAATCTATCTGATATCATAAACGAATAACATTCACAACCATGAAGAAATTCTTATCTATCGTATTAATACTGACGCTAACCATAAGCGCTTTCGCACAACCACAGCAAGGAAAGATGAGCCATAATGAAAAGATGGGCTGGTGGCGCGAAGCCAAGTTCGGCATGTTTATCCACTGGGGACCTTACTGCCTCTACGGGGGAGTCTACAACGGATTCAACCAACGCCGCGGAGGCGCCGAATGGATTATGAACCGCTGTAAAATTCCCGTTCGCGAATACCGTGCCAAGGCAAGCACCTTCAATCCGACCAAGTTCGACGCGGAAGACATGGTGCTCACTGCCAAGAATGCCGGAATGAAATACATTATTTTCACGACCAAGCATCATGACGGATTCGCCATGTTCAAGAGTAATGCAAGCAACTTCAATATCGTAGATTATACACCTTTCAAACGGGACATTGTAGACGAACTGGCCAAAGCCTGCCGCAAGCACGGCATCAAACTTGGATTCTACTATTCGCAAACTCAGGACTGGTGCAACCCCGGCGGTGGAACCATCCGCAAAGAGATGAAAGAAGGATGGGCCAACCCCGACTCTGTTGCCATCGACCAGTACACCAAAGCCAATCTGGGCGGTTGGGACTGTCTGCAACGTTCCGCTTCAATCGAAGATTATTTCAAGAACGTAGCTATCCCGCAAATCAAGGAACTGCTGACCAATTACGGAGATGTAGCCGTCATGTGGTGGGACACTCCGCACCGCATCTCCAAAGAGATTGCACAGGAAATCATGGACGAACTTGCCAAATACCCGCAGGTTATCATCAACGACCGTCTGAAACGTCCGGACTTCCCCGGAGATTACAAGACTCCGGAAGGACGTATCCCGAAAGCCAAAGACATCGAACGCGTAGACTGGGAAACCTGCATGAATATCGGTACCTCATGGGGGTATAAAAGCTGGGAGAACAAATGGAAAAATGCGGAAACCGTAATCCGCAACCTGAATACAATCGCTGCCCGCGGTGGAAACTACCTGCTCAATGTAGGTCCCGACCCGACCGGCACTATCCCGGCTCCTGCCATGAATTGCCTGAAGCAGGTAGGCGAATGGATGAAAGTAAACGGCGAAGCTATCTATGGCACACAACGCAGCGAAGTATTCCCGGCATGGGGAGAATGTATCCGCAAAGATGAGAAGAAAAACTCAGTCTATTACCTCTCGGTATTCAAATGGCCGAAAGACGGCAAACTGACTTTCGAAACTCCGCATAAGGTGAAAAAAGCAACTTTGCTTGCCGACAAATCGACACTGAAATTCAGCAAAACGAACAATGGAATCGTTATTGACGTACCTGCAAAAGCTCCGGACAAGATAGCAACTGTCATCAAACTGGAACTTTCAGGGAAACTGGCTCCGGTTGAATTAATATCCAATACAGCCAAAGCTTTCGAGATTGTTGATGAATAATTAATAGTAGACGAAAAAATATGAAGGTAAAAAGTCTATTGTTTTCAGGATGGATGCTCTTTTCCGCAGTATCAGGATACGGAAAAGACTATAAACTCTGGTATGACGCACCGGCTACCGTATGGGAAGAAGCCCTTCCCCTCGGTAACGGTCGCATCGGAGCAATGGTTTACGGCAATCCGACACAGGAAGTGTACCAACTGAATGAGGAGACATTATGGTCGGGGTATCCGCAGGACTGCAACAACCCGAAAGCGGCGGAAGTACTGCCACTGGTTCGCAAGGCCATCGACGAAGGAGATTATGTCAAAGCCAGCGCCCTATGGAAGGAAAACGCGCAAGGACCGTACACAGCACGCTATCTCCCGCTGGCAAACCTAATGCTATCGCAACCGACAGAAAAACAGTCAAAGAACATATACAGAGATTTGAACATCTCAAACGCCACTGCTACGGTGACTTACGAAGCAGATGGAGTAAAATACCGCCGTACCTCATTTATCTCATACCCTGACCAGGTAATGGTGGTCAAAATGGAAGCGGACAAGAAGCAGTCAGTCTCTTTGGACGTACGGCTGAACAGCCTGTTACGCTATCAGGTCAAAGCGACCGCACAAGATGAATTGCTGCTGGACGGAAAAGCACCGAGCTACGTTGCCAACCGTGATTACGACCCGCGCCAGGTTATTTATCATGACCAATTAGGTTTGAAGTTTAAAGTAAAAGTTAAATTGTTGTCGAAAGGGGGAACGTATGCTTCGGGTGATTCTCTTCTCTCTATACGAAACGCAGACGAAGTGACGTTACTCCTATCGGCAGCAACCGACTTTTACCAACCGGAAATCAAGCTGAGTGACTGTAACCGCACTTACGAGGAACTGATAGACAGGCATCTCAAAGACTATCAACCACTGTTCAACCGTGTGGAACTCTCATTGGGGAAAAGCTCTCCTGAAAAGGAAAAGCTACCCACCAGCCAACGGTTGAAACAGTTTGCCGCCGCCCCCAACGATAACGGCCTACTGGAGTTATACTACCAGTACGGACGCTACCTGATGATTGCCTCATCCCGTCCGGGCGGACTCCCGGCCAACCTGCAAGGTATCTGGAATCACCGTGTACAACCACCTTGGGGTTCGAACTATACCACCAATATCAACACCGAGATGAACTACTGGATGACGGAAACAGCCAACCTGCCGGAATGTTTCACCCCTCTTTCCGACTTCATCCGACGCTTGTCCGTAAACGGAGCCCAAACTGCCAGAATCAATTACGGCATGAACCGCGGATGGCTGGCACACCATAACTCGGATGCATGGGCACAAACGGCTCCTACCGGGGGATATGACACTGATCCGAAAGGTTCTCCACGCTGGTCTTGCTGGCCACTGGCAGGCGTATGGCTTTGCCAGCATCTATGGGAACATTACGCTTTCGGCGGCGACCGCCAATACCTGTCGCAAACAGCTTATCCCATCATGAAAGGCGCTGCCGAGTTCCTGCTGCAATGGTTACAGAAAGACCCGGAAACCGGAAAATGGATAACGAATCCTTCCACCTCTCCCGAAAACCGCTTCCGCTATATGGATAAAAACGGGCAGATACAAGATGCGGAACTAAGCCGTTCTTCGGGTATGGATCTCGGTCTTGCCTGGGATTTGCTGACCAACTGCATCGACGCTTCCCGTATCCTGAATACGGACGCTGCTTTCCGCAGCCAACTGGAAGAGGTACGTTCCAATCTCCAACCTTTCCGAATCGGCTCGAAAGGGCAGTTGCTGGAATGGGAAAAGGAATTTGAAGAAATCGACCCGAAACACCGTCACGTATCCCACCTGTTCGCCCTTCATCCGGGACGGCAGATTCTGCCTGAAAGGGATACAGAACTCGCCAACGCCTGCCGCCGCACGCTGGAACTTCGCGGAGACGGGGGCACAGGATGGGCAATGGCATGGAAAATTAATTTCTGGGCCCGCCTGCACGATGGCAACCATGCATTCCTAATGCTGAAAAACGGATTGAAGTATGTAGACGCTACCCAGGAGAGCATCAAAGGCGGGGGCACATATGCCAACCTGTTCGACGCTCACCCGCCCTTCCAGATAGACGGCAACTTCGGTGGAACGGCAGGTATCACGGAAATGCTCTTACAGAGCCATGCCGGTTATATCCATCTGCTTCCCGCCCTGCCGGACAACTGGCAGGAAGGCAGTATCCACGGCATCCGTGCAAGAGGCGGTTTCACAATCGACATGGAATGGAAGAAGGGAAAAATCACCCGTCTGTCCGTCACTTCACATCTGGGCGGTACTTGCCGCATACGGGAAGGTGCTTCGGAAAAAGAAAGAACAATAGAGACTCAAAAAGGAAAGACTTATTCAATTCTATAAAAAAAATAACAGACCATGAAAAAGCAATATAAATCTATCGCATTAGCTTGTTGCCTTGCCATCAGTTGCAACACTTTCACCGCTTGGGCGCAAAGCGGAGACGAACAAGGGCTTGAAGTCCCCGGCAACACACAACTTCCCCAAGACAAGGAAGCCATTATAAAAGCCGGCAAAGGCTGGTGGAAAGAATCCCGCAAGAATTACGACGCACGAATGGCATGGTACAACGAGGCCAAGTTCGGCTGTTTCATCCATTGGGGTGTCTACTCCGTTCCTGCCGGCATCTGGAAAGGAAAGAAACTGGGCGGATATACGGAGCATCTGATGCGCAAAGGACGTATCCCTTTGGAACAATATAAGAAAGAACTTGTAGCCCCGTTCAACCCCACGGAATTCAATGCGGAAGAATGGATGCGCCACGCTTCGGAAGCAGGCATGAACTATTTCATCATTACTGCCAAGCACCACGACGGATTTGCCATGTATCCTTCGGATGCCTATCCGTATGACATGCGCCTGACAAAGTATGGCAAAGACCCGATGGAAGCACTGCGTAAGGCAGCCCGGAAATATGGCATCAAATTCGGTTTCTATTATTCGCACGCTTTCGACTGGGAACATCCGGACGCTCCGGGCAATGACTGGGATTATGACAATCCCGGCGGAGACAAGTTGCTGGGCGGAGCCAATTGGTGGACAGGGGAGCGCAAAAGTTTCCTGCCGAACGCCGAGAAATATGTGGAAGAGAAATCTATCCCCCAAATACAAGAACTTATCAAAAAGTATGACCCCGACATTCTTTGGTTCGATACCCCAAGCAAACTTCCCCTTTACTTGAATATACGTATCTTAGAAGCTATCCGTGAAGCCGACCCACAGAACAAGATTGTGGTGAACGGACGACTGGTAAGATTCGGTTCCCAGAATATGGGGGACTACCGCAATACGGGCGACCGCGCCGCTTTCTTCTTTCCTACAAAAGGGGTGTGGGAATCCATACCGACCACGAATGAATCTTACGGATACAGTGTCGTGGATACCGTACGCAAGTCTGTCCCGTTCTTCGTGCAGCTATTGGCAAGCGCCGCTTCAAAAGGTGGCAATATCCTGATGAATGTAGGGCCGATGGGAAATGGTAAATGGGATGCCAGAGACGTGGAAGTATTCCAAGGAATCGGCAAATGGCTGAAAGTAAACGGAGAAAGTATCTACGGGACACAACGCACCAACCTGCCCGTGCAACCGTGGGGAGTAACGACTCTGAAGGGAGATACGCTATATGCCCATGTCTATCGCTGGCCTTCCGACGGCAAACTGGTCATCGGTGGATTGCGGTCGGAAATCAAAAAAGGCTGGTGTCTTGCCAACAAAAAAACTTCGGTCAAGTTCAACCGGTTGAATGCCGATGACTACGAACTGGCATTGCCCGCCAAAGCTCCGGACAGCATGGATGCGGTAATCGCACTGATTCTGGACAAGCAACAGGCACCGAATCCCATCCGCCTGCTTGATGCCAGACAGAGCAATATCCTTTATACTTTCGATGCCCAGCTACAAGGCAGGGGACTTGGTTTCGGTGACGGCAAACCAAACCGTAACTACGTGAAGAACTGGAAAAACGAAAACCAGAGCATGAAGTGGAAACTTCGTCTCAATGAACCTGCCGAATATACCGTCTATCTGGACTATAACACCGCAGGCAAGAACGACACGGGAACTGTTATCATAGAAATCGCAGGGCAGAAGTTTGAAGTAAACTATCCCGCTTTCTACGAAAGAAATGGCAGCAGCAGTGTTCTTGTCGGCAAAGTGAAACTGGACAAAGGAGCATTGGAATGTAATTTGAAAGGCAAACAGCATACAGGAAACCAGTACATGAATCCTATCGCCGTGCGTCTGGAGAAGTAATTATGAAATTTGTATATTAACTCATCAAGTATGAAACGAAGAATACAACAATTATCACACACTCTCATGCTGGGTTTGTGTATAGGAATAGGTTCTTCCTGTACCCCTAAACTCGGAAATACGATAGTAGAAGACAACATGATGTTTGCCCAACTGCAATTACGGGTTGCCTTCGACGAGATAGACTATGCCCGCACCAACGAGTCGCCCGAAAGCCGGGAGAAACGAGAGAAAAACGGTTGGGGGGAACTCACCAACCCGCGTAACTCCGAACCGGACGGCAGCCTGCATCTTGTTCCGTCCAAAGACTGGACCAGCGGCTTCTTTCCGGGAGAATTATGGTATATCTACGAATATACCCAAAACAACTTCTGGAAAAAGAAAGCGCAGCAGCACACCGATATGCTGGAGCAGGAAAAAATGAACGGAAAAACGCATGACATGGGGTTCAAGATGTATTGCAGCTACGGCAACGGCTACCGGTTGACACAAGACGAACGGTATAAAGAAATCCTGCTACAATCGGCACGTACCCTTGCCACCCGCTATAAACCGGCAGCCGGCATCATCCGTTCCTGGGACCACAACAAGAACAAATGGCAATGCCCTGTCATCATCGACAATATGATGAACCTCGAGCTATTATTCTGGGCAACCCGCGAAAGCGGTGACTCCACCTATTATAATATAGCGGTCAACCATGCACGGACGACGCTGAAAAACCATTTCCGACCGGATTATAGCTGCTATCATGTAATAGATTATGATACCATCACAGGAAATGTACTGAAAAAGAATACACACCAGGGGCTTTCACACGAATCGGCATGGTCGCGCGGGCAGGCTTGGGCTTTGTACGGATATACCATGTGCTACCGCGAAACGAAGTTGCCCGAGTTCCTGCAACAGGCACAGAAAGTGGAAGAGTATCTCTTCAACCACCCCCATATGCCGGCAGACCTCGTCCCTTACTGGGATTTTGACGCTCCCAATATCCCGAACGAACCCCGGGATGCTTCATCGGCATCTGTGATTGCTTCGGCTCTCTACGAACTTAGCCTGTATGATACGGAAAACGCAGAGAAGTATCAGCAACAAGCAGACAGGATAATCGAAAACCTCGCAAAGAATTATCGGTCTGACATGGGACAGAACAACGGCTTCCTGCTGCTGCACAGCACAGGAACCAAACCTTCGAACACCGAAGTGGACGTCCCCATCGTCTATGCGGACTATTACTTTATCGAAGCCTTGATGAGAAAAGACAAATTGGAGAAAACAGGCAAACTCTTTTAAAAAGACAAAAACATGAAACGATTGATTTATATATTATGCATCTTGATAGGTTGTCTCGCCACATCGGAAGCAAAGGTACCCGCCGGGCATAAAATCCGCCTGACCGACAACTGGCTTTATCTCCGGGGAGACATCGGGAACATTTGGGAGGCAGTACGCCCAGCCAGTCCCGGCACTTCCGAAAGCGTGCCTTTATGGACTCCCGTCAGCCTGCCGCATTGCTTCAATGCAACGGATGCCGTAGACCCGGACGTAAACTACTACCAGGGTCCCGGCTGGTACAAGACATTGCTCGACATACAGAACCCTTACCCTAACGGACGCATCCTGCTCGACTTCGAGGGAGCCGGACAGAAAACGGAAGTTTATATCTACACCACTCTGGTGGCCTCTCACGTAGGCGGTTATGATGAATGGACGGCAGATATAACGGAAGCGGTACAGGCATTTGTCTCCACCCCCGAATACCAGAAACGTTTCAAGGGAAAAATTCCTCTCTCCATCCGGTGTGACAACAGCCGGGATGCGGAAATGATTCCTTCCGACTTGTCGGACTTCAACGTTTACGGCGGATTATACCGCTACCTGAACCTTGTATATGTGCCGGAAGTTTCCATCGAACGGTTACAGATAGACGCCACAACAGACAAAAGCCTGAAAAAGGCAGAGCTTGCCGTACAGGCATTCTTCTATAATCCGGCAGATGTGAGAAAGGCGACCGCGCAGATTATCATAAAAAGCCCTTCGGGCAAAGTGATACTGAACGAAGAAAAGGAAGTGATGCCTCTCGGCAAATCCTCTCTGCTGGCAACTACCATTCAGAAACCTGAATTATGGTCGGACGAACACCCGACACTTTATACCTGCGAAGTCATTCTGAAACACAACGGACAGGAGCAGAGAGCCACCGAACGTTTCGGCTTCCGCCACTTTGAATTTATAGAAAAAGGGCCTTTCATGCTCAACGGTTCACGCCTGTTACTGCGCGGCACGCACCGCCACGAAGACCATGCAGGCGTAGCCGCCGCTATGACGGAGGAACAGATGCGCAGGGAAATGACCTTAATGAAGCAGATGGGTGTCAACTTCATCCGCCTGGGACATTACCAGCAATCGGATATCATCCTCTCTTTATGTGACGAACTGGGTATCCTCGTATGGGAAGAAATCCCCTGGTGCCGCGGCGGACTGGGTGGCGAACGCTATCAAGCGCAAGCCAAACGGATGCTGACGAATATGATTCACACGCACCGGAACCATCCTGCGGTTATTATCTGGGGATTGGGTAACGAAAATGACTGGCCTAATGACTTCCCGGAATTTGACAAAGGAAAGATACGCACTTTCATGAAAGAGCTGCATGACCTGGCTCATCAACTGGACGACAGCCGGGTGACTGCCATCCGCCGGTGTGATTTCTGCAAGGATATTGTAGACGTCTACTCTCCCTCTATCTGGGCAGGCTGGTACAGAGGCATCTTTACCGATTACAAAAATGCTTCCTACCACGAAATGCAACAAGTGAAGCACTTCTTCCACGCCGAATGGGGCGGCGACTGCCATGCCCGCCGTCACGCGGAAGACCCGTTTGCCAACCTGGACAAGATTGAAGGCGGAAAAGGTACGGACGAACGGGCAGGTGACGCTTCCCTTTACGGAGGAAACGCACGTGCGTCAAAAGACGGAGACTGGTCGGAAAGCTATATGGTACGCCTCATCGACTGGCATCTTAAAGAACAGGAAACCATGGACTGGCTGACCGGCTCGGCTTACTGGCCGTTCAAGGATTTCTCCACCCCGGTACGTCCGGAGAATCCTGTTCCTTATGTCAATCAGAAAGGGGTGGTAGAAAGAGACCTTACTCCCAAAGAGACTTATTACGTTTTCCAATCCTACTGGACCAAGAAACCGATGATACATATCTACGGACATACATGGCCTATACGCTGGGGAAAAGCCGGTGAGAAGAAAGAGATACTGGTATATTCCAACTGCCCGCAAGTAGAGCTGATAGTCAACGGTACGTCACAAGGCATGAAGAAACGTAACAGCCAGAACTTCCCGGCCGCAGGACTTCATTGGAACTGCCTGTTGCAGACGGGAGAAAATACAATCATTGCCCGCTCACAAGGCAAGGAATCCATCGCAGATACCATACGTTTCGTATATGAAACCCGCCAATGGGGAGCTCCTGCACGGATACAGACAAAAGTCATCCCATGCGGAGAGGGTATTTCCCTGCTGGAAGCCCAACTGACAGACGCACAAGGCGTACCTTGCCTGGATGCTAAAAACTACATAGAATTCGGACTGACAGGAGACGGCAAACTGATTGAGAACTTGGGAACTTCCACCGGTTCACGAAAAGTACAGGCATACAACGGACGTGCAGCTATCCGCATAGACAAGAAAAAAGGTGAGTCCGTCGCATCCGTCCGTAGTGATATTCCACAAATTAAAACTACATTTGTTGTGATTAAATAAACAGACAACCATGAAAAACTATATGCAATTAATGATTGTTGCCTTTTTCCTGTTCACCGGAGCAGGAAAAACGGCAGCACAAATCCCCGCCACCCGTATCTATGACGGGGAGAAACTGGCCAAAGTAAAAGCACGTATCCATTCGGAGGAATACGCGCCTGCTTTCAACAAATTAATAAGTGACGCTGATAAAGCACTGAAAAGCAAACCTGTCTCTGTGATGGACAAAGAGATGGTTCCAGCCAGCGGTGACAAACATGATTATATGAGTATGGGGCCTTACTGGTGGCCCGACCCGACCAAACCGGACGGCCTGCCCTATATCCGCAAAGACGGAGTACGCAACCCCAACGCAACAAGCGACCGTACCAACATCGGGAAGACTATCAGTAATATATTGGCTTTAGGAACCGCCTACTATTTCTCCGGCAACGAGAAATATGCAGCCAAAGCTGCCGAGTTTGCCCGTGTATGGTTCCTGAATCCCGAAACACGTATGAACCCGAACATCAACTACGGTCAGATGATTCCCGGACGCAACGGCGGCAAAGGCAGAGGATTCGGCATGATTGACGCTTATTCCTTCATCGAAGTACTGGATGTAGTGGAAATGATGAGTACCTCTTCTTCTTTCACGGAAGCAGACCGCAAAGGACTGGAACAATGGTTCACAGACTACTTGGAATGGATTCGTACAAGCCCCATAGCCAACGAAGAACGGACAGCGGAAAATAACCACGGGTTGGCATTCGACGTACAGCAGACGGTCTATGCGCTTTTCACCGGAGATTCGGCATTAGCACGGAAAACAATCAGTGAATTCGCGGAAAAACGCCTGTTCCCGCAAATCGAACCGGATGGCAAACAGCCCCGTGAACTGGCGCGTACCACAGGCTTCGGTTATACAAATTTCAATTTAATTCATATGATGGATATGTGTGCTATCTGCAAGACACTGGGCATCGACATCTATAACAGCACTTCCAAAGACGGACGCAATATGGCAAAAGCATTGGAATATATGGCTTCTTTCGTCGGCAAGCCACAAAGTGAATTTCCTTATCAGCAAATCAAAGGCTGGGACAGGGAGCAACAGTCCAGTTGCTGGGTATTGCGCCGCGCTTCTTTCTACGACAAGAAATCCGGCTGGGAGAAAATCAGCAAGAAATACATGAAAACTCCCTCATCAGACCGCAGATATTTACTGTATAGCTTAGAATAACCGACATGAAAAGTAAATTACTTCTTATCATCCTGACTGCTTTTCTCTGCCTTCATTCAAAAGCGGAAACAGCCTCAAAAGCAGCTCCCAAGACTCCTAAAATAAAAGTAGCCTGTGTGGGCAACAGCATTACCGCCGGAGCCGGTATCAAAAACCGTGACAAAGACAGCTACCCCATGATGTTGGGACAAATGCTGGGAAAAGAATACGATGTACGCAACTTCGGTGTCAGCGGCCGGACAATGCTTCAGAAAGGAAATTCGTATATGAAGGAAAAAGCCTACAAACAGGCACTCGACTTCCAACCGGATATCCTGATTGTAAAGCTGGGCACAAACGATACCAATCCTTCTTTCTGGAAATACAAAAGTGAATATTCCAAAGATATGCTGACCATGCTTCAGGCCTTCCGCCAAAAATCGCCTTCAGTGAAAATATATCTTTGTTATCCGGTAAAGATAAACGGTGAACGGCTGAACGCACGCGACAAAGTAATCACAAAGGAAGTAATTCCCATGATTAATAAGGTGGCCGGACAAATGGACGCACAAGTAATAGACCTGCATACCCCTACCGAAAATATGCCGGAGAATTTCGTTGATGAACTTCACCCCAACGAACAAGGTGCACACGTACTTGCAAAAGTTATCTACAAAGCACTGACAGGCAAAGAAACGGCTCACGAAATACAGCCGTTCCCCGGTCTGAAAGGAAAGTGGAAAGGATACGAACGGTATGATTTTACATACAAGAACAAAACTGCTATCGTAGTACGTCCTAAAAAAGCACGGGAAGGAAATCCCTGGATATGGCGCCCCGCCTTTTTCGGTTCTTTCGCCTATGCGGATGAAGCACTGCTTAAAGAAGGTTTCCACGTTGTCTATTATGACTTGACCCACCAATACGGTTGCCCAAGCTCTATCAAAGCCGGAACGGATTTCTACAATAATATGGTTTCCCAATACGGGCTTTCTTCCAAAGTGACATTGGAAGGAATAAGCCGCGGAGGTTACCAGGCACTGCAATGGGCAATTGTGCATCCTGAAAAGGTAGCGTGCATATATCTGGACAATCCGGTATGCGATATGTTCAGTTGGCCGGGAAAACAAAGAGAAAAGTTATGGAAAGATTTCCTGAAATTATGGCAACTGGACGAAACTATCACTCCAGAAACGTTCAAAGGCAACCCGATACACCATCTGCAAGCATTGGCAGAACAGAAAGTACCGATTCTTGCCGTATGCGGGGATAGTGATAAAGTCGTTCCTTTCGCGGAGAATATGAAGCTAGTCCGGGACGCTTACGTCAAACTGGGCGGACCGGTGGAACTGATTATCAAACCGGGAGCCGACCACCATCCTCACAGTTTGGAAAAGCCGGAACCTATCGTCGACTTTATCATCCGGCATCAACCCGCCTATCAGAAGAAACAGTATTATAATGTACGCGGCAGCCTGGCAAACTCTTTCATCCGTTTTGAGAAGGAACGGAAAGGCCGTGTCGCTTTCTTCGGCGGTTCTATCACAGAGATGCGCGGTTGGAGAAATATGATTCAAGACCAACTGAAACAACGTTTCCCTTTCACCGAATTCGATTTTGTCGATGCCGGCATACCTTCAACCGGAACAACTCCCCATGCCTTCCGAATGGAAAACGACGTATTGTCAAGAGGAGATATCGACCTGCTGTTTATCGAAGGTGCCGTAAACGACCATACCAACGGGTTCTCGCCACGCGACCAAATCCGGGGAATGGAAGGGGTAGTCCGCCATGCACTGACGGCAAATCCTTATACCGACATTATCATGCTGCACTTTGTATACGAGCCTTTCCTTCAGATGTTCCCCAAAGGGCAGACACCGGATGTTATCCTGAACCACGAAAGGGTTGCCAATCATTATCTGATTCCTTCCATTAATTGTGCGCGAGAAGTTTCAGAGCGGATAGAAGATAAAGAATTCACCTGGAAAGAATTCGGCGGTGTACATCCTAAATGGTTCGGACACAAGTTTTATGCAGCCGATATACAAGCACTATGGGACGAAATGTGGTCATTGCCGGAGAATAGTACGCGCCAGCCGCACGAAATACCTGCAAAGGCTTTGGACAAATACAGCTACACCAACGGAAAGTTTGTCGACCTGAAAGAAGCCCGGATTGAGAAAGGCTGGAGCATCCTCTCTCCCTGGCAACCGAAAGAGAAAACGAGTACACGAAAAGGATTTGTCAATGTCCCGATGCTGTACTCCGATACTCCGGGAGCTACTTTCACGTATTCCTTCAAAGGAAAAGCGGTAGGCTTGTTCATGGCTTGCGGCCCCTATTCAGGAATCATCGAATACAGCATTGACGGCAAGGAATTCCGCAAACTGGATACATTTACCAAATGGAGCAAGAGGCTCTATCTTCCCTGGCTGTATGTACTGGACTCGGAACTGGATTCTCAAAAGACACACAAGCTGACCGTACGTATCTCCAAAGATAAAAATGCGGAGAGTAAAGGTACGGAATGTGTAATCCGCAATCTTGTGATTAACGAATAAGGATTGACTCCAATCATGCACTTTCATACGAAAGATATGACAGACCGGATTCTTGAATCTTCTGGAAAGGGCCACTAAAAAACAATCTTTATTAAAAGGAGAAACCGCCATAGTGGTTATTATAAACATAATTATTATATTTGCAATAATCATGTTTATAATAACCACTATGTCCATTGTCAATAACCCTTTTATCGTAGGCGGATACCTATCTCCTCATTACTTCTGTGACCGGGAAACGGAAACAGAGCAACTGATTCGTAATATTACGAATGGCAGGAATGTCGTAATCATCTCTGTACGTCGTATGGGAAAGACAGGGCTCATCCGCCATTGTTTTTATCAGGATAAGATAAAAGAGAATTATCACACCTTCTTTATTGATATATATGCCACATCCAGCCTGCGGGAGTTTGTCTTTGCTTTAGGAAAGGAAATCTTTGAAAGACTTAAACCCAAAGGAATGAAATTCATAGAACGGTTCTTCTCCATAATCTCATCTCTACGGGCCGGATTCAAACTGGATACTATCACAGGTGAGCCAACCTTCGACATTGGATTAGGAGATATCCATGCAGCGGAAACAACGTTGGATGAAATCTTCGCTTACCTGGAACAAGCAGATAAACCCTGTATCGTTGCCATTGATGAATTTCAGCAAATAGGCAATTATGCGGAAAAGAATGTAGAAGCCATATTAAGAACTAAAGTCCAACATTGCCAAAATGCCCGTTTCATCTTTGCAGGAAGTCAGAAGCATATTATGATGAATATGTTCAACAGTCCGGCTCGGCCTTTCTACCAAAGCGTCAATATGATGCAACTAAAAAGTATCCCACTTACAGAATACAAGGCATTTGTTAAAAGGCTTTTCCTTGAAAATGAAAAGCACATTGAAGAAGAACTGATAGACGAAGTATATAATTTCTTTGAAGGACATACCTGGTATATACAACTCATGTTTAATGAATTATATATACTCACCGGAAAAGGGGAATTATGTAGCCGTTCCCAACAAACCATCGCTCTGACCAATATCCTTCAGATGCAGGACTTCACTTACCAGGAGATTTTCTCCCGCCTTCCGGAGAAGCAGAAAGAGGTACTCATCGCTATAGGAAAAGAACAAAAAGCGATAGGAGTAACTTCAGGAAAGTTTATAAAAAAGTATAAGCTAAGTACTCCCAGTTCCGTACAATCTGCGCTCAAGGGGCTACTGGAGAAGAATTTAGTCTCTCAAGAACAGAATCAGTATGAAATATCCGATAGACTGTTAGGGGTGTGGTTACAAAAAAACTATTAAAGGCACTGTCTATGTACATATCATACAGCTATCATTACAACCATCTAATTTTTTCTCTTATGAAAATATTGAAAGTTTTCCATATCGTTATTGCCGTTACCGGGCTACTGACCGGACTGTTCTTCTCCTCTTCCATATCTGCCCAGGATATTGCTGGTACCTGGCACGGAAAACTAACCGTCCCCACCGGTTCGTTGACTATCGTATTCCACATTAATCAAACAGAACAAGGAGCTTATGTCACAACACTCGACAGCCCCGACCAGGGAGCCAACGGTATAAAGACGCAATCCACTTCTTTCAAGGACTCCATAGTGACAATTCAGATACCTTCTATCCATGCTTCCTACAAAGGTAAATTGAGCAGTAACCATACGATAAGCGGAACTTTCACGCAAGGAATGCCCATACCGTTGAATTTGGAAAAGGGAGAAGCCGCTCCCCCAAAACGTCCGCAAGAGCCTCAGCCGCCTTTTCCTTATAGAAGCGAAGAAGTCACGGTAAGGAATGAACAGGCCGGAATCAATCTTGCAGGCACACTGACTCTTCCCGAAAAGGGAAGTAAATTTCCGGCAGTGGTTATGGTGACAGGAAGCGGCGCGCAGAACCGGAATGAAGAGATTATGGGACATAAACCTTTCCTTGTCATCGCCGACTATCTGACCCGGAACGGAATCGCAGTACTAAGATGTGACGACAGAGGAACAGCCGCATCGCAAGGTGACCACACAACTGCCACCAACGAGGATTTCGCAACAGATACGGAAGCTGCCATCAACTATCTGCGTGGCAGAAAAGAAATAAACACAAAGAAAATCGGCATTATCGGACATAGCGCAGGCGGAATTATAGCATTCATTGTAGCCGCCAAAGACCCGTCGGTTGCATTTATTGTTTCATTGGCAGGAGCCGGTGTAAGAGGTGACAGCCTGATGTTGAAGCAAGTAGAATCAATTTCCAAATCCCAGGGAATGCCGGATGCGGTTTGGCAGGGAATGAAACCGTCTGTACGAAACAGATATGCCATGCTGCAACAAGCGGATAAAACAACGGGCGAACTGCAAAAAGAATTATATGCAGATGTTACTAAAACGATGTCGCCCGAACAACTGAAAGATTTGAATACCGTACAGCAGATTTCCGCCCAAATCAGTTCAATGACTTCGCCATGGTATCTCCATTTTATGAGATATGACCCCGCCAAGGATATGAAGAAAATAAAATGTCCCGTTTTTGCGTTAAACGGAGAAAAGGATATTCAGGTGGATGCCGCCATGAATCTGACAGCCATCCAACAAAGAATCAATGAAAATGGAAATAAGAAAGTAACTGTAAAAGCCTATCCGAACTTAAACCATCTGTTTCAGACCTGCCAAAAAGGTACATTGGCCGAATATGGACAACTGGAAGAGACTATCAGTCCGGAAGTATTGAAGGATATTACCGATTGGATAAAAAAACAATAAGCCCATCAAATGTATTACCTTCCATTTAGACTGATATTATACAAATTGATTTAAATCAAAATCTATCCGTGCGAACTCACTCTGACTGATTTTGTTTTACCTTTGCAGCCGAAAAAAAAGCAGCGGCAGGTAATTAAGGTAAAAAGTAACAGTATCAGGTATAGTTTCGTATGAAGAAAAGTCTTATCGCATTGGCGTTCGGTACCTTGGGATTAGGTATTGCCGAATTTGTAATGATGGGAATATTGCCCGATGTGGCAAAAGATTTAGGTATCAGCATCCCCATGGCGGGACATTTCATTTCAGCTTACGCCTTAGGCGTTTGTGTGGGTGCACCTGTGCTGACACTGGCTCGCAAATATCCGTTGAAACATATTCTCTTGGTATTAGTCACCTTGATTATGGCAGGTAATATCTGCGCGGCTATGGCTCCCAATTATTGGGTGTTGCTTGCTGCCCGCTTCATCTCCGGCCTGCCTCACGGAGCATACTTCGGCGTGGGTTCTATTGTTGCCGAAAGACTGGCTGACAAGGGAAAAGGTTCGGAAGCTGTTTCGATTATGATTGCCGGAATGACTATTGCCAACCTTTTCGGCGTACCGTTGGGAACTTCTCTCAGTACCATGCTTTCCTGGCGTGCCACCTTCCTGTTGGTAGGTATTTGGGGAGTTGTCATCTTGTATTATATCTGGCGTTGGGTTCCTCACGTGGAAGGATTGAAAGATACAGGTTTCAAGGGACAATTCCGCTTTCTGAAAACTCCGGCGCCGTGGCTGATTCTCGGTGCTACGGCATTAGGAAATGGTGGCGTATTCTGTTGGTATAGCTATATCAATCCCATGCTGACTCATGTTTCCGGTTTCTCTGCCGAAAGTATTACTCCTTTAATGATTCTTGCCGGCTTCGGAATGGTAATGGGGAATCTGATTAGCGGACGTCTCTCCGACCGCTATACTCCCGGAAAGGTGGGAACCGCCGCGCAGGCACTTATCTGCATCATGCTATTGCTCATATTCTTCCTTTCACCTTACAAATGGGCGGCAGCTTTGCTGATGTGTCTTTGTACGGCAGGATTGTTCGCAGTCTCCAGTCCCGAACAAGTATTGATTATCCGTGTGGCAAAAGGCGGAGAGATGTTGGGAGCCGCTTGTGTACAGGTCGCTTTCAATTTGGGAAATGCTATCGGTGCTTATGCAGGGGGACTTGCCATCAGTAGCGGATACCGCTATCCCGCCCTCACCGGTGTTCCGTTCGCATTGATTGGATTTACTCTGTTCCTGATTTTCTATAAGAAATATCAGTCCAAATACGAAAGTTCCTGAAACGGTTATACCCGAAAAAAAGAAAATCAAGCTATCGGATGAAAAAAGAAAGGGTCGGACGGTTATTGATTCAATAATTTACTATCTTTGTACGGTCGTAGCGCGACATGTATTTACATTTTAGATAAAAAAGCGTTTACTGGTTTCTGTGTCAGAGAAAAGTCGAAATTAATCTATATACACATGAAAACAGACGAATGCTCCCTGCTAAGCGGGGGGTATTTCCTGTTTGTGTATAAGGGCTTCGACTCCCTCTCTGACGGATAGGCAAATACCTTTCCGCTTTTTTTATACCCATACGTTTGCAAAAGATATGAAATATAATCTTGCAATAACTATACAGGCAAGTAGAATCAGACAGGAGTGTCCCGCGTCTGACGGCTATTAAGTTGAAAACGCAACATTCTGGTGTTGCTACTTGCCTTTTACGATATTCTTTTTTAAGGCTAGCTACACCCCGAAGGGGAGCAAATGGATTTTATCCGGCTGCTCCCCTTATTTTTATGAATCCCACAGGCAGGATGGGATTATCAGCAACGGTTTGTTCAATATTCAATAATTAGTTTTATTGCGACTTTTCTTTTGCCATGTATTGATAATGTGTATATCTGCACAAAACTCATATCAAAAATGTGTAAATCATCACATTTCTGATACCAAAAATGTGATGATTTATATATGAGGACGCTATTCTATGGTTGGAGCAGGCAGGACTCATTAATAAGGTTGTGTTAAGCAAGTCGCCAAAGTTCCACTTGAAGGCTTATGATGATTTGGGCGGTAAAAGAATAGCTTGTTCATTCCAGTTCGCATCGGTTATGAATCAAATCCGTACGGTTATGTTATGAACTAATTTCGAGCTTGTGCA
>OGJZ01000288.1_pt1 | contig 63660 bp, 89 predicted proteins | sample 1572321 | NCBI WGS metagenome assembly OGJZ01 (sample SAMEA2582086, study PRJEB24529) | metagenome | biome: Human gut stool | place: China | collected 2011 | reverse complement strand
CCTCGTCACGCCGATGGTACTGCGTAACAGTGGAAGAGTAGGTAGCCGCCGTCTTGAGAAAGGCGACAGCCGATGGAGAGGAGTCAGTCCGTAAGGGGTGACTCCTTTTTCTGTTTTTATTTATTCGATTCTGATTGGATAAATAAAATAAGATGTATATATTCGCTCCCTATAACTTAATAATGTGTTGTATGGTTAAGAAGTGGATATTCCCTTTATTGATTGGGGTTTGTTTAATCAATACGTCTATGGCACAAGAAAATCCGATTTTATTATTCCCAAAAGGGGCGCCGGGAGAAACTATTAAATTAATAGAGAAAGCTGATACGGACGGTGGAAAAACCGGTGGTGAGAGTGTTTTGCGTATTACGAATGTAAGTGAGCCAACGATTACTATATATCATGCTCCGGATGAAGTGGCCTCGGGTGCCGCTATGATTGTCTGTCCCGGTGGTGGTTACAATATTTTAGCTTATGATTTGGAAGGTGATGAAGTCTGTGAATGGCTTAATAATCTTGGAATAACTGCGGTCTTACTTAAATACCGGGTTCCAAGACGAGAAGGACTGGAAAAACACGAAGCTCCTTTGCAAGATGTACAGCGTGCGATTGGTTATGTTCGAGCGAACGCTGAGAACTTGAATATAGATCCAAAGCGGATCGGTGTGATGGGATTCTCGGCTGGTGGCCATTTGGCTGCCATGGTTAGCAATAATTTTTTGAAACGTACTTATCCGGCTATTGATGCTACGGATAAAGTAAGTTGTCGTCCGGATTATTGTTTATTGGTTTATCCTGCTTATTTAGATGGAGAGAACTTCCAATTGGCACCAGAGTTAAAGGTTTCATCTGCCACACCTCCAACCATGTTAATTCAAGCGGAAGATGATAAATCTTATATTAACAGTAGTATTTTCTATTATTATGCCTTAAAGGAAGCTGGTGTTCCGGCATGGATGCATTTATATAGTCAAGGTGGCCATGGATACGGGTTACGAGATACGGGAGCGTCTGTAAATGAATGGCCGGATCGGGCTGAAGATTGGTTTCGTGAGATCGGTCTAATCGAATAGAACTCCAGATATCTTTTCTGGAGACTTGCGGAGTAGATTCTAAAATCGATTGTGCAATTTATTTATTACTAGTTTATTATTGATGGTAAACGTAGTAAAAGCGTAGTCTAGGAAAGCGTGTTCTATAGCATATCGTATCTTTGAAGTAGTGAGTTTATTGCTGTTTTCTGTTATTCGGGCTTTTTTTGAAGTAAAAAAGCTAAGTTATGAAATTCCTTAAAAGTTCAGTTTTATTTATTTCAATGGCATGTATAGTGCCTGTTTGTTCGATAGCGAGAGAAAAAAGTGAGAGAATCACAAGAGCTGAGATTGAACAGAAAAGTGCGGATGAATTTATAAATGGTCTGATGAGTCGAATGACCGTTGATGAGAAAATTGGCCAATTGAATCTTCCTAGTTATGGAAACGTAATGCCAAATCCTAAAAAGAGTGAGATAGCCAGTCGTATTGTACGAGGAGAGGTTGGTGGTATATTTAATATATTCGGTGTCGATGCGATCCGGCAGTTACAAGAAGTCGCGGTTAAAGAAAGTCGGTTGGGGATTCCTATAATTGTTGGCGCTGATATTTGTAATGGTTATAAAACCGTTTTTCCCATTCCTCTAGGTCTTTCGTGTAGTTGGAAACCGGAGAATATAGAAGAGGTCGCTCGAATTTCCGCGAAGGAAGTTGGTGCTGATGGTATCTGTTGGACATATAGCCCGATGGTCGATATATATCATGATGCCCGGTGGGGACGAGTAAAGGAAGGAGCGGGCGAGGATCCGTTTCTTGGAGGTATAATGGCTCAAGCATGGGTGCGTGGTTATCAAGGCAATGATTTATCGGCTGATACGACTCTTATGGCATGTGTAAAGCATTATGCGCTTTATGGAGCGGCCGAGGCTGGTCGGGATTATAATACGGTAGATATGAGCCGTGTGACTGCCATGAATTATTACATGCGTCCTTATCAAGCTGCTGTAGAAGCAGGAGTAGGAAGTATCATGACTTCATTCAACGAATTTGAAAGTATCCCCGCGACCGGAAATACTTGGCTTCTTAATGACGTATTGCGTAAACAATGGGGATTTAACGGCTTTGTCGTGTCTGATTTTACGGCGATAGCGGAGATGGTAAACCATGGAATAGGTAATCGTCAGGAAGTCGGAGTCAAGGCGCTAAAGGCGGGTGTCGATATGGATATGATAGCGGACTGTTATCATGCCGTATTAAAGAAATCATTGGAAGAAGGGAAAATAACAGAGGCTGAGATTGACTCTGCTTGCCGGAGAATACTAATCGCAAAATACCAATTGGGATTGTTCCATGATCCATATAAATATTGTAATCCGAAAAGAGCCGCCAAAGAGTTCTTGTCGGTAAATAACGTATCTGCGGCCCGTCGTATTGCGGCGGAGTCTTTCGTGTTACTTAAAAATGATAATAATCTGCTTCCACTTAAAGGATGTCGTAAGGTCGCTGTGGTCGGTCCTTTAGCGGATAGCAAGGCGAATATGGCTGGATCGTGGAAATATGATGAGCAGACTAAATCTTATCATGGATTGGTAGAGGATTTACAGGAATCTTTGGGAAATGGAGTAGAGGTTGTTTTTGCAAAAGGCAGCAATCTAGTCGATGATTCCGTCTATGAAGCAAACTTTACGGATCAAAATCGTTCAACCCGGGATGATAGAAGCGATGAACAATTAATCGCCGAGGCCCTAAAAGTGGCGGAAGGCGCTGATGTGATTATCGCTGCTTTGGGTGAATCGATAGATATGAGTGGAGAAGGCGCTAGTAGAGCCATCCTTGAAATGCCGCAAACGCAGAAAAAATTACTGGATGCTATCCAAAAGACAGGAAAGCCGATCGTAATGGTACTTTTTACCGGAAGACCTTTGGCATTACAATCCGAGGAAAAGCAGGTGAATGCGATCTTGAACGTATGGTTCGGTGGTACGGAAGCAGGAGCGGCTATTGCCGATGTCTTGACCGGAAAGGTTTCTCCGACGGGGAAGTTAACCATGTCTTTTCCTCGTGTAACAGGCCAATGTCCGATCTATTACAATCATAAGATGACAGGACGTCCTATGTCTCCCGATGCTTGGTACACTCGTTATGTCTCCAATTATATAGATGTGTTGAATGAGCCTCTTTATCCATTTGGTTACGGTTTGAGTTATACGACTTATACGTATGGCGATGTATCTTTGAATACGAATTCTATGGATGCAAATGGAAAAATTCAAGCATCCGTGATTGTTACCAATACCGGGGCTCAGGATGGAGAGGAAATCGTACAGCTTTATTTACGTGATATCGTACGCAGCATAACCCCTCCGGTCCAAGAATTGAAAGGATTCAAGCGAGTTGCGTTAAAAGCGGGAGAAAGCAAGAAAGTAACCTTTGATATTGATGTGGATATGTTGAAATTCTACGATTCAACCTTAGATTATGTCGCTGAGCCGGGTGAGTTTCAGGTAATGATCGGTGGAAATAGTAAAGAGGTGAAAACAGCTTCGTTTACATTAAAATAATCCTAATCGTAAGGAATCAGTTATGGGGCTTTGCTAAATTCGAAATTATATGTATCTTTGCCAAAAGAAATATTACAAAACCATGGGGATGACCGGTTTTGACAGCGGGTAGAAGTGGTTTGTAAGCATGTAGTGCGTGGTTGGCTTGCACTTAAATCTCAGACAACGAACAATTAACTGGCGAAAATAATTACGCTCTCGCTGCTTAATCGAAGTATAGTAGATTCAAGCTTAATCCCTGCAAAAGTTGCGGGGACGTGACATCACCCGGATGCTGTGGCTCCGAAGCGTTCCGATCAGGTGGTGCAGCAATATCGGAGATAGTTTGAGATAAGCCTCGGGTCTCAGGCGAAACTTTAGAGGATAAGGGATGAGTGGGTGGCTTCGGTCTTGCTCTTCCCCGACAATGAAGGCGAAGATAAACATGTAGAAAGCAAATTAATTCCTCGTTTGGACGAGAGTTCGAATCTCTCCATCTCCACAACAGTCTTGGTAATCTGCTGATTGTCAAGGCTGTTTTTGTTGCCACACGTAAAAATACACGTAAAAGGCGTTTTTTTTATAGGATTTTTGATGTCTTAATTCTCCATCGTGACAAATATAACGTTTTTCCTTCTCAACTCCCAATTATGATCAATAACATATTTTATGGATACAGTGTAGCCGTCATGTATATTATTCATTATATTTGCGGGACAGGTGCGTAACTTAAAGTTACGAAAATATGTTTTCAAATATTTTTGAGCTCAAATCCATTCGTGAGCAAAAGTACAGACTCTCCGAACGTGAATCGGAGATCGCTAAACCTGTGTTAACCGACTTGGGTATGATCGATACCCTATATGAGTGGTTCAAGGAGATAGCCCTTGAAGGTAAAGAACTCCCAAAAGGGAATGTCTCCCAAAGGAAAAAATTCATTTTCATAATCTTATATCTTTATTCACCTACAACCTTAGCTGGTGGAAAAATGAGGGCTGGTTTAAGGGAAAAATTAGCTGAGGTATTTCCTATAAAGGAAAAATCGGTAGTATCCAACAACACTAACAATTTAGTATTTTCCTATCAACTTTATAAATATTTTCGTCAAGACGTTGAAAGGATATATAAGGAGATAATATTACGTTTGGGAAAATATCTAGAAAATAAAACACAACAACTTGGATGATGTTGTGAATAAATCAATCTTTATTTATGATGTGCTATTGGTCATATATATCTTTGGATAACAAAATATTGAGATATGTGTGCGGCACCAAGAGGAAATCAATTTTGGAAACTAAGGAACAAGCATGGGCGTGACAAGTTATTTGCCACGCCTGAGTTGCTATGGGAATCTGCATGTGAATATTTTGAGTGGTGTGATAAGCATCCTTGGAAGGTCGTTAAGAATAAGACCAAAGGCAAGACCAAGGAAAAGGAGGAGACCCCGACGCAAAGGCCTTATAGTTTAAGCGGGTTTATGCTTTACTGTGACGCTAACGAGGCGTATTGGAGACAATTTAAGGCTAAGAACCATAGAGATTTTTCTACGGTCATATCGCGTATAGAGAGCGTAATTGAGACTCAACAATTCGAAGGTGCGGTAGTGGGAGCGTTTAACGCAAATATTATCGCTAGGAAACTTGGATTATCCGATAAACAAGATGATCAGGGAACGAATGAGAAGGGTAGCAAGAAAATATCTGAGTGGATTAAATCTTTTTAGGAATGGTCCCGGTATTTAACATAAAACCCCAATTGCCTTACAAGCCCTTGTATGAGGATGCTGATAAATTTATCATTCTTATAACGGGAGGTAGGGGCAGTGGAAAAAGTTTTAATGCCTCTACTTTTATAGAGCGACTATCTTTTGAGTCTGGGCATATAATATTATTTTGTCGTTATACGATGGTTGCCGCTTCCATGTCAGTGATTCCGGAGTTGCAGGAGAAGATTGAGTTGGAGGGAACGGATGAGTTTTTTGATATAACTAATAAGGATATCATCAATAATTACTCAGATAGCAAAATCCTCTTTCGTGGAATAAAAACATCGTCCGGAAATCAGACGGCACGGCTCAAATCAATTAAAGGACTTACAACCTTTGTGTGTGATGAGGCGGAGGAATGGACTTCAGAATCCGACTTCGACAAAATAATGTTGTCCATACGCCAAAAGGGGATTCAGAACCGGATTATCATAATAATGAATCCCACAGATTCCAATCATTTTATCTATAAGAAGTATATTGAGAATACTCATAAGCTGGTAGAGATAGACGGTGTGCAGGTGCAGATATCTACTCATCCAAATGTATTACATATACATACGACCTATTTGGATAATATTGATAACTTATCGCCCCAATTTCTTGGAGAGGTGAGACGAATGAAAGAGGATAATCCAGATAAATATGCTCATGTGGTTATCGGTCGATGGGCTGATGTCGCGGAAGGTGCGGTATTTAAGAAATGGGGTATCGTTAAAGATTTTCCTCAGTGGTGTAAGAAAGTGGCTATTGGGCAAGACTTTGGTTTCTCCAACGATCCATCCGCTGCGGTCAGATGCGGAATCATTGATAATAGGTTGTATGTGGATGAGCTTTTCTATGAGACGGATATGCTTTCATCTGCCATAGCTAAAAAGCTCCGCCCTTATTCATTGAAAGTATTTGCCGACTCGCAAGATCCACGTCTTATCCAAGAGATAAAGAACAGAGGGGTCAATATTTACCCAGTAGATAAGTATCCGGGATCTATTAAGGCTGGGATTGATAAGATTAAGGATATGGAGCTATTTGTCACGGAGCATTCTTATAATCTCATAAAGGAGCTTCGCAACTATGTATGGGATAAGGACAAGGATGGAAATCGTATCAATGAGCCGATAGATGATTACAATCATCTCATGGACGGAATTAGGTACTATGTGTTGGGATGTCTTTTGGGGCGTGTTTTAAAGCCTAGGGATTATTCTGGAATATTTGGACATTAAAACGTAAAATTATGACACTTGAAGAGATTTTAGCGTTAGAAGATATAGATCAGAAGATCGAGTATTTAAAGAAAGGGAGAAGAACCCCTCTCCCCGACAATAGAGAGAATATGGCAGACTGGAATCCAGATTTGCATGAGATTATAACGGATAAAGAGAAATACCCGGATATAGAAATCGTGGATGAGAAAGAGGGGAAAGCTTATAATCACGAAACCGGTGAATATATAGAAATTCCAGCCAAGAAACATACTGAGCCTTGTAATCGTATATCTATTCCTCTTGAGCAGGATATAACAAATATTCAAACGGCGTTTACCGTAGGAATAGAGCCTAAAATGGACTGTACCCCTTCTAACGATGCGGAAAAGGCTCTTTTTGCGGCTATTCAGCAGACCTTGAAGAAAAACAAGATCAAGTACCAAAACAAACGGGAGGTGCGATCTTGGCTGTCGGAACAAGAATGTGCGGAATATTGGTATGTCGTGGAAGACGATTCATTTTGGACTAAGCTAAGGAATAAGATCAAGATGGTTTTTTCAGGGAACGTATTTCCTTCTTATAAATTGAGGAGTGTTATATGGTCTCCTTTCAGAGGAGATAAATTATATCCATTTTTTGATGATTCAAACGATTTGGTCGCTTTCTCAAGAGAGTATAAAAAAAAGGATTTGGATGATAATGAGATAATATGTTTCCAGACGATAACATCCACTCATGTATATCAATGGGAGAATAGTGATGCATGGCAAGAGAAGAGGGAATCATCCTTTAGACATCTATTCTCAAAACTTCCGGTAATGTATTGCTATCGTTCTGAAACTTACTGCCATAAGATCAAGCCATTGCGTGTGAGAATAGAGAAGGTTTTATCTAATTACGCCGATTGTATAGACTATCATTTCTTCCCTTACTTGATGTTGTTCGGAGACATAGAAAACTTCACTGGGAAGAGGAAAAATCGTATGATTCAACTTACGGGACCGGGGGCTAACGCTCAATATTTAACATGGAATCAAGTCCCGGACACTGTTCGTCTAGAGCTTGAGGGACTGAGTAATAGAGCCTATGATATGACCAATACACCTCGTATTTCTCCCCAAGAGTTGAAAGGTATAGGCAATGCCGTATCAGGAAAGGCTTTTAGATATATCTTTATGGGGGCTCATATGGCGGTTTCGAACCATGCGGAGATAATAGGGGAGTTTTTCCAGAGAAGGGTTAATTTTTTAGCATCAGCAATGGGAGATATCAATCCCAGTCAATTTATGAAAGCGTCACAAACAATAGACATAGATGTTGATCTGGTTCCGTATATGATCGATGATATAGATGAGAGGGTTTATACGGCTACTAATGCAATAAACGGAAAGATCTGGAGTAGGAGAGAAGGCATTCTATTTGCCGGTAATGCGGAAAGGGTGGATGAGGTACTTAAAGAAATAGAGGAAGAGAATAGCGGTGATGGTGATGATGATCATTAATTTGCAACAATGAGTTCATTGTTGTATACCATGCCTCTCGGTATTTTATTCTATTATATACTCCAGCTACTTTTATCCCAAATATTTTAAACAAAATTCATACGGTATGAAAGAAAAGATTTTTCAGAGCTTAAAACAAACTTTTTCCTCGAAGTATGGTGTAAGCGAAGAGGTGCTTCAGGGGTATGCTGAGTCTTTGGCAGCAACTGGGCTTGTAAATGATGAGAACCTCGCAACTGTTATTCAGGGGCAGGAAGCAGCTTTAAGGTCTTTCCAGCAGAATTTCGATAGAGTACGAAAAGAGGGTTCGGACTATAAGAAAGAACTGGATGAACTGAAAGCTAAGGCCAATAAAACGGGAGTTAATCCAGAAGAAAAAACAGATGAAAAGCCTGATCTCGCAAGATTGGTGGTTGAAGCGGTAAATGCTGCTGTAAAACCCCTTTCCGATAAGCTTACTCTGCTTGAGGCGGAAAAAGTTCAGGCTACACGTCAAGAGCAAGTTCTTGCTAAGGCGAAGGAGTATGGCATTCCCGAAACGCTCATCCCTATATTGAAAGTCGCACAAGATGCAGACTTGGATGTTTTTATGAAAGACGCTAAGCAGACATTTGTCAATGCAGGATTAGCGGGCGTAAAATCTCCGGAGATCGGTGTCTCTGAAGAGAAGAACTCTGACGATATTGCGAATCTTATCAATAAAGGTACAGAAGAGATAAAGAAACAAAGTTAAATTTTAAGGTATAAAATTATGTCGGCAGGTGTTAAGTATGATTTAAATCCGATTGAGCCTAATATGCCGGAGATGTGCCGTTATGATACGGTATATCGATATTCAGGCGGTTTTAATTTGGATATATCTAACCTATCGGGGGTTAAGAATATTCCTCCTTGTACCCCCTTGGTACTAGATTTTAAAACTAGAACGGCAAAAGCTGTCATTAACGTGACAGTAGCCGAAGAAATTATAGCTGGTGGAACTTCTTTGAAAATAAATAAGAATTCATTGGCTTACGTAGGAATGCATTTGGGAAATGGAACTAATGGTGGTACCGTAGAGGCTATTGATAAGTCGGGACTGGAATATGACACGATAACATTGGCGGCCTCACCCACATTGGCGGCTAAAAAAGATGCGGTGTTGTTTGAGGCTTCATCCGCTGCTGGGAAAACTCCTAAGGCCATGGCTATGGCACTGAACTACGCTTGGACGAAAGTTGAGGAAGGGGCCACTATCACAGCCGTGGGACAAGCCTATGAGATTAGGCCTACCCGACTGATTGTCCCTATCTCGGATAAAGACAAAGAGTCATTGGGTGATAGATTTATGTTCACGTATTAAGGAAGGAGGATTTATGTATTTGACAATTCAAACATTATTGAATGACCCTAATATTGTAAAGGCAGTCATTGACAGGGTGCAAGCGCTTCGCCTAGATACTATTTTCTGGAAAAAACATCTTGATTTTGAGGAGACTAAATCTAGGGTGTTTAAGACCTATCTAGGTACGGTAACAGGCGTTACTGCGGGTTCTATTATTGATCGGAACTCAAATAAGCCATTGAGAGAGCGTAAATCCCTTGGATCAGGGTATGGGGAGGTTGCTTATTTAGGAGATCGTTATCAGATGGATAATGATCGTTTGGATATGCTACAAGAGCTTGTTAACAAATTCAATACCTCAAGAACGCAAGATCAGCGAACCGTATTGGACGATATTATCGCTTATATTGTAGATGATATAAGACAGGTTCTCCTTGCTCCTCATAAGCGCATGGATATCGTGGATGGTGATTTGCGCTCCGACGGAAAGGCTTCCGTAAAAGTCGATGATAATCCTCAAGGAATAGAGTTGTTGGACATGGTTTTGCCTGTTCATAAAATAACTCCTCAAACCTCGGATAAGTCTCATTTCGTAAAGTACCTTATGGATCAGGTTGTGGAGTTGAGGACTAAATTTGGTATTTTCCTATCTATGGAGATGTCACGGAAGACATTCATCAATTCTATCGTAGGATCGTCCGATTTTGGTGAATTTTATAAACAATCCTTCGCCCAAAAAGAAGTACAACTATCCTCTGGATTGATGTCCAGCGAGATGGCCACGACTATCTTCCAAGGTTTGGGGCTTCCTTCTATCGTTATTAATGAGGATTTGGTGGAATTACCGGATGGAGGCTTCAAGCAAGTGTTTAAGGATAACCGCATATCACTGTTCACGACACCGAAGCAAGGCAAGATGAGATGGCATACTCCATATGAGATAACCGATCCTGTGCCGGGCAAAAGCTATACCCGTTCAGAGGGAGGTATGTATATCTCTAATGTCCGTACAGATGAGGGTCGATTTATGGAATACGGAGCGGAATGGATTCCGGAGTATACATCTCCAAATAAGATCGTGATCATTGACTTAGATACAATGAACGCTGTATGACGGTAAATGACTACATAAGACAAAGGTTCCAAGCTTTCGGTATCGATTTATCGGAAGCTGACCTTTTGGACATATGTTTGAATGCTGAGGTCAGTGGAGAGGATGAGATGTGCAAGGATTGCCATGTTAGAGTTTCTGTGGCGATCGCTAGGTTTATTCCATCTTTACTATTGAGAGCTACGTCTGTCAATGAAAGCGGGTTCTCTGTGGCTTGGGATATCAATGGTGTTAAATCTTACTATTCCTTCCTTTGCAAAAAGAATGGGATAAAGGACGAGTTAAATGAAAAGGCTACGGTTAGATTGCTATGATATACGCTCCTCACATATTAGAACGAAAGGTTGTCAAGGAATATGATCACGATGACAATGGCAATCCTGTTCCCGGGACTGGTGGTGAGTTATGGGAGAGACTGGGACGATGTAAATGCTATGATAAGAGCGCCGATCGGGTATATACGGTAAATGGCGTAGCCTTTGATTACAAATATCGTGTCGTGACAGATAAGATCAAGATTGATGCCGGGGATATCGTGAGAGTATTGAACCAAGATGGTAGTATCCGTGGTAGTGGCGTTGTTATCAACCCGATGCTCACGGATTATCTAAATTACGGGCAAATATGGCTGGAATAATAAAGTTAAGTTATGATTTGTCTGATGTGGATGATTTCATCTTGGAGATCTATCGTGAGGTGTTTGCCTTTCTTGCCCAACTCGGGCAATCCGCTTATGAGACCGCCGTTCAAGAAGGTAAATATAACGATATTACCGGAAACTTGAGGAGTTCATTGGGATATGTCATATCAATGGACGGTAAGATCGTAAAGGAAGGCGGGTTTAAGAGGATAGATGGACGTGGGGAAAATTATGAGAAGGTTTTTTTCACGACCAGATCCCAAAAGACGGTCCAGTTCTGGGCTAAAGGAAAGTCCGGGGATGGAAGCGAGGGGAGCAGGCAAGGGCTTAGTTACGCTAGGGATCTGGCTTCTAAGCATACAAAGGGAGTGACATTGATTGTCGTGGCGGGAATGGATTACGCTAGCTATGTGAATGATATCCATAAGCTAAACGTGATAGATACTGCCGAGGCTAAAGTAATAGCTATGTTACAATGATAGTAAGCACGGACATACAGACAATCTTATATAAGAAAGCCTTGGAACTTGGTGTTACCGGGGTGTACAAGGAGGATGATACGCCTACAGGTAAGCTTGAGGAGGAGAGGGTTACCGTACACTCGAATTCCTCGGAGCCGGGAATTACATGGAAGGTGGGATTCGTTCATGTCAATATAGCCGTCCCTGATCTGGACGAGGAAGGAACGCCTGATTTGGACAGGATGAATAAGCTGGAACGTATGTCCATGGAGGTGTTCAAGGACACCTCGGTGTTTGATGGCACTCCTTATACCTACGAGGTAGACACTACTAGAATTGAGGTTAACAGGGATCTTAAATGTCACTACGTTAATGTGAGAGTATTATTTAAAGTTTTAAATGTAATAGTATTGTAATATGGGAAGAACAATTTCTGCTATAGGCGTAAAAAGGATACTTTATGGGGAGCCTCTGGTTGCTGCACCCACATACGAGAGCTTGGAGACGTTATTTACGGCTTTCAAGGATGTTCAAATCGTCCATCAAGGGACTTATGAATATACCGAGGAGGACGGTACGTTAACAGAATACAAGGATGAGTTGACCGGCCAGACATATCGGTCATCGTTTGAGGCAGGATCACAGAGCTTGAATTGGGTGATCGGGGCATATGACTTCGCTACCAAGGCCGAGCTTATGGGCGGTAAGCCCTTGGATACGGATAAGGGATGGGAACGTGGCAACGCCGGCGAGCAACGATATAAATGTATCGTCGCTATTACCAATGATGACGTGGCTATCATTTTCCCTAAGGCGAATCTTGTGGGTCGTGGGGCTTCCACGGATGGGGCCGTTGGTTTGTCGATGTCCGCCACCCCGCTGAAATCATCCACGACAATAGCTTCAGAGTATTGGTTTGACGTGGAAGGAAAATCCTTGAAGGATTGAATGTAATATGTCTTATAGGAACGGGGACGGCGGTATTTTCCGTTCGTCCCCGTTTTTGTTTAATTCTAATTTTTTTACGTGACATGAACAAGGGTGCTAGTTTAGTGGCTGACGCTGTCCTAGGAGAGGATTTCAAGGTCGTGGTCCTAGGGGGGAAGGCGTATAAGGTAAGTCCTCCTACAATAGCGACGATTTGCAAAGGTATACAATACCTATCTCTTATTGATAAGACAACATCGGGCAAGGAGGATCTTGAAAAGGTGAGGAACGATCTGGAAAATATATTAAAGGGATTGTCTGTGTTCGTTTTTGGAAGCGCTGATATGTACAAGGAGATCGATGGGGCTACCCTCCATGAGCTAAGGGAGGCGTTGGAGACTGTCGTTAAATTCATATCCGCAGAGGATTTTTTCGTCTGTGCCGCCTTAGCCGAGAGCGTGGCAAGAATGGCGGCGACACCAAGGTAACAGGTAATGAGACCATGCTAGGACAAGTGGCCACGTTCATGGAATCGTTGGGATTGTCTTATGAGGACGTGGTTTATAAAATACCATATCGAAACCTTCTGATCATGCAGAAGGATATATTGCATAGCGTTACCGGTGATTTGATCGTGGAGAGAACCGGGCGTGATTTGTTGAACCGAAAGGGAAAGGAGGGTGATTAATGGCTAAACTAAACTTCGAGGTCGATGCCGATCTACAGAAACTTATAAATCTTCGAAAGGAGGTGGAGGAGTTGAAATCCGCCTTGAAGGATTTCGATGTATCTACAGATACCAAGGGGTTTGACGATTTAAACCGGAAATACGAGGAGGCGACACGGAAACTAAAGGACTATGAGCAGCAGATGCAGAATTATCAAAGGGTAATAGAGCAGCTTAAGGTCTCTAATGGTATTATTGATGGGGCTCGTCAGATAACAGAAGAATTGAATAACGCTACCGATGTGTTTGTCGAGCAACAACTAAAGGTTAAAGGCCTAAGTGACGAGATCAAAAAACTCAATAAGTCTTACTTGTCTCTCTCGGATGCGGATAAAAATTCCCAGAAGGGATCTAATATGTTAACCGACCTGAAGGAGAAGACCCGGCAGCACGCTTTAGAGAACGAGGCCCTGAAGAGGCTAAGGAAGGAATATTCGGACAATATCAAGATCGAGGGAGCTGCCTCGGATTCCCTTGTAGCGTTGAGAAAGCAATTGTCGTTGCTTAATGCCGAGTATGACCGCCTTTCCGCTACGGATAGGAAAGCGACCGTAGGGACTAACCTGCAAAAACAGATACAGGCCTTGAATACGGAGATTAGTTCGGCGGAGCAAGCTACCGGACGATATCAACGGAACGTCGGCAATTACGCCAGTAGTTGGAACGGATTGAGCGTGTCGGTTCAACAGGTCGCAAGGGAGTTGCCTTCCCTTGCTGTTGGCTGGAATACATTCTTTTTGGCTATATCCAATAACTTGCCGATGCTTGCCGATGAGCTGAAGAAAGCCGCTGCGGAGTATAAGGCGTTCAAGATGGCTGTAGCGGCAGGAAATAATGACGTGGCAAAAGTGGCTCCAGTCTGGAAGCAGTTGATAACATCTATTTTCAGTTGGCAAACGGCCTTGGTTGCGGCGATAACGCTTTTATCTGTCTATGGGAAGGATATTATCGAATGGACGAAGAATTTATTGGGGGCTGATACGGCACAAAAGAGGTTGAATGAGTCATTGAAAGAATTTAATAACTTGGCAGGGAAAGGTCAAGCTGATGCCAAATTGTTATTTGATACAGTCAAGCGAACTACAGAAGGCACGCAAGGACGAGCGAAAGCCATTCAAGAGATAAATAAAGTATATGCAGAATATTTGCCTTACCTGCTTTCGGAGCAAGCTTCTCTTAAAGAGTTGGAAGCTGCTTATAAAATTGTCAACAAAGCTTTAATTGAAAATGCAGCATTAAAAGCGAAAACTGAAGCTATAAATGATGTGCTTGAAAAATCCATAGACAAACAAGCTAATGCTTTGAATGAGATGCGTTCTATTGCCTCTGAAAAATTGGGAGGAGATAGTTTTGCCATTGAGATAATGAATACGGTAGAAGGTCTCACGGAAGACTTTCGATTAGCGGGACAATCTTGGCAAAAGGCATGGCAAGGTGTTTCAGCTAAAATACAATCAGAGGTAGGAGCAAGTAAACTTCCTAGTGATTTTTATGATAATTTGGAAGATTATGTGAGATCTGTGTATGATTCAAATAAACAAATATCTGATATTCAAAAGAAATTCAATCCTTTTTTTAATAAGGAGCAAGCAGATCAAGCTGTAATTGAGAATAAGAAGTATTATGAAACAATGAAGTCTCAGGCTGAATCTTTCCTTAACTCTATTGCCGCAGATCAAAAAAAATTACTTGACACGGGTAAATTTGAAGGGATAGACAAAGAGGTAGTAGAAAGGTATAAAGAGGCTAAAGCTAACATTCAAGAGGCTACAAAGCAATTAAAGATATATGATTCTTATGATAAGCAGAATATGACTGCCCAAAAAGAATACGAACGACAAGCAAAGGAACAAAAGAAGATTCAAGAAAGAATAAATAACGAACTGCTCGAACTTCAACGTCGTAATGAACAATCTCGGATTGATTTGATGGAGGAAGGCTCCGATAAGCGCATCGCCCAAATAGAATATGATTACGATCGTGAAATAGAGGCTATCCGTAAGAGGGAGAAAGAGTGGCGTGAGGCTCAAGGGGGAAAACTCACGCAAGAACAAACGGTTGAAATAAAAACAGCCATTACGCAGGCTCAGGCTACCCGTATGCGGTCCACGCAAGAAGTAGAGAACGAGCAGATCGAGGCTCAACGTAAAGCCATGAATGATTATCTTAAGGAATATGGCTCTTATCAAGACAAAAAAATGGCACTCGCCGCCGAATACGGGCAAAAAATAGCGTTTGCCGAGACCGAGGGGGAGAAATTGATACTCGGGAAGGAATGGGATAAGCAGCTTTCCGACCTTGAGATAAAAAGTGGCAATACCGCCAATGCCATAATCGCTCTTTTTGGAGACATGAAGGACAAGACTCTAAAGGAGTTGATAGAGATATCCACCAAGGGAAAAGAGGCCTTGGAGTTTCTTAAGTCCGGAGAATGGGATGAATCAAAAGGCAAGGGATTAGGCATAACGCAGGAACAATTCGATCTTTGGTCTGATATGCCTGAAATAATGGATAGGGCAGGGAAAAGCGTTGAGAGCACCAACGAGAAGGTCGATGAGTTGCGACCCGCTTTTGACAAGGTGACAGAAGGAGTGAGGCGATTCTTTGCCGCTGGTGACGACCCCAAAAAACTGACGGAATCATTACAGCTCATTAATGAGGGTGTAAATGAAGTTATGACCTCTGTTCAATTCTTGTCTACTTCATTTCGAAAACTAAGCGAGTCTATTGATATAAATGCTATTGAAGAAGTTGCGGATGGGTTTGAGACTATATTTGATTCTATATCATCAGGAATGGAGGGGGCTATTTCTGGGGAAAAGTTTGGTGAGCTAGCTGCTTCTATAGGAAAAAAACTGGGTGTTATAGGAGAAAAAGCAGCGTCTTTATTTGGCCCTATAGGAACCGCCGCTGGTGCTGCTATTGGGGTAGTGACCTCTCTAGCGTCCTCTATCGCTAAGATCCATGACAAAAAGAACGAGAAACGTATACAGAGATTACAAGACCAGATAGATGTGTTGGATGCCTCGTACGAGAAACTAGGCCGTTCCATAGAAAAGGCTTATTCTACGGACGCTTCTAAGCTCATAAACCAGCAAAATAAATTGCTAGAGCAGCAAAAAGTGATCATCCAACAACAGATCGAGGAGGAAAGGAACAAGAAAAAGACCGACGATGACCGGATCAAGGATTGGCAAAAGCAATTGGAGGATATCAACGCTCAATTGGAGGACAATAAGGAGAAAGCTGTAGAGGCTATAACAGGAACCGATGTCATGTCCGCTATTGACGAGTTCGCCCAAGCGTATTCGGAGGCGTGGGCTACAGGAACTAATGCGGCAGAGGCTTCGACTAAGATTGTCCAAAATTTGATCAAGACGGCTATCATTGAGTTTTTGAAGAAGAAATTATCCCCTTCCGTAGAGGAATTCATGAAGAAATTGGCCGATTATATGTCCGATGGCATCGTTTCGCCTTGGGAAGAAGCGGAGTTGAACAAGTTGAAGGAAAAAATGGACGCTGAGGCCCAGAAGGTCTTCGACACGTCAAGCAAGTATTTCCAAGAGGATAAAAATGATAAATATGAGCAGACCGCTACATCCGGAGGTTTCGAGAAGATGTCTCAAGATAGCGCCGATGAGTTAAATGGCCGTTTCACCGCCCTGCAAATGACAGGGGAGGAGATACTGTTGTTCCTGCAAGGCTCCGAGCAATTCTTGAGCCTCTTGTATATAAAGGCCAGTATGGACGTGATATCTGTAAAGATAGCCTCGTTGTATGACGTGGCGGATGAGACTAGGACGATGATCGCCAGTATCTATATAGAGTTACAGCAGATCAATGATAATACCGCCAATACCGTGATACAATTGAAAAAAGCGGTGGATAAATTGACAAGTATAGAGACTAACACTAAAAACATGTAGTATGAATGTTGGAGATATAACGAGACGGGCTATTTCGCTAGGGGCTTGCAGTGAATCTGGCAAGGCCACTGACTGGAAGAGCCTATGTTGGCTGTTTTTTTCCCCGCAAGGGCGGGAGTTTTGCGAGGAGAATAATTATCCTTCGTTGGATTTATTTAGAGGCATGGCTAAAAACATAGCTCCCTACGGGATATACGTGGATCGTGATCTAATTGAGCTTAACAATAAAACAAACGTAGGTGTGATAGGTAATACCGTGGCGTATTTGAGTTATGACGATAACACGAGGGTGCATAAGGTGATCTTGATGCACGGGGGCAAGGCCAAGATAGAGGCCGGGAACTACTCCGTGATATTGCTTGTCAATATCGGGGGATGCGAGGTGGAGATTATTAACGACGGAACGGCAAGGATATTATGTTAGGGGATCTATATATTAACGGGAATGACGCATGGGGCACGTATCGTGTCGCCATGGGAGAGGGTTTTATCCAGACCTTGCTAACCCCAGCGGGAAACAAGGATTTCATAGAGAACGAGAGCCGGTTGGAAAACGGGAAGAGGGTCGTGTTCAATAATCCCAAGGTGGCTAGCCGGGATCTTACCCTTACGTTCAACATACACGGGGATACGCAAGAGGAATATATGCTGAATTATAAGGCGTTCGTGGCTGTCCTTCAACAAGGCAAGGTCGTATTGCGTGTTCCGGATCTTGATATGACATTTACCCTTGTCCATAAGAGATCATCAAGCTTCGCCTTGGATCGGAACAGGTTGAATAGTAGGCTATCCGTTAAGTTCGAGGAACCTGACCCAACGTCAAGGGGATAAGTGAAGAGCCGTCCGGCCCTTATTGGCTAGACGGCTCTTCGTCTTATTGCGCTAAAAGATGCGTATTTAAAGATCGGAGGTCGAATCTTCCCGGCTTTGACCTCCCGTTGTTGTATACCGACACGGTCATATGTGGCTTGGGCTTGGTGCCGCTAAATCCGCAAGCCCTCTCCAGCTCGTCGATAAGCCTCTCCATTTTCAAGGATTGCCGGTTGAATCGCTCCATCGCCTTCTTGTCCCTTTGGGACGTTAAAAGCATTTCGTTTAGTATCGTGTTTATGTCTTTCATATTCAATCAATCATTTAATAGTTCACAGGTATCATAGTTAAGGTTTTGGTGATGCTAAATCTAATCATAGGTTATCTTCTAGGTATCTATTGAGATAGTCTCGTAATTTTCTTACATCTTCTTTTGAGGAAAGAACTAGTGTAACCTCTTTTTCGCATACATTGTCGCATGCTGCAATAAATAATGCGGTGCTTTCATGATTAATGCTCTTGTGTCCTTTTTTGTCTATGCCGTATACATATGATTTTTGCATTTCAATAATAGCTCCATCATCTGAATTGACTGAAACGGTTTTGTACTTGCCTTCCCACTCTTTGACTTCTTTTAGTGTCATATCTTCCGTCTGGATAAATCTAAGATTACCTTTGCTAGCGAAATAAGGCATACGGATGATTTTATTTGATCTGTTTCTTCTATGTTTGCTCATCTTTCTATCATTTTAATTTGTTTATTATGTTCCATGACTGCATTGGCTACGATCTTGGATGCTTTTCCACTAGCCAATTCACATTTTCCGTTACCTCTTAGATCATTCTTCTCGATGTCCTCGGAGGCTAAAGCTTCCGCAAGGCCCACTGCCATCAACTCAGCTATGCTCATATGATCTCTTATGTTCGCTGTTTTGGGAAGATTCTTCTTCTCACGTATTACATTTGTACCACCACCATACAAATGACTATATATAGCATTTGTACAATTGCGGAAACCTTCACGTTCCACGCCATGGGAAGCTAGTGTACTAGTAAATGCGCTACGGGATATTTTACCTTGAATCCTTTGAGCAATCCATCGCTCATTTTTACCTTTTCTTTTATATGTGTTTATGGCACGATCAACGATCAAATCGGGATTCTTCTCTTCTTCTACACGTTGAAAGAAAACCTCGTTAACCAATACGCCTAAATCTGCATCTAGATATTGAGCGTATTCAAGAACTACGTGCTTAATACCGTAAGTTCCACCACCTTTACCTCTCTTGGATTTTATAATGTGTGAAAATCCCACATTTAAAATCTTACTTACAGACTTTAAATATTCTTCTGCTTGAGGAAGTCTTTGCCATTGTCTAGGATCTTTATTTTGTGGGCTTCCCGCCAATATCCACAAGTCGTTCAGAGAAAACTTGTCCTCGTCTCTACCGATTTTTTCTAAAATATTAGCATCATATTTTGCTAATTCATTTTTATTTTTTCATAACTTTGTCCCGTTAAAGGATTAATACTATCCTCATTGGTAGCTCGGTCAAGCACTACCTTTGAGGATTTTATTTTGACCGAAGTGGTAGCCGGGGACTTGAACCCCGGTGTATGCCGTCCTACCTGCTTATTACCAGTCTCGCTTGACAAGGTAAAAAGCGAAGGGCAAAGATTGAAGTTGCCTATTGTGACGGTCTGCAACTGGAATCAATGCCCTTAAATATCTTCTTTCGCTACCGTCACATGAGCGATCATTTTCATATCACAAAATTATATATGACAAAATCCGTGGCCTATTTTTTCAAGGCTCGAAAAACCACAATGGAGCTATTGTTGTAAAATCCCTCCGGCCGTATTACCGGAGGGGCATCTACTTCCGATCCTCTCCCCGTCGTTCGAGTTATCCCGCAAGCCTGCAAGTCATGTCGCTAATTACGCTCATGAATCTATCGTAGGTCTTTTTATTCCATTCCTTGTGATCCGGCATCCAGTCATTGAATATCTCCATGTAGACCACATCGTGAGACCTGTCTTGTACGGTGACGCATAAACCGCCCGTCTCCGGCATAACGCCTACATTTATATATACCGGTTTCTTTCCGATCATACACTCCAACGCAATCCTTTGCACGTTCTTCAATACCTCTATCGTTTCCATATTTTTTATATTATTAATGTATAGTTATCAATCTCCCGAATAAACCCTGTTACCGTAAAGGCTAGCCATACCGACATGAGTAAGTCTTACAGCATGGGATCTCTCCGCAAGTTCCTTAGCAAACGCCTCACGTTTTTCCGCAAGCTGCACCATCGCTTTCGCCGATCCCCAAGCCTGTTTAAGGCACGAGCCGAATGTACGTCCGTACATTTTGCACTCTCTATAGATCTTATGCGCTTCTTTCATGATCTCACTCTTGTTATATTTCTGTGTTGCCATTGTATTGTTGTTTTATTTTGATGATGCAAATATAATGCAATACTTTATATGCAACAATAATTAAATAAAGAATTACATTATATTTAACACCATTTAGTAATGTTATTCTTTATACAATAGCTGCAAATAAAAAGAATCGCATTATATTTGCGGTGTAATCATATAAAGTATTGGCTTATGGAAAATAGAATTAAAGACATTCTTTCAGAAAAAGGATTGACAGCTAAAGAATTATCATCTGTTATAGGTTTGTCAAGTGTAAGTTTGTATAATATCATCAATGGAAAACAGGAAGCATCAGCAAATACACTGAATGCGATTGCCACAGCCTTAAACGTTCCTTTTTGGCAATTGTTTGTTTCCCCTTCCGAAGTGCAAAAAGAGATTGATGGTGGGTATAAGTGCCCTAACTGCGGGCATCCATTGAAGATAAAGGTGGAATGATGTTATCTTCAATGATCTCAAAATAAAAATCATGAAAGTTTGTTTTCTGCATACAATGCACTACCTTTGCGATACAATATAATACAGAAGTAATATGGAAGCAGTAATAAGAAAACAAACCTCGTTCCGTTTACGTGAAGATTTGTTGCAAGTCTTGCAGGAGCAAGCCAAGAAAGCGAACAGGAGTTTGAATAATTTTGTAGAGAGCACCTTGATGGACGCTGTATACTCCGAGCCAAACGAGGAAACGATAGCGGCTATAAGGGAAGCACGCACGACCAAGAATAAAGAAACGTTCGACAGCGTGGATAGTTTGATGGAGGAATTAATGAAGTGAAAAAGAAATTACACCCAACAAGCCAGTTTAAGAAAGATTTCAAACGTATTCAGAAATTCCCCAAAAAAATCGCAGCTTTTGAATATATCGCAAATCTGCTTATAAATGACCATCCGATTCCACAAGAATACAAACCTCACATGTTGAAAGGTGAGTATAAAGGTTGTATGGAATGCCATATCGAAGGAGATTTTCTTCTTATTTGGATTGACGGAGAAATAATCGACTTGCTTAGAATTGGTAGTCATTCCGAGTTGTTCGGAAAAAAGAGGTAGACAAGGTTTGTACTACTTAAATTAAGAAATATGTTATCGAATATGTAATTTTCTTCTATTATATTTGCTTTTGTTAACACTATTATCTACTTTTGCCCCGTCATTAATTAAACTAAATCAAGTCATGAAAAAAGTTTTACCTATTTTTCTTCTATTAATGCTATTTTGTTCTTGCAGTAATAAAGACGATTATACCATAACTTCTATTTCTATTGATAAAACAAAGCTAGAATTGAAGATCGGTGAAAGTTATGATTTCCAAATGTCCCATTTCCCTTCGGAGGCTCCTTCTCCCCGATATAAATGGGTTACATCTAAATATTTTCCGATAAATGGCCCCGAAGATGGCTATGAAATAGCATCTATTGATCAAAACGGAACTATAAAAGCTTTAAAAGAAGGTGTTACAATTGTAAGCGTAGAGACAATTGATGTTTTTGATCCCGAAAAAGGTTATCCTTTTTTTCAGTCATGCGAAGTAACCATAAAACCCATAGTAGGTGAATCCATAACATTATCCAAGACAGATCTTGATATGAAGCCCGGAGAAACGGCTTCGTTGACGTATACCATATCACCGGATAACGCCACAAGTAAAGATGTCATATGGAAAACTAGTGACCCTAAAGTAGCTTCGATATCCTATGGTGGCTTCACATCCAATGCCGAGATTACAGCAAAAGGCCAAGGTGAGGCAACAATCACCGTAAGCCTAAAGGATAACCCCAAGGTGTCTGCTACTTGCAAGGTCAAGGTAGGAGCGGCAAAGCTTGAAAGTATCAGCTTTGAGGAAAAAGAAAAGACAATCATACAAGGTGAATCAACCAAGTTAAATCTTGTGTTTACGCCTTCTTATGCTACTAATAAAAACGTACAATGGACATCCTCTAATAAGGATATAGCGGTCGTTGATAAGGAAGGTAACGTTACTGGAGTTCATTTCGGAGAATGTACGATAACCGCCAAAGCCGAGGATGGAGGATTTGAGACGGCTTGTAAGGTCATAGTAAAGCCTATTCCGGTAGAAAACATATCTTTTCCCTCACGTTACTATGATATCGAGATAGGAGGGGAAAAACAATTAATTGTAAATTTTACTCCGGAGAATGCGGGAAACCGTAATCTTACATGGTCTTCCTCTAATCCTATAGTCGTGTCTATTGACAAGACCGGAAAGGTGAAAGGGAATACGTCTGGAAGTTCAACAATCACAGCTACCAGCGAAGACGGTGGGCATAAGGCATCCGTAGAAATATATGTAGTTGAAATAGATCGTTTGATGAACGTGTACTTCCCTTCTTCATCCGTCGTTATTCTCAATGGATATTACACGGGAAGTATATCATGCGCTATCCGAAATAATAGTTCTCATGCCGTAAACCTAAGCAAATTCTACGTCGTTGAATCTAATACCTATAAGACAGTATTAGAGACTACGGATATGTCTATATTAGGAGAATTAAAGCCCGGAGAAACAAAAATTCTTAACGCTAGATTAAATTCGGTGTATGAGCCAATATTCCGTTGGGAGTTTGAATATAATGGAAATTCATATTCTACTTTTACTAAATATGGAGATAAGTAAGTTCTATTTTTGTTAATAGGTACTATTAAGTTATTTAAGCCCGTTCCGTCCTTTCGGTTCGGGCTTTTTTATTTCCTCCTACAACAAAATTACAACAATCCCGTCATTGTTTTTTTTAGGTCCGCTTGATTTTTTGTCATCCTCCTTATATGCGTGAACTTTGAGTTCATGATCGAGATTAAGGACATATCTGGTAGAGTCAAGTTGTCGGTATCGATAGAAACGGGTTCGGTACGTCGGTTTGAGTTGATGAAAGAGGACTATGTGAACCTCGTGTTCTCGTTGTCCGACCCGGTACAACTGGAGATCGGAGACAATATCGATTATGAAGGTAGCGTTTTCTGCGTAACTGGCAAGACATATCCGACATTCAACGCATCCACAGGCGGATACGACTATAGCGTGCGATTCGACTCGCATTATTACCGATGGAAGAATCATATCCTATTTTACGATAGGCAAGGTAACAAGGAAGCGTCATGGAGCCTTACACGTGCTCCGGAGGCCCACCTAAGCATTGTCGTATCCAATTTGCGATCTCTGGGATTCAGGTATAACGGTAAGGAGTACCAAGCCGTTGTCGATAGCTCCGTTGACGCTGTCGCCAAGCTCGTGCAATACGACAGCACGAATATCGTGGATGCCCTTACCAAGATTGCCGAGGCGTGGGAGTGCGAGTGGTGGGTAGAGGGTGACAAGATATATATAGGTAGGATAGAGCGTGGCGATCCCGTAGATCTGGAGATAGGTAGGCAGGTAGTGTCCATGCCAAGGAGCCAAAGCCAAGACCTGTTCGCCACACGCCTGTACGCTTTCGGCTCAACGAGAAATATCCCCTCGGGCTATCGCAAGGGGGAATCCGGTACGGTGGTGCAAGGGGTGGTGCAAAAACGCCTCATGCTTCCTAAGGGAACTCCCTACGTGGACGTGGTACAGGGATTGACCGAGGATCAAATAGTGGAGGCGGTCGTTATATTCGACGATATATACCCTCGTAAGATAGGTACGATAACCGAGGTGATACCGAAGGAGGTCACGGAGGAGGGCGAGGACGGGACATCGGAGACATTCACCGTCTACCGGTTCAAGGACTCGGGATTGTCCTTCTCCGAAGAATACGTGCTTCCCGGCAAAGAGCTTCGTGTCGTATTCCAGACGGGGCCGTTGTCAGGCATGGATTTCGCCTTGCGATTCAATCCGGAAGGACTGCCGGAGGATGATCCGGAGGCTCAGGTGTTCGAGATAGTCCGTAATGACTCCTATGGCCAGACATTGCCGGAAAGCCCTCTTATACCGGGGACGGGGAACAAATATATCCTATACAATTTTGACACGCAATACGTAAGTGACACCCTTATCCCGCAGGCGGAAGAGGAATTGCTGAGAAGGACGATAGAGTATAAGGCTAAGGTCGTGTCGGACCCTTCCACTTACACATGCGTCCTTAACTCATACTACGCTTCCGGCTACGATGAGAATAATGGTATATTGAACCCGGAAAAGGCGATTGATCTATCCGTAGGACAGCGTGTCAGGCTTATCAATAAGGCCTATTTTGAGAATGGGCGGGAATCTAGGGTATTGGGTTTCGAGAAAAAGCTTGATATCCCATATGATTCGCCTTCCTATACGGTAGGAGAGAGCGCGGCTTACTCCCGGTTGGGGGAATTGGAGCGTAAGTTGGAGAATATCCAATATAAGGATAACACGTACGTCAACCAAGGTAGTGGTTCTTTCGGGGTGTATATCATAAAGAAAGAGGATACTACCGCCGCCTCGGACGAGAATGTTTTCTCCGCTCTGCGGACATTATATGAGATAAACAAGGTAAAACAGGATAACGACAAACGTTACCTTCGTAAGGACATTCCCGATATCGCCCATGAGGATATTTTATTCGACAAAAAGATAGGCTCCTCCATCTTCCTCGACGGCATGGACGGCAAGGGCTGGGAGATCAAGGCCGATGGTTCCGGTATCATGGAGGCGTTGAAGGTGCGTTCCGACATATACGCTGGCAACAAGATCGGCTCCATATCGTTCGCCCCCGGCTTCACCGGCTGGGGCACGGAGATAGACATCCCCACGGCCACGGGAACCTTTGACAACATATTCGCTAGGAAGACCTTCACGGCCTACGAGATAGTGTATTCCCAGATATATGCGTTGGGCGGCAACCAGATCGTGTCCGATATCAACAAGATCGGGAGGGTCGAGAGGCTGTCCGATCGTTGGAGATGCTACATGGACGACATGGACGGTCTCATGCTGATGAACCTCAGGGAAGGTGACGGAGTGAGGATACAGAGAAGGAACGGTATCACGTCCACTAAATATCTATTCGGTCGCTGTATCGGTATCTCATCCGACTATTTCGACGTGGCCTACCCGCTAATAGAGGGTACCGGCGAGCCAGAGGCGGGGGATTTCGCCATGCGTTGGGGTAACGACAGGGATACCACCAGACAGGGCCTTATCTATCTGACATCGGCGGATCAAGGAGCGCCGTTCATCGCCGTATATGACGGTATCACGGGCGTTTCCACGCAAGACACGCTGAAGGCCCAGCTAGGCAACCTCTCCATGATCCGTACCAAGAACGGTACGCAACTGAAGGGTTACGGGGCTTACCTGAACGGGATCTATATAGAGAACTCGTCCATATACCTCGATAACGGCATGACCGTGGAACAACAGTTCTCAGTGATGAACGGGGAGCTGAGGAGCGAGATCGAGGGGGTGAGGAACGACATGTCTCTGGAATCCGGGAATATACTTGTCAATTCCACGTTCGGGAAGGACACGAATTATTGGCGGTCGGAGAACGAGGTCCATTTCATTAACGTCGGGGGCGACCTGTTATGGATAGGCGGCGCTTTCTACTCGGAGAAGAGAGAGGTGGCGGACATCTACCGTGACGGTGAGCGTAACGTACTCCGTCTGCTGGGGACTACTATATACCAGTCAAACGCCAACATGAAAGGCGATAAGGCGGCTGGGACCTACTCGTACGCCTTTTTCTACAAGGTCATGAGACGAGGTGTTTTGACGGTGGGTTTCGCCGGGCAGGAGTTGTACGACTCCTTGACCCTCGATCCGTCCGACGAGTACGTCAAGCTGTCAAAAGCCGGCAAATGGGACGGTACCGGGGATTTCCGGATCGGATTCACCGGCGAGATATTGATATACGGCGTGTCGTTGTTCAACGACCGGTTGGCCGATGCCGTGATAAAGCTTGAGACGCGGATATTACAGACAGAGGAGTATATCAAGTTGCTGGCCACGAAGGAGTACGTGGACTCGGAGACCGGTGCGATATATACCAAGTATGACGCTGAGTTGTCGGTCATGGCTGAGGAGATATCCGCCCGTGTGACGGAGGAGCAATTCGCCACGGCGCAAGAGGCCATAACGCTGGCCAATAACGCCGCCAAGGCCGCCCAGACCGCCGCCGATAACGCTAACCAGTCCGTGACAAGCCTGAACACCTACGTTGACGGCGCTTTCGCCGACGGTATCATAACGGAGGCCGAGGCCAAGGCCATAGAGAAGTACCTGAATACGGTGAACACGTCCAAGGACAGCGTGACCGCCACTTATACTAAGCTGTATTCCAACACTTACCTTGACGGGGCGGCCAAGACCGGTCTTAAATCGGCCAAGGATGTCTTGGACTCGTCTATAAGCGCCTTGATAAGCAGTATCAACACGGCCATAGCGGACGGAAAGACCACGGCCTCGGAGAAGGCCGACGTGGATAAGAAATTCGCGGCCTTCAACACTGCCATGTCCTCGTTCGAGAGCGCCGTGGAGACGGCGAACAAGTATATACAGGACAAGTTGAAGGACTATACCGATACGGCGACAAACCAAGTGAAGGTGAAGCTGGAGTCGGACTTGTCGGTACAGGCGGGACAAATCACGGGTATCTCCACTAGGGTGGACAATATAAGGAATGAGATAGACACGGCGGGATGGATCAACACTACGCAGGGAAATACGTTGTTCGCCGCCAAGAGCTTGGAGAACGGCGATAATATCATATCGTATATCAACCAGACGGCAACCACCACCACGATCAAGGCGGAGAGGATTGACCTTGTTGGTGTGGTAACTATATCAATGCTTGATAGTAACTTGCGTGATACTATTAATGACACAGTCTTTGATGTAAATAAAGCTTCCGATATAACGAGTGCTTTCTATCGGTTTAGTAACGATGGCATGAGTTTGAATCGTAGGATAGAGGTTGGTTCCGGTTCTATTGATAATCTCTCCGTGAAAGGAGGCATTTCACCAGATGTAAATAACGTATGTTTTTGGACTGGAGGTACATATGGACAAGCCGTGAATAATGAAGCTAAGATTGTCTTACGGCATGATGGGTCAGGATTCCTAGCTAATAAGAATATCTCTTGGAATACATCTGGAGATTTAAGTATAATAGGCAAAATACAAACCTCAGATAATGGGAATAGAATCATAATAGACCCATCGACGAGAAGTATTCGTATGATTAATGATAAAAACTCCTTAACAGGAGAGATCTTGTTTAATGATATGACTGGATATCAGTCATTACCTGCATTCCATATTTATATGAGAAACGCATCTTCAGGTGTCTCCAATTATCGAGTTTCCATGGGATATTTCGGATTTGGATCTTACGATAATGGAGGAAATGTCTTGTTTAATATCTCCCCATCGGGATTAATGACATTTCCGTATATGTCAACAGTAGATCCAAAGGTGAAAGGAGCTATATGGCGGGATGGGAATATGCTTAAAATATCTTTGGGATAATATTAACAATTAAAATACAGTAAATCATGAAAGTAAATTTCAACAAGAATCTAAAAAACTTCGATGGAACAGACATGAGGGACAATTCCGGTGAAGTGAAGGTCATCAAGGACGTAGTATGCTCTAGGCTTTACTCTTCCGGCGATGATATGAACGAGGACGAGAAGTACGAGCTTTACAAGCTAATGACAAGGATCTACGCCGCCGATGGTGAGATGGACATCAGCGACAAGGAATCCATATTAATAAAGAAATGTTGTAACAGGACGTTGACCTCCGGAGCTTTCGGTCAGATCTTTGAACTTTTAAACGTGTGATACCATGGAGATAACGAGCGACACAAGGACGATAAACGGCTACTCGGAAGTAGCCGGTATCAAGATACAGTATTCCGCCTCGGTCAAGACAGATGAGCGGATAGACCGGATAACAGGCTCTTTTATCAAGGACGGGGTACGTGTGGGATCTCTTGCCTACGAGCGTAACGGGCAGTTCTTCATGTCGGTGGACAAACCCGGCGTGATAACGAGCAAGGAGGATGCGGTGGCCGTAGCCACTCAATTCTTCAACGACACTTACGAGATGTTGAACAGTCAAGAGGGAGGGTAACATGGAAAGCATCATCCTATCATCGGGCACCGAGGTAACCCCCGAGGACATCCAGAAGATAGCGTCGGCGGTCAACGACCTCTTGCTGACGACATCGAAAGACCCGGGGCAGTACGAGGAGGCCGATAGCCTGCAAGGTATATCGTCCTTGCCGGTGTTCAGGCAATCCGGATCGGCCTACGATCTCGTACGTGTGGCCATATCCTTGTTGAGGGGCGTTGACGGGAAACAGATCGTCTTGCAGGTCACCGCAGATTACATACAGTGGCGTTACGAGGACGGGATGTGGCAGAACCTCATACCGCTCGCCGACTTGAAGAGGCCGGCCACGGAAGCCGCCGCCGATGTGCGTGAGAGGATGGACGCTATCGTGAGCGAGGTGAACGCCTTGAAGACCCAGTTCGAGAACGACGTGAGGCACGCCTTGGAGAGGGCGGACGCGGCAACCGAGAAAGCGAACACGGCGGCTGAGAACGCCAAGTCGGTGTCTGACCACCCGGGCTATATCGGCGATGACTTCCATGTTTACACGTGGGATTACGCTACCGGGGCCTATATCAAGACGGACAGGATACTGAAACCGGAGGCGTTCACGATCTACAAGGTCTATAAGTCCGTCTCGGCTATGGAGGCGGACAAGTCTAGCGTCCCGGAGGGGAAGTTCGTCATCATCAACACGGGCAGCGTGGAGGAGGAGGATACCGGAAAGCTGTATCTGAGGACATCGACGGGCTACGACTATATCGTGGACGTTTCCGGTATGAGAGGCTTCACCGGGAAGACCCCGCAATTCTCCATAGGCACCATAACGGCGGGAACGTATCCTTCCGTCTCGTTGTCCGACGGGGGCACGGACACATCCGGCAACCCCGTATACAGGATGAACTTCGTGTTGCAGAGAGGCCCTAGGGGATTCTCCCCCAAGATATCGATAGGGAAGGTGACGACCGGTCTCCCGGGAACGGCGGCCCAAGCCACGATAACCGAGAAGGGAGAGACCGAGGAAGGGGTACCATTGGCGGAATTAGATCTTACCATCCCGCAAGGACAGGACGGGGCGGTGGTCGGCGTATACAAGACAAGGGAGATCGACCATGTTCCGGGAGCTAACGACGTGACCTACGAGGAGGGCGGCGAGACCAAGAGCTACCCTATAGGCGGTGAGGTCTATCTAAGGGAGGCTCCCGGAGACGTTACGTTCTACAAGCTCCACGACATAGTGGAGGGTAAGGCCATATGGGAGGAGTCTTCCGGTGCCGCCTTGCCGGGGAACGTCTACTTGACCGGGGCGAATTACTACAATGAATCAGTAACAATTATAGATAAAGGGATATTATCATGAGCAAGAGAGGAGCTTACGTATACCAACAGATAGAGCAGTCCACCGCCGAGTGGACGGCTGACAGCACCATATACCCGCCGTCGCTATGGCTTTTCGAGCGGTTGGCGAACGGCAATTTAAACATGAAGTTCTCGGACGGTATCCATACGCACGCCGAGCTTCCATTGATGATGCAAGACATCAAGGTGAGGATAAAGACTAACACGGATACGGAATACGTCTTGGAGATAACCTCCGCTGAGGGAACCATAACCACGCCTAACTTGCGTGACCATTACGACGATACGGATATCCGGAATCTGGTCACCGGTCTAAGGACGGACATTGATAAGTTAAAGCCCGTTGTCACATCCACCCCGTCTAACGGACAGATAACCATAACGCCGGACAAGGCAAAAAATGACGATCCGGACGTGTCGATAACGCTGGAGACCAAGGGGGACAATGATAAGTCGCTGATGGCCGACGGCAAGTACCGCAAGCTGCCCGTGTACGGCAGGAACCTGTTGCTGGGATCGGGGAAGGAGGTGAGTAACTCGAATTACAATATCGCTGATTATTGGCTAACTGAACCGATATCTAAAGGAACACAAGTAACATTGACTATTTTTGGAGAATTGGGTGATGATAAGGAAATGTTCACTATATATAACTCTACTGGTGCAGTAGGTTCTATGGCTCAGTTCAGTAAGGCTGACTTTGTGAATGGGAAGGCCAGTAAGACTTTTAAATGGATTACTAATATCGGAGATGCAGTAGCTGATAATACACATATGGTTGTATTTAGTTCTCCTAAAACTGGCACATCAACTTCCACCATCCATAAGATTAAACTTGAATATGGTGACATTTCGACCGAGTGGTCTCCAGCTTGGGAAGATATACCAGATCTAGAAGAAAGGTACGCATATGGTGTTGAGTGGGATACTGCATCATCTAGTCCTGATGGTGTTAGAGTAGGTAATATGCAATTGCATAGGGAGTTGCCGGTGCAGAGTAAGATGAGAAGGTGTCTTTTGGATAGAGATGGTGGAGTTAAAGAATATTTGGATAATGAGCTTTCATGGGGTGGAAGCTATTTGGATTATGCCGTTATGACAGAGATACCTAAACATTGGTATAAATTGTATTTTAATGGCACTAAATTTAGGATGATGTTGTCCGAAATTCCATTACCTGGGTATAAACATGTAGATAAGTTCTATATCTCAACATATGAAGCCAGAATGTATAGAACCGATAATTTATTATGTTCGGCGGCTGGAGCTAGTGAATTAAGTGATCCTAATTCAACTAATTTTAGAGGTGGCGACAATACCGCTGAATGGGATGATACCTACCGTTCCCTACTCGGCCGCCCCGTCACCAACCTCACCCGAGACCAATTCCGGCAAGCCGCCAGAAAGAGAGGCAGCGGTTGGGAAATGTACACCTACAACGCCCACAAGATCCTGTTCTGGCTATTCGCCGTCGAGTACGCCACGCTGGACAGCCAGAAGCCTTTCAACGCCCAGAAGGACGCTAACGGTTTCGCCCAAGGTGGCCTAGGTCCGGGACCGACGCAAATGACGGATTGGACTAACTTCAACAACGCCAATCCCCTTATCCCATGCGGCTATACCAGCGAGTTCGGGAACGGCTCGGGAGAGAAGGCATATGTCGTGAAGAACGCCTCCGGCGGTACTCACGCCACGTTGATGGCTAACAGGTATCGTGGTATAGAGAATCCGTTCGGTCATATCTGGAAATACACTGACGGGGCCAATATACAGGTCACCACGGGCGATGCGGGATTATCCATATTATGGACTACCGATGACCCGTCGAATTTCAGCGACACCTCTTACACCGGCTATGACAAGAAGGGCAATATCTGCCGTACAAACGGTTATGCCAAGAAGATGTTGCTTGGGGAAGATGGCGATATAGTGGCCACGGAGGTTGGCGGTAGCTCCTCTACCTACTGGTGCGACTACTATTACACCAACACATCGGCTAACCGCATGCAGGTGGTGCGGGTGGGCGGTGGCGCGGACGACGGGTCGTATGCGGGCCTCGCTAGCGTGTATACGCATTTTGCGCCTTCCGATGCGTCTCGTAACATCGGTTCGCGCCTTTGCTTTTTCCCCGAATATCGTAAAACGTCGGCGTAGCCGCACGTATCACGTCGGGAATTTTTTTTGTGTAATGATTAAATAACAAGATATGAAAAGAACATATAGCGACACTATACCGATCACTATAGAAAAGGACGGTGACGGATCCTACCTGTACCGGTGGGACGTTAGAGAGGAGAGAAGGGAGATGGGTGACGATATGGCCCCCGTAATCTCCTATAGTTACAACGAGGTCAGGGTATGGCCCACGTTGACGGCCAACAAGATATTGGAGGCCTGTATCAACGCCCTATGGGACAAGGACGTGGAGCAAAAGAAGCTGAACGACTACAACGCCGCCCAGCTAGGCATACTGGACTTGTCATACGTGGAGTCTTATAAGACGTTCCTTAACGAGAGGAAGGCGTTGAAAGACCGTGTGGATAGCGATTTCGCCGAGTGGGAGGCGGCGAGAGAGGAGGAGAGCGTTGTGGTTTTATAACTAAATAAAAAAGGATCGGAAGAATGGATAGATACATCCCCTACCTGCTAGAAGCGGGCAACTGGTTAAAGACAATGGCGATAGCCGCCGTGGTGACAATGCTAGACTTCATGTCTCCAATCGAGAACTTCTTGGTCGTGATCCTATCGTTGGCCTTCATAGACACGTTCTGGGGGCTGGCCGCGGATCACGGGGATTTCCGGAAGAGCAAGTTCATCCGTAGCTGGGTGTACATGCTTGTGTATTTCTTGATCATAATCATCTCGTTCTGGATAGGCGTGATGATGGATATATCGAAGGATAACGCCAAGGCTTTCGTATCTTGGATCACGTGGGCGATGATATGGTTTTACGGGACCAATGTCTTGAAGAATATGGGTAAGGTATTCCCGGATAACAAGGTGATAGCCTTCTTGTATTGGGTTGCCGCCGTAAAATTCATTAGTAAGGTCAACTTCTTGGATGAGTTCAATAAGACTAAGGATAGAAAAGGCTCCCCAAATCCAAAAGGATAGGGGAGCTGGATGTAAAAACGCCTCTGTCACGCCTGTCACAGGTTATGATAGAGGAACAAGGTTAACAAAGCGCATAAAAGTATAAAAAATAATTGATATGAGAACGATTAACAGGAAAATCAACTTGATCGTGATCCATTGTTCGGCCACTAGGGTAGATAAGGATTATACCCCTGAGCAATTAGAGAGAGACCACAAGGCGAGAGGATTCAACTCCGCGGGTTATAACTATTATATCCGGAAGAGCGGGGAGATAGTATCTATGCGTCCATTGGAATTGATTCCGGCTCATGTGACCGGATATAACAAGAACAGTATAGGAATATGCTATGAGGGTGGTCTTGATCCGGACGGGAATCCGGATGATACACGTACGGAGGCACAGAGACAGTCGATTATAAGGCTGTTGTTGGATTTGGTCGTACAGTTCCCGGATAGTAGGATCTGCGGTCATCGTGACCTATCCCCGGATCTTAACGGTAACGGTAAGATTGAACCGGACGAGTGGATGAAGATGTGTCCATGTTTTAATGCCGAGGAGGAGTATCGCAATATATGAAACCTTGGCAAGTAATATTAATACTAGTGTGCTTGGTAGCCAGTTTCACGGCTGGCTACCATATCCGGGGGGATGTGGCTAGTGATTCGATATCCAAGACCGACACGTCCGCCAAGGTGGATACGATACATGACAGCATCCCGTACCCGGTCTATGAGACACTGGTACAAACAATACCTGAGCCTTTTCCTGTCTACATTACATTAGACGGTGATACGATTAAGGAACCTATATATGTCCCGGTGCCGATAACCAGCAAGGAGTACAAGACAGATGATTATCGGCTGTCAATATCCGGCTATAAGCCTAATCTTAATTACATCGAGGTTTATAGAAGGACTGAGTATATAACCAAGACAATGAATCCACGTAGATGGGGAATAGGAGTTATAGCCGGTTATGGGATCGGTAAGAATGGCTTGTCACCCTATGTCGGGATAGGTGGGTTTTATAGAATTTGGTGAGGCTTCCATGGCTCACGCCCGAGAAACCTCTGATAATAGAATGAATGCGTTATATGAATAACAAGGGCTGACGTTTTTTGTTCATGATTAATTTAATATTAGTTTGATGGTGACTTCGTGAGAACGAACCGGAAAGGGAAGATAAAGAAAAAAGAATCTTCCCTAAATAATCGGATCGGAAGTTTGATTATTTTTTCATGCCACGCACGACGGGAAGATTCTTATATGTCTTTCTGCCGTGCATTTTTTTGCCCGGCTTAATAGTAAAACAAACCACGAAATAAAAAGTTTATGAATAAGGTGGAAATTTTTTACAAAAAAGTGATAGAGGCAGTCTGCAAGGAGTGCGGGACCGATCCGGTAATGATGTTTAGCAACAACAAGGAGAGGAACGTTGACGCTAGGGGATTACTTATCGTCATATTGACTGAGAGAAAATTCAGTGAAAGTCTGATATCGGATCTTACAGGATTGACACAACAGGCTGTCAACAGGTTGAAGAATATCTATCCAGACCGTATCAATAGGAGCTACTTCTTACGTGGAGTTTTAAGTTACATAAAGGAGGAATTAGCTGGTTCGTTATAATATCTACAAAAAAACAGCTAAATTATATACAATATTTCTTTGAAATTATATATCTTTGCGTCAAACAAAAGTCACTGTTGCCGCAGTGACTGTTTGCCAACGATATACGTTTAAATAAATTTTGAATTATGAGTGCAAATATAGTAGAAAAGGACGACAAGCGAAGATCTATAACGAAAGAATTTGCTTATGGCGTGTTAAAAGATTGCATTGGAGGTATGTTTACCGCATATTTCAAGGCAATAGATAAATTTAATGTAGAGATAGACCAGACAATACCGGAAGCTCGTGTAAGGCTTTACTCTACATTGCTTAATGCTAAATTAGTAGAGAGTTTTATATTGACATTCCCTGATAATTGGACTAATGGCAAGTATGGGCGTGTGATATTCCGATGGGATGATGTTCAGATCATAATAAAGAAACTCAACGCCAAAGGAAAGCCGTCTTATATACCAACGTTGCTGTCAGATAAGATATTAAGTCAATATCAATCGGATTTGTTTGAAGGTGATGATTCCGCCAAGGCCGAACCTGTTCTTATTTTTGGATACACCAAGGACAAAATGGGACAACTCGTCGATCCTAGAATCGTATATTTCGACAATGATGTTAAATGGGAACTGACAAAGGATGATGTATTGATGAAGCCTGTAACTCATGATATCGTTGAGGATATAGAGGTTCTTATCAAGAAGAGAGGAGAAAGTAAATCTGAATAATAATAAATTGTATATCGTTGGCTATTAAAATATATCAATATTATGGATTATAGACAATTAACTATAGCGAGGGAATATAGGGGATTTACTCAATCCAAGCTCTCCGGTATGATAGAGGGATTGTCTCAATCTAATCTTTCTAAATACGAGAAGGGGCTAGGTACATTATCAGATGATCTTGTCCGTAAGATAATGGAGGTATTGGATTTCCCTATAGGATTTATGGATATATCCGTAGGTAATGATTACGAGAAGAGCTTTAGAAAAAAAGCGAGGCTTAAAGCCATGGATAAATGCCATATCGAGAGATTTGTGGATCTTTTATCTTACAGCGTTGATTATATGACCTCTGATTTGGAGATTCCGGACTATAATTTCCCGAACATAGACATAGAGAGTGGGGTAACTCCGGAGGAGATAGCCATGCATCTAAGGAATAAATTCAGGTTAGGAATAGAACCAATTAATAACATCATAAATTTCTTGGAGAGAAACGGTGTCATAGTTTATGAGTGGGATTGTGAATATGATGATTTCGATGGGGTTTCTTTGATAACCAGAGGAGGCAATCATTTGATTGTTCTCAACAAGAACATGAGTAATGACCGTAAGAGAAGATCGATTGCTCATGAGCTGGGGCATACGATAATGCACAATGATCCAGATATGTTTATTGTATCATCAAGGGACAAGGAGGAGGAGGCTGATCGTTTCGCCTCGGAATTTTTAATGCCTAGGCGTGGCATAGAGTCCTCTTTGCGTGGTATCAAGTTCTCGGATTTACCCGTCCTTAAATCATACTGGAAAGTCTCCATGATGTCTATTGTCGTAAGAGCCAGAAGATTGAATTGTATAGATGACTCTAGGTATAAATATTTTGCGACGGAGATAAGTAGACGTGGATGGAGGCTCAAAGAGCCATATGACGTGCGTCTTGACGAGTCTGTGGTAGTAAGCAAGATGTATACGGCTATGTGTGATGGTTTGGGATATGATATGAAAACCTTGTCGGATGCGATGAATATCCCCTCTGATGTCACTTCCAGCATATTCCTGCCAAAAAGAAAAAATAGATTTTGGATTTCGGTTTAATAAATAATACCATATTACTAAAGCTCAAGCGTCCGTATAAGATATTATGCGGGCGCTTAAATTTTTACAGCAAACTCACAATGATCTAACAACAAGATATTTAATATACAATGGACTTCTCATGATTTTTGTCGTGTCCGGTAATGGTGCCGGATTAACGACAAAAATTAAAGATAATGGATAGAAATTATTTTATCGGTACTCCCGAAGGAGGTAATTCCGGTGGAAGTAAGTTTGACATCATGGCCTTTCTCCCGAGCTTGATGGGCGGTGGTGGAAAATCATTGGACCCCAATTTGGTAGCGGCTTTGATGAACAATAAGGGCAATCAAGACGCTTGGGGCGGTGGTGGTTGCTGGTGGATCTGGATCATCCTCCTGTTCTTCGTATGGGGAGGCTGGGGTGGCAACGGCTTCGGCAACAACGGGGCTAACGGATTACCGGCTCAACTGAACAATGACGCTGGTCGTGAATTGTTGATGAACGCTATCCAAGGAAACGGAACGGCTATCAGCCAATTGTCATCTTCCTTGAATTGCTCAACCCAACAATTACAAAACGCTATCTGCCAGATCCAAGGACAGATCCAGAGCGTGGGTAACCAAGTAGGCATGAGTTCCCAACAAATCATTAACGCCGTCCAAAGTGGTAACAATCAATTATTGAGCCAGATCGCCGAGTGCTGCTGCACGGTTAACAACAACATCACTAAGATGGGCTACGAGAACCAATTGGCTAGCTGCAACCAGACAAACACGCTGGTGAATACGATGAACAACAACACGTTGACTCTCCGTGACTCAGGTCTGCAGAACACCCGTGATATCATCAACGAGGTTCGTGATTTCAAGAACTTGTATCAACAAGACAAGATGGATCGCTTGACGGCGGAGAACCTAGCCTTGAAAGGACAGATCTCCCAAAGCAACCAGAACGCCTATTTCGCCGCTACTCTACAGGCGCAGACCGCCCCTCTAGGTAACGCCTTGGGTGATTTGAGCTCAAGATTGGCCAAGATCGAGTGTAACCAGCCGGAGGTGGCAAAGGTTCCTTACTCCCCCGTGGTAGGCATACCCACTTGCGTGGCCGCCCAGTACGGATTAGGCCTAGGTCTCGGTAACTGGGGAAACTTCGGCAACGGATGGGGATAATGAGTTAATAACCTAAAAATAAAGAGTTATGGCATTCATTAGTCCTTTCATAATGGCGAACAAGAACGGTATCCCACGTTTGGAGAGCACGGGCGTTACGGTCGGGACGACCAACGTTCGTTTCTCCTTCCGCAATCACCCGTTCCTGTCAGCCCCGTTTAGCGGGTTGATCTTGTTCCGTCTGGCCCAGCCTATCCCGGCTGGTACTACCGGGACGTTGCCGGTAGTGTTTGACACGAACGGCTCCACGCAGGCGCTAACGACCATTAACGGCGCAGATGTCACGGCATCCGATATAACCGGCACCGGAATCTACTTGTGTTACTATGAGTCGGGCAATAATACGCTCCAGATAATGACGGGAGTGGTGTGATAGAGTATCAACGAGAGACCGGAGCGATCCGGCTCTCATAAAAACCAAGAAATATGTTCAAGAATCAGAGACAAGGGAATCCTTTATATATCCTTCATAAGGGGAATACGCCTTTTTGTGAGGTTGGAAGCATAGTCAGCGTGTCCCCTCCGAGACCGGAGAATCCAAATTTCAATATGTATGGTCCGCAAGCTAAAATCGTGGTGGACATAAAGGCCAAGGTAGGTGAGGACAACGTCAGCTTCTCTAACGTCTTATCCGACGTTACCATTACGGATTACCCCACTACAAATGGGGAGAAACTGGTTGTGTCATGCGATCTAGGTGCCCTGAATACGGAGATCAACGCCATGATGCAGCAAAGCCGACAGGCACTTGACAGCATCGATTACCATAAATCCGTGATTGAGGGGTGCGAGAAGATGCTGGTAATACTGAACCCTGAGTTTGCCCGGGAGAAGGAGAGGGAGAGTGAGATCGCTAACATGAGAAACGAGATGTCCGATCTGAAGGAGGCTAACGCAAGGTTGGTTGCCATGATGGAGCAACTTGTCGGTTCCGTGAACGGTAATAATAACAAGAATAAAAAAACAGAGTGATATGGGAACATATAGCAGAAAACTGAGAGAGCTGATCGAGGAATTCGACGCCATGGAAGACGAGGATATGTTAGAACTGGCGAAGGAGGCCTATAAGCTTGGCTGTAAGGAAGGGAAGCGGAAGGCCATGGAAGGCTATGGCAACCGCATGGAGGAAGACGATGACGATGAGTTCGAGGACGACGACGAGTTCCGTGAGATGTGGGAGCGTGGCGGCTACGGCAACCGTGGCGGCGGTCGTGGATCATCCGGTGGCGGTTATGGCAATCGCCGTGGGGTGCCGGGCACCGGACGCTACTCGAGACGATATCGTAGATAACCATGAGGGGGGACCGGTTTCCCCCTCCTAAAAAACAGAGGAATATGAGACTAGATATGTATGATGATTTCCCTTCCGGCATGCGATCCTACCTGAAGGCGTATGGCTGGCATTTCTCCAAGGCCATGTGCGATTGGGCCGTATCCATGATGGAGAAGGAGGACGGAAACGGGAAGAAGGTCAAGATAACCCCTTTCACGAAGGAACAGGTTGATGAGATGCTGAAGAAGTATAGCGTGGACGTGAAGAAAAAGGGTGGATACGATTATGTTTACGCCGCCAACATGTGCAAGGCCGATTACCTTGGCTCCTCAGTGCCTAACGAGCAGTACGCCGCTCTTTATGTCAAGAACGTCTGCGACGATCCGGACGCTTACGACGGGATAGTGTTCACCCGGTTCTACGCTGATTGCATCGGGTCCGGCACGCCTATAATCTGGGAGGAGATGATGTGATGGGAGGCTGGGGCTACATACTGAGGATCTTGAAGGGAGAGTCCCCCAAGGACGTGCTGGCGAGTATGCCGGATAAGGATTTTGACAAGGTATCCGAGGTGGTGGGCAATCTCAAGGCTACCAATCTCACCCGGCAACAAAGGAGGAGGATAGAGCGGGAGTTCAAGACGGTAAGGAGATGATACGACGGGATTACCATATCAAGAGATACGATTGGGTGATCCACGTGCTGTATAACGTCACGTGCTCGAGGACATCCGATATCATAGCCCTATTGAGGAGGGTCGGTTGCCCGGAAAGCAAGATACGGGAGGCTTATGGCAATATGGGGTCGTGCAATCTGGACGTGGGACTTACTTATTCCAACTACCGGCGAAGGGAATCCGTCATGGTGATAGGCCGGACCTCGTCTTACAGGGAGTTCTCTAATTCGTTGTTCCACGAGTGCCGGCACTTGACGGATCATATGTCCTTGGCCTTGGATCTGGAGATCGGAGGGGAGCCTATCGCTTACTTGGCTGGCGATATAGGAGCCTTGATGTCCGATGAGATAAGGATGTTCATTTGCGATTGCCATCGTCACAGGAACGATATAAACGATGAGTTATGGGAAAGAAAAAAGAAGATAAAAAGAAAAAGGAATCCGTAAGACGGGAGATAGACCGCCTCACGGATTCCTTGGATTTCGAGCCTGTCAACTTCTATGAGGTGATGGCTCGGATACGGCACTTGATGTGCCTGTTATAATGAATCTGTCTCAATGACGGATTTAAGAGATATGGGGTCGTCTTCCCACGTTAAGTATTTACCTGTTAATTTATAAATACTGCCTTTTGGAAGTATGATCGCCGAGTTGTGATCCTCGACGGAAAAATATTCCTCGTCATGCGCCGATCTCTCGTCCGTCCATACCTCTCCTTGCCGCACTGGGAAGTTATCAAGAATAACCTCGTCACCATTCTTGTTTACGGCCAAGAATACTATTGTTTGCTTGCCTAACTTCATATTCTATTTCTTCAAAACATTCATGTAGTGGCTTAAATTGTAAGCCATGTTTTTGGGGATTTGTCAACAGTTCCTTGTAGGCTTGACTGTTTCATGTGATAATACCATAAATTCATTATTCTTTAATTATGAGCCTTCATGAGAAGGCTCGGTTAATACTATTCCTCTAGATCGGGAATATGGCACCAATGGGTAATGCCTAATCTTTCTTCATTAACCTTTATTCCAGTTTCCCATTCGCCTAAAGTTGATAGATAGCAAATAAGATAACCATACGCTCCTTTAGTTATAACTGTGATATGTGCTTCCGGCAATCGTTCCTTCACGCTTACCCAGGGGGATTGCTTTGCCTGCCATTCGGCACCGGCTATAAAGCCGTGGTAATATGCAGGGAATGCACTACCGCTACTCCTGCTTTCAGCGAAGAAATGAGCCGCTTCTTCTACCGTCTGTCTCTTATCAATATCTCTTTCCATTGTTAATGCTTATTGTTTAAATATCCACATTCCGCAAGCTTACAGAGCATACCATAGGCTACATTTAAGATTGTTACATTCTCGTTGAAATAGAACGATAAATCCTCTAACACCTCAAACTTACCAAATAAATCAATTTTATCATATCTGAAAATCATTTCTGATATGTACCAATTCAATGTATAGTCATCTATCTGTTTTGGCATGAGAGCCAACATATCTTGCAAGGTAAATGTCTTGCCACTCTCATTATACTGTTTAGCATAAAAATTAACACAGACTGGTATAAACTCGATTTCATCATCTTCGCTATAATCACAACTTGGATGGGTGCTTATAAACTTCATGCTTGCACTGCTCACGTCAATACCTAATTTAATAAGGTGTTGCATTTGTTCTACTGATAATACCTGTTCATTCATAATCATTCAGTTCTATAGGATTTACCACTAAATTTCTCATCGCCATCTACCAATATATGATAACTGATATAAGGCTTGTTCTCTTTATCGTTATGCTCTTTGCGCTTAACTCTCGCTTCTTCGATTGTATCACATTTACACATGGTGTATTCGGGATAACCATAGAAGTATCTTACGACTCTATATTCTTTGCTCATATTTATTTATCTGTTAGGAATTTCTTATTCAAGTGACCTCTCTTGATGAGCCACTCTATAGCGTCAATCACATTGTCCATCAAGTTCTCCTTGTTGAAGGAGTTTGCGCAAGTATAAGTCTTGTCGCCTTCCTCATCCTCGATCTTGTCCGATGCGTACATGAGTTCAACGAAATTTCCGGATAGGTAATAAATCATTCCGTCTATATCGTCTTGGTACGATTTTGGCATCATGTCTATTAAAGCCGATAGAGACCAAGCCGGGAATGCCATATCTTGACCCACGTGCCCTTCAATCCTTCTATATTCAAATGCGACCGGACATTCGAACTCGTCAAGATACATGTCCGCCGTCTTCGGGTTCACCCCGGCCTCTAATAGCCGGGATGATTGTTCTTTATTCGTGCAAATCTGATTCATATCATCTAAAACTTGGCATTAATATTACATTTATCCCATTCTCGAACCTAAACAGGTTAGGTTCAGATGAAGGGTTCGAAACAAGAACACAAGAGGTGATATCAATAAGCTTCATGAGATTTATCATTTTAAGCACACGCCCGGATTTAAAAGGATTCCCGTGTATGTCAATGTCATATTGGGGATCTTTTATCATTTCCTCAGTCTCGCCTAAATGACCATTTCCACGACATACGGGGCATTCCTCCTCTTCTGTATAGATTATATCATCAAAACAAAACTCATAATCAACCATCCCGGTACCTGCGCAAGCATCGCACTTATACGTTTCATTTATCATCGGAACGTCATCGTACAATTCCTTCAACCAAGACAATTCTATGATCTCATGGCATTCTTTCCTTATATTCAACACAGATGATACATCTGGCTTGTCTTGATACGGATACCTAAGACCTATCAAGGATATAGGTATTGTTATAAGCGTGATAGCGTCAGTGGCACATACCATGTCCCCTTGCTTGAACGCTTGGTTTAATGCTGGTCTATACTTGTCGTTACCGACAAATAAATTGAGGATTTTTGTTTCATTTTTCATATTTACCCCTCCTGAATAATTGTGCATTCTATCTCTTCGTCCCATGTTACATCCACCGGATCGTACTCATACTCTCCATCGGACGTGCGGATCATTACCTCCGCTTCCGGGTCTTGCTCTTGTAATAGAGCGATTAGTTCTTTATTTCTCATGCTAATTTTCTCCTGTTGATTTAAGGGGGTATCCCTTGGACGGAATACCCCGGGTAAGTATTAGTTCTGCTCTGCGAGTTTCTTGAACTCCCCTAGCAACATATAGATCGTGGCGATATCGTCCTTGAAACGATCCACCGTTTCCTCGTTGATGCACCATGAGTAATTGAATACAAGGTCTGTCAATTGTTCGCACATTTCCGATGGATTGATAACCTTGTTAATGAACTCGTTGAAGGACGTGAAATCGTATTCTTTAGCCTGCATAGTTCAACTCCTCCATCTTTGAAAATCCCAATACTAGCATAAGAGAATCGAATTTGTCCACATACCACTCCGGTTGAGTTTCCTTCGGGTTGTTCTTGTTTATCTGATTCTCTCCGTATTCGAGTCCTTTCTTGGATATGGAGTTGAAATATTTGATCTTGCCTTTAGATGATTTACGTGATATACGTTCGATATATCCTAGCTCGATAGCCCTTTTGTAGAATTGATTCCGTGATACCTTGTAACCTTTCTCGTTGAGTAGATCGGTAGCCGACTTCATCACTCCTTTTGACGGCACGTAATCGGGCAATGGCAATCCAAGTGGCGTGGCTACCTTCTCCAGTAATGACAACTTGGAAACGTCATTGAGGTTCAGCATCTCACTTACGCCTTTCACCCATTCGATTCCGGCACGGACTTTTGTCGGGGTGACGGACGATGGTCTGGATTGGCTAATTGATTTGCTTTCTTTCAGTCTTTCCTCGCAAGCGATGAAGTAACGGCGGGCTTGCTTCCCTTTCTCGCTTCTTTGGATCATTGATACTTCTTTCGCCATGCTTAATGTCATTGCGTAATCTTGAAGTTCTTGATTCGCAAGGGTGTTAAATACTTTACACCCTACATAGTCCTTGTTTTCGTCGAAACCGTACTGTAGTTGCCGATCAAACCAAGACTGGAATCTTTCTGTACAACCTAAAAAGTCGTACAAAGCTCTTGCGCTAACGGCTTTCTTGCCATTACTCTCATTAATGGGGATTAACGCCCCTACGTTTGTTGTAATTTCTGCCATTTTTGAAGTTCTTTAGGCATTACAGGAAAGTTTTGTGCTGCATCCCTATTTAGCAGGGCAAGCGAAAAGCGGTTGCTTCCGACCCGTTGAACTTCACCACATAGGCAGTGGGCGCATTAACGCTCCACACGGGAGAAACAACCGCTATATCATATAGATGCAACGATCTTACAAGCATAAAAAATGCCCGCTATATATGGCAGGCTTCCGCTTGCCTATGTGTATGAAGTTCGCTGCAAATGTACCACTTCTTTCCAAAACGCCAAATAAAATCCTTGAAAAATTATCCCGCCCTGTCAAAAGCCTTCTCAAAGACCTCCGGCCTAAGTATAGCGTTCGTTATCGCCGTGAACGCCTTCACGATCCCGGGCTGCTCATTTAAGTTTATTCTCACGTCCTTCCCCGTGACCTCACTTGATAACCGATCGCTCAGGTACTCCACCTTGTCCAGTGCCAGATAGGAAAGGGGATTGTACGCCAACGGGACGATCCCCCGCATCCTGTCGCCGAAATCGCTTATCGTGATCCTAGACATCTGCGCCAGCATGTTTATCGTGGATGACAGGGATGCGATCCGGTTAGATGAGCCCGATACCCCGTGATCCAGCAATATCTGGCTGATCGTGTAATAATACCTCTCAATATGAGGCTGTACGTCCTCCTCCATGCTTTGCGTTATCTCGGCGAACGCCTCCTTATTGGCCTTGGCTATCCGGAAGATGTTCGTGTTATAAGCGTCTATCTCTTTTTCGATAGCGTTGGCCGTCCGTTTGGCGTTATGCCTGTAGTGCTCGCTATTCCTAATGGCCTCCATGAGCGATACCGTGTAGTTATACGCTTGGTCGTTAACGAAAAGTACCATGTATGTTAGCGAGGTGACAAGGCCGTTCGTGTCCTTGTCGATCTCTTCCCAATCGTTGTATTGTCTCATTCTTTCATCCTCCGGATTATATAATCAACAACGTCCTTTACGGTAAGGCATCGTCCGGGATCATCATCAGGGATCGATATGCCAAACTCTTTCTCTAATTCCATTAATAACTCTATCTCGTCAAGACTGTCCATCCATAGATCATCCTCCAGCTTGGATTCCATCGTAAGTGGCTGACCTTTGTGATAACGTTTACTCTCAATGATCTCAAATACTTTGTTCTTTATAGTTTCTTTTTCCATTTTCATGATCGTTTTATTTATTATTGAAACATTGATGTCTGTATTATCTTTTTACCCTTTCATGGTCCGGCCTCAGATGGGCCATGAAAGCCTTGCTGTACTCGCAATCCCTAGCTCCATCGCCCCGGAACAGGCATCCCCTGCATACGACCGCTTTCCCTTGGTATATTGCCTCGAAGCGCTTGACTTGCACCCTGTTTGTCCCGACTTGGATAACAAAGCCGGTAGGGGTGTTTCTCAATCTCTCTGTTATTTCCATGTTATCTTCTCCTGCTTTCTCCGTTTAGGATTATCACGTTAAAACTCTTGAACCTGTCCACCAGCCTAGCTCCGAAGCGATTCTTGAAATCCGTGACGGATAGGTTGGAAGTGATATGATACTTCTTCTGATGGGACTGGTATATCTCGTACCTAGCGTATAGGAACTCGTCTATTACGCTGTCAAGGCTGGTGCCGTAGCTTTTCTGGTTCTCCGTCTCAAGACCGATATCGTTAAGGCAGATATCGAACGGGTTCCCTTCCATGCTCCCTTTCCCGGCTTCCTCGTTGTACGTGAACCTGTCTATGTGACCATGGATCTTGTAATAGTTCATCATCTGGGTCACGGATAGGTTCACGAAGCGTTTGGGGTTATCCGTCAATTTCAGGTAATCGGCGAATATCTGCATCATGAGCGTTTTGCCCGTTCCCGGATCTCCCACGATAAGGAGGTTCTTGTGCAGCTTATAGTTCTCCTCCGGGAATACGGACTCAGCCAACGGGCAATCGTTGAAATAATACAACAGGAATCTCAAAACCTTGTCATTCCCCCTGTCTGTCTCGAATTGCCGCCTCTCGATCCCTAGGTAATTACAACCGAGCGCCTTTATCATCCGGGCGTGGCTGATGTACTCCGCATCGTCCGAGAGATCGTACCTAGAAACGTTCTGTATAGTCCTTGCGTGCTTCTTCACTAGGTTGAACACCTGTTTTTGCTGGAGCCTCTCTTTTTCCGTAGGCCCCCGCATGGCTTGTATAGCCTCCGAAAGTTTCTTTTCTTGTTCCTCCATATCTTTGATTATAAGCCCTTAGTCCTGTTCCTTGCCACCAATAGGTGAATCGTCTCTTAACGTCATCTATCGTTTTTAGCGTATCGCCTTCCCCGGTGGATACCATCCAAGCGAGGAAGTTATCCAGCTCGCCGGGAATGAGGTCATTGAAAGCGACGCTCAATCCCGATATCTGGCAAGCGTATCTGCGCCATTCCTCGTCCCTCAATAACTCATTCTTGAAATTCTCGAAAAGCGTCTCACGCGTATTAAGACTCTCTCTATTTTTATTTCCTTTTCTTTCCTTTATAGGGTTTGTGTTTACATTAATGTCATTATTGCTTACATTAACCTTATTATTGTCTACATTAACTAGTAGGTAAGGATAATTAGATGAATCTTTTCTTCTTTTTATAGCCTTGAAATATCGCTCCTGAATACCTTTGCTAGTTAGAACACTTACCGTGCTAAACAGAGTCTGTTCAAAGAATCCCCACCTAACCAAGCGTGTTACTATCTGCTCCAGTAATTCTAAGCTAATGCCGGGTAAACCTCTAAGCAGTGACATCTTTAACGCATCATTCCACAATATGAAATACCCATTTCGGTATATCGCACAAAGCAGCTTTATAGCGGTGATCTCACCCTTAATGCCAAATTCACCCGATATTGAGCCTATTTTTTCATCAGAAAAGAAATCAACATCGAAAGGGAAATAGTCTAGCCCTTCTTTATTTGGTCGTGCCATGTTTATTTCTCCATAATTTAAATTCTTCCATTGTCATATTGCTTTTCTGTAAATTACATTTCTCACATAATACTTGAAGATTGTCCAAAACTGTAAAGCCTCCTCTTGATACAGGAATAATATGATCTATGCAGAGTTTTTCAGAACATCCACAAACAGCACAATATCTACCGTCTCTTTCAAATACTTTTCTTTTTATACTGTCATTTAGTTTCATGGCCTCTTCACGAATTGCATCTCTCATTCTTGAGCTTATTCCATGATTCTCTGCAAAAAGATATATTGCTCTGCCACCGATTGGAATGCGCTTTACTATTGTTCCATCAAGTGCATAAATGATATCATGCTTAATTTTGAATTTTCGAAGTTTATCGCAAGAAGGCATCATTTCATTAATTATATCCCCATCTTCAGAATAAAAGGATACTATCCGTTTCCCTTTAATAGTCTTATTTAACATAGATAGCTCCTTGGGGGTAAGCTTGCTTAGTCCTCTTTTCATACAGTTATCTAAATGATTATTATAAAATAGAGAGGATTTATTATCCTCTCCCATATGTTATTTCTCTACCTCCGATACATTCAATCGTGTCGGTTGCCTCAAATCGTGCCGATTGTATTAGATCAAGCCACGCTTCGCACTCCGAGAATGTCCGGGCTGCTTCCCACATTTCATTAGAAAAAAACTTACGAGAGAGCATAATGAAACCCTTATCCATATATTAAAAATCAAAATCCGGAGACTCTCCGCTCTGCAAGGACTTTAGTTTCTGGTCTACAAGGTGGTTTACATCCCATATGTTTACAGGTTGTATTTGCAGGTTCTCCGCCATTTGCCTTGCCACTTCCTCGGAGACAGGATTTATAGCGTATATGGCCCCCGATGAGAGAAAGCGGGTGAAACCGGGCTGGTTACTTGTATCCGGAACGTCTACCCGAAGCATATTGGTACCGGCCACGTTCTGTTCCGTACATCTTCCCGCTATCCTTGAATGGCCGAATAACTCGACCACGCACCATAAATCAAATTTCTCTTGTTCCATATTATCTTCTCTTTTTAAAAGTGTTACAAAATCTCGTGGAGTTAGCGACTCTTCCAGCATCATGTATGATGCACCAAACGCATAGCCCCTTGTGAGGATGTCCGTTGGCGCAATCGCCACATTTCACCTTTTCTTGCTCGTCTTTCTTCTTAGCCATTTCAATCCTTTATGCCTTTCTGATCCCTCAAATCCTTTATTCGTTTCTTGTAATCTTCGATCATCAATTGGTAATCGAATGCCGAGAGTTTAGAGATAGAGTGCTTTTTCACCTCAAGCTCGTTAATTACTTTTATGCCATACTTATTTATCAAGCCCTTGGCATAACCGATGTTGTTGCCCTCGTCGAAACGGTTGCAAGACCTGCATTGAGCGTTGCAGTTTCTCTCGCTGTATCTGGTACCCATATGTGACCGGTTGACGAAATGTCCGCAATCTGCCTCTTTCCAATGCACGATCTTCCCACAGCTTATGCAACGGCAATAACCGTTGTTGTCAGCATCCCTTATTCTTATAAATACGGAGAATATACGGTCTAGTCTGTTCTTTAAAGAGGTTATGTTCTTTACTTTTCCCATGGATGTTTTCTTTTTTCGTTTATTAATAAGAATCCTGCCAAGATCACTGCTATAAGTCCGAGTATTGCGGTGATAAGGTATATGGCCATTGTCAAGTGATCTAAATCTTGTATTGTTCCCATGATTATATGTTTGTTATTCGTGGACGGTGCCGGGATCGAACCGGCCTCTTTACGTCATGCGCACTCCGTAACGTTTCATCCCGGAATACTTACCGCCCGAAATCCCCGCGTATCCTCACGGACGGCGGGGATAAAAACTAAATCTAATACCATGAAAAACACACTCTAATATTAATATCCTTAGTTCTGAATCTTTATTAAATCGGGTATCGCTCCATAAATGGGGGTACGACCATCCCATTTGTCGATAAACTGCTTATAAAGAATTTCTTTAGTCAATCCTCTCGAGGTGATTAACGCTTGTTCCGTTTTCAATTGCTCCAACTCGTTGCGTTTCCGTTGCTCCGCTATCTGCTGGTCTAAAACCGAAATATTGGTGTTAACTTCATTCCTACTATCAATTTTCTCGCGAACCGCCTTGGAAAACTCTAATTGCGCCGAGAATGTGAGTAATTGAAGACCTCTTTTCTCGAATTCCTTATCTACAATCTGCTCAAGGCGTTTCTCAAAAAGAAGCGAACCTCCATCAGCCATTAAGCTGTCGGTCTTATGTTTACGGCTTTCCTCCTTGATCAGGTCATAGATGCGAGGTTCTAGTATGTTATCCTCCAATGATTGCATGAAACCGTCTTTGCCTGATTCCGTATCGGCCTTGTCTATGTGCTTGTTATCGAAAACAACGTCTATTGCCCTGTTTTTGATAACCTTGTAGGAGTAAGTGGGGCGTGCGTTAAACTCCGTATTGTCTGCGGCTTTTAACGTGACAGGGCTTCCGAACTCGCCTCGTTGGTCGAATAGCGGGACTTGAAATAATTCCGTGCCCCATTCCCAAGTTGAAACCCTGCCTGATACGACCTTGAAATCCTCCTTCCCTTGTTTCCCGTAATTTTCCATCAATACCCCAGCGTAATTAGGTGCTACACGTTCACAAGAGGATAAAAATACCATAGCGATTATCGCTATAGTAAAAAACTTAAAACTTGTCCTTTTCATTCTTGATAAAATTAAATAGTTTGTAAATTATAAATAATGAACTAGTTAACATAATGACTATTCCTAGCCATGCGTCAACATGGTTAAAAACTCTGTTCCCTGCCGGAATAAAGGCTATGGCCAATATCAATACCCAATGTTTGTTGATAAAATTTCTCATATTTGTTGGTTTAGTGCCTCATTGTATAAAGGCATGATTAATCCGATACTGCTTACGTCTTCTACCATGCTGTCAAAAATGATGGCTTCGTTAACGCCCTTGAAAGTAGCCGTGCATCGTTCGCATTCATATAAAGCTTTCCTCATTATGTCGAATAAGCCCATGTTAAAGGATATTTGAGGAAGCGGAACGCTGGGTTTTGCCTGATAATTTTGTATCACTTTCTCTGCGTCTGGATATTTTAAGTTCTCATCCGCGAAATAGAAGAACGCCTTGTCATTCTTCTTATGGCACTCTATTCCGTCATCAGAGATAAGGATGTCATCATATTTCAACATGTCCTTAAAAAATAGACTATGCAGTAATTTGCCGTCTAACGCCTGTATCATGGCTTCGTCAAGGTTTGAGCATTCGGATATCCTGTTTTTAACGATAATATGTCCGTCACTGGCGTAGGCCCAATCTCCCTTGAAATATACGCATTCCATAGCGGGACGGTTATCGTCCTTTGCGCAAGCCAAAAACATTTGTACGTTCTTGTCAAAGTTGTAAGAACCTTCTTTTCTCTTTCCCATATCATTAATATTTAATATTATATTTTCTTCTTTCGTATTGTGGGACATACCCTTTGCAAGGAGTATTCCCGTCAAATAAGACCGGTTCCGGCCTTACAGTTTCCCCATCTTTTTTAGACGGATCTGTCCAATGTCCCTGCCGTTGATGGCAAAGGCAATGTCTTTTAGAACATGCCTCATTGAGGCAGAATATCAGTTCTTTCATCTTGGATTATTTTCTCGAGTTTCTTTAGATCCTTTTTGGCTAATCTTACGGTATCAGCTATCCTTGGTCTTCCCTTGGAATCCACGTGTTCTAGGATAACTGATAGATGGCGGGACAGTGTTTTAATGAAAGACTCGGATAGCTGGTACCTTTTAACCATGGCCGTTATTTTTTATAAAAACCTTGGAACCTCACGATACCTAGATACTCGGGAGATTTCATTAGTCCGTCCCCCATGCCGCCCAACGTCTCGGCTCCCGGCTCGTCAAGGACAACCTTGGAGTCAATCTCCTTAGGTACACGGAAGCATATCTGTACGGGGAAATTCACCTTAGCGTCTCCCGTGATCACGTTAACCGACGCTCTTTGCGTAGCCGCCATGATCCGGAACCCAAGCGATCGTCCCTTTTGTAACAACATCTTCAGATTCTCCTCCAATGACTTCTCACGGCCAACCGTACGTAGTTCCATTTTAGGCTCGAGGAACCCAAAGGCGTTCTTTCGCTGGCCAACCTCGACCATTTCCTTTATGTCAAGTTCCGTTCCCGACCGGGAGGACGCTACCGCGTCGGCGAACTCATCGAACACCACCAGCGTTTTCCATGATGCCCTCGATTTAGCCCTTTCTTGCATATCCTGTACGAGCTCTTTCATCTTGGCCTCTATTTCTTCTATATCATTATAGACCTTTATGTATTTCTCGGAGGAATAATTACAGAACTCGTATTTCGGATCGAAAATTACGATGTCCCGGATACCGGCTAAGCGGGCGTATTCTATCGTGGATATGATACACACGGATTTACCGCTACCGGTAGCTCCGCAGATCAAGGCGTGAGGCGTGGAGTTGTTATCGAGATCCCACACCACGAGCCTTCCGAAGTTATCCGTTCCTATGGGAATCCTCATGCCGTCGATATACTTCTTGTCCCAGTACAAGGACTTGGTTCTTTTCTTCGGTGATTCTATGGATAGGTAGGATTTTCCCTCATACACCATAAGCTCGTTACCCATCCTTATGGATGGCACGTCCAGCGCGTTCGCTATGTCTAGCTTGTATTTCATCACTGTCGTGATCTTTGTCCCAGCGGATACCTCTAGCAGATACGTGTCTGACGAGTATCCGTTAATCTCCTTGGCCACGTTCACGATCACCCCGAATGTCCGTAGGATATGCTCTATTTTCTCGCTGTTTGTCATATTACTATTGGATAAATCATATTGAATGAATGAGGAAGCGTTTCTCTTGAACTCGGATATTACCTTGGGGTTTACCGATCCAAGGGAAGCGTCCCGTATTTTTTTCTGTCTCTTCGATATCAATTCCTTCTTTGACTCGGGCACGTTGAAATCATCGACCTCAGCTATCAGTGTCTTGGCCCAGAAATTATAAAGCTCGGCCCTGTCCACGAAGTTGTCGCTATCGTTGATCATATACACGTAATCCGGATCGGACACGGCCTCTATCATCCTTTTTAGCGGCTCGTACAATATGGCCTCGTAAAGCTTCCTCGTGTCGTTGTCGAGATTGATCACGAATTTCTTCAACTGGGAGGAGCCGTCCTTGTTTTTCGAGATCTTGTTCTCCACGAACCATATCTCGTCAACATTCTCCCCGAAGCGGGACTCATAGCACTTGACGTAGGTCATTGCCTGTTTCCCGCAGATAAACGTTAGCTCCTCGTCATCGGTGAACTTGGCCCTTGACTTATGGTCTATGATGACCGTCCGACCGCTTTCCGTCCTTATCGCCAAGTCTAGCCTAGCGTGGCAGGGTAGGGGGATGTCCACCCCGTTTATCGTTACCCATTCCTCGCACCTTGATTCCACGGCGATTATCTCCTTGATACCGGAAAGATAGATATCCTTCTCCCCGTAGAAGTTATTGATAAGCCTCGTGGCGTTCTTGGTGGCCTCGATCTTGCATTCCTCTACGGTAGGTGTCGTTTTCTGTATCTTCCAATCATTCGGGTGTACCTCCTCTATGTATGAGAACGCTACCCTCTCCATTTCCGTGATCGGTATTATCTGCCCCTTGCGCTGTAGCTCCATGAAGAAATACTCCAAGGCCGAATGATAGGCGTTACCCGCTACCGTGCTGGAGGATGATCTGGATCTTTCCCGGTAAATCTCCCGTTTCTCGAACTCCTTCTCGTTCCGGGAGAAAGAGGCTACCTTGCTGTAACTCCAAGAGTCAATAAGGTAGTTTGATAAATGCTCCTCCAGCTCGGCGTTGGTATAGGATGAGTACTTGTTCATGGCATGTCCTCTTTGTTTTTGCCCTTAGACTGTCTCATCGCCTCCTTTTTTTGATCGACATCTTTCTTTGTCTCACGAATTGGAAGGATTAGATCGTTTACCGTGGTATCCCCGTCCTTTAACGCTTGTATGATCCCGATCAGCATGGCGATCTCGTCGGGGCCTATCTGATTGCTGGTCTGTTTGCCGCATAGCTTAATGACCTCCTCTTCCGTTATGGCGTATTCGTTCTTGAACTTGTTGATGATATTAGTTCTCGTTTTTAATATCTTGTCAGCGTCGGATAGATCCCCCGTGATGAATTTTTGGGCGGCTTGATAGACCCTGTCCACTATGGCCTTGGGGATAACGGCGAATACGGAATTGCGATAAGCTATGGAGTTGGCGGCGTTTCCCGTTACGGTAATCATGTCGTCTGAGTAACGTTTCCCCTTGCTATCCACTATGCTCCTGCGAACCTCGAACGCGGACGCTACGTTTGTCTCCAGATCCCAGCATGTACCCCTGCTGATGATCTGCTTGTCCGTTATCTGGATAACCTTGGCCTCAGTCCTGATATTACCCCAATTGGATACGATTATCTTGGCGAGGTGTACGGATGGCCCAGTAATAGGTTTCCCTCCTCTTGGCAAGGCATAACTGCATGACCTTGCCGTGTCTTGATTCATCGTGGCCATTACCACGGAATTATCAATACTCCTTCTGATATCCCTAGGATATCTTTTCGCGGTCGCAACTTGTGAGTCCACGTTTGCTCTCTCAACCGCATCTACCTGTAAAATTTGTACTTCATGGCTTTCTACTGGAAGTACCTCGTAACTGCTTGATTCCATGATTATTTATTTTGAATGATTTTCTTTACCAATATAAAGTGCTGGTTTCCCAATCTCGTTGATACCGATCGTCCTCGGATTCTGTTTCCTCCTCCCCGTCGTACTCAGGTTCGCCGTCGGGGTCTTTGATGTAGATGTCTCTCATGAGCTCCATCGATAAGCAAGGAATTTATTCGATCTCGATAATCTTGAATTTTCCTTTCTTTATATATATCTTATGATTGTGGTAGTCTTTGACTATTCCATGATCGGAAACTGTGTTTATGTTCCCTGTGCAATCCTCAACATATGAGTTATCGTAAGCCTCGACCTTGGCAGAGCCGTAAGCCTCGACCTTGGCAGAGTCGTAAGCCTCGACCGTGGCAGAGTCGTAAGCCTCGACCGTGGCAGAGCCGTAAGCCTCGACCGTGGCAGAGCCGTAAGCCTCGACCGTGGCAGAGCCGCAAGCAAATGATTTAGCATTAGAGGTGTGTTCTTTTCTTGTGTAAATACCGGCTTCGGCTAATTCCTCTTCAGAAAAGTTATTTTCTAGGTAATTTGCGTCAATCATCTTGGATGCACTCAAGACCCAATACCAATTATTGGTTATTGCTTTCAGCAAATCTTGTTTGCTTTTTGCGTTTAACCCCATCCTGTATCCATCTTGACAAGCGTTATGTTTTTTAGCCCGTTCAAGCAGATCCTTCTTTAATTCCTCGAATGTCTTCATTATTTCTCGTTTATAAGTTTTATAATATCTTTCCTGATTTGTATAAGCTCCTCCTTGCTAAGAGAATTTAGCTCGTCTAGGATATCGTCCTTCCTCGATCGATTCGGTCTTGATGGGGCTTGTACCACGTACAACACCCCGAAATCATTTTTCTGACTCATAAGTCATTATAACTATTTGGTGTACCACAATAAAGATTGATATGATTGCTAGGATCAAGAGGTGAATATTGAGAGGTTTTTCGTACCACTCAAATATTGACACTATTGATATCAGCCCTAGTACGGTAGCGGCGATCATCCTTAGCGAGAAAATGATAATGCTCTTTATGGCCCGGAATATCTTCCAGAACCATGCTTGGTTTCTCTTTATCATATGTTGTTGATTTAAATTTCTTGATGTGAAAAGGCCTCATATCCTCACGGACGGAGACCTGCGTTGCACTTTCGTGAAATAATTGATTGAATAAGCACCCCTAGGGGTGAAACGTGCTCCCTGCCGGGCTTGAACCGGCGACCCTAAAGGCTCTGACCAACTGAGCTAAGGGAGCGTTTGCCGGGGAATCCCACCCCGGCACAGTTTAAGTAAAAACTAATATTCCCTAATTGCCTGCCTCACGGCGGTATAAGGTTTTGGTTGAAGTGTATAATAATTAGCAATGTGATTTAAGCGTGGTAGCCGGGGGAACTCGCACTCCCTGTAACCCTGAATAATAATATAACTGGATAACCGGATTCTCACCGGACGCAATCCTTTGTCTTACGGATATTGATATAATATGAATTTATTATGGTTCGCTACCTTCCCTAGGTAATTCCTAGGGTGGAATCCTTCTTTCTTTCATAAGATTAAATTTGGTTTATCAGTTATTCTTTCGTCTTCCGAAGTTTTCTTTAAGCAGTTTCTCCACCTTTGACTTTGAGGTATCATCAATATTCGTTTTTTCTTTTTTAGAAGGATAAAAAAGAAATATAAATGCTATAACTAATAGCATGATATGAAATAGACAGTACAACCACAATGGCGAGGTTATTACCCACCAACTGCAATTGATATAATTTAAAACCTTTAAGATGCTAGCCACTAACATGGCCAGCAATGTAAATGATATAAATATGTATCTCATACTAATGTTGTTTATAGATTTGATCCCCCACAACCTCCAACGGTTTCTAACCCGAATGATAACGGGTGGGGGAATTTTTATTATAAGTAGATTCTTCCTGCTTATGCGTCACAGGTGCGATAAGACCATAAGCCGGAAGACTTGTTAATGTGGTCTCGTCTTTTTGGAAAAAAACCTTTCCTGAGCGAGCTTTACGTCCACTAGGATATATTTACCATTTTGTTTTATGGCATCCCCGAAAATCCCCTTCTTCTTGTATCTCGCTATGGTGGATGTACTTACTTGGAGCAATTTCGCCAAGGAATCTAGTCCCCTAACGTATTTCCGGGATGGATCTTCTTCTTTTTGGGTGGCTAGCCTTGATATGATCAAGTCCGCTAGTTGTCCGGCTGTCACTTGGGTTGCCGGTAATTCCGCTATATTCTCCATATTGTTATTGTTATAATGTTATATTCCTCCCTCTACAGCCTCTAAAAGCCCTAGAGGATATCTCTATTCTAGCTATGGACCGGCACCTTTGCCTTGCCCTTCTCATTTCCAGATGAGAATCCACGCAAAGGATAAGTAGCAAGACGCACGCCACGGCTGAATGAACCATCTGTTGTATATTTACGTTAGCCTTTATATCGCACAGTCTCTCGCATAGCTTTATGGCCAATTCCCTTCCGTTCCTTACGCCAAGTATCTCGAAAGCCGTCCTTAGCTGGTTTATGATCGTATGCAACGACCTGTGTTTTTTCTCGGCTATCTCCTTTTTCTCGAATCCCACGGCGTAATACTGGGCCGTGTAATCACATTCCTCGGTTAACTCGGTGAATACCCTTTCCATGATCTGTCATGTTAAGCGTCTGACATAAACGATCCCTTCTTCCTTGTTTGATACGGAAGACCATTTTCTTCCCTCTCTATAATACTTAGCGTTTAACAGAGACACGTTATTTCTAACCGTCTCCAACACTTCTATAGGGAATGATAGTTTCTCAGATACTTTCATTTCTCTGATCTTTCTTTTGCTTTCCACTTTTTTCTGCATGATTTACATTTCCTTTTTATTTATAATAGCTCCCCCACAACCTCCAACGGTTTCGAACCCGAATCATAGACGGGTAGGGGAGTGTATCTTATGCGTTAGATAGACAGTTTGACACCGATACGGAAATATCCGTACTTCACTGACACGACGTAATATCTAACCTTTGTATATACATTATTAAATATGTAGACTCCAACGCCGGAACCGATCAAACTACATCGGGAGCGGGGATCATCATCCCTTCCGGTATCTTCGCCTATCATAACCTTACTCGCCATACCTATATCTCTTGCGTATATCCTCTTATGGGGATAAGGATTTTATTCAATAAGTCAAAGAACTCTTTTTTAGTGGCCCTTCCGGGACTCAAACCCGGGACCTGCGGTTTAGGAAACCGTCGCTCTGTTCGTCTGAGCTAAAGGACCTTATATCATTTTGGCATGTTTATGCCATTTCGTTATTTCAATCTTTATCGTATCTTTGTGCGTGATTGAATGATGATGCAAATATATAGTATTTTACTATACAATCAAACTATTATAGAGTAAAATGCTATATAAAAAGTTTTTTTAACTTTTGGGCGTTTATGGATATTATGTAAAAATGTATGTCTAGTAGATTTTGCAAGTAAGACATTTGATCGTATTTATCTATATTTCAATGTTTTTTATATTGATTTGTGGAATCGTTTTAGTAATTTGATATAGGAATAAATATATATAGTTTTTTACTATATAATAAAATTAAGTAGAATGAGAATAACATCAGAAATAATTAGTTCTATTCTTGATAGAGAAGGTCTGAAAGCAGCAACATTTGCGAAAAGTGTTGGGGTTGTACCTACTCAAATATATGACCTTCAAAAAGGAAAGATTAAGAAAATATCTGAAGAGATTGCTGATAAAATAATATCTGTATATCCTCATTATAATAAAGTTTGGCTTCTTACAGGTGAAGGGGATATGCTAACCTCTGACGTTCCACCCGCACGATCAGTGGATATCCCGGAAGAAATAGGTGACGGCTTTAATCCAAGGGAACTGCTAGATATCATACATGACCTAACGGCGCAAGGCAAGCAAAACGCGGAGGCGAACGAGAGGAACAGCCGGAATATCGAGAAACTCATAGCCTTGTTGGCCGAGTCGTTGAAGCAAGAGAGAGACGAGAGGTCCGGAAACCGGCAAGGAGAGAAAGATTCTGCTTAATAACATGTGAGCGTTGTAAAACAAACTTTTTCGCTGTACTGTTTAATTATTACCTTAAAAAATCTAATTAATATGGTTGGCGATTATGACGATAGAGTAGAGCAGATTATTCGTTTGACGGAAGATTTGTTTTTAGAGAAAAGAAAAGTGGTAATGTCGGTGAGAGTGTATAACCGTGGTATTGCGAATCCAGAGATATCCAAGCGATGCCTTTATGTCAAACGTGGGAATGTTGATTCTAGCGAATTTTCAACATAGAGATATTAAATATGATAATAAGTCAAATAGACCAATAAAACACGCCCGTGTCAGAAAAAACACGGGCGTTATACTTTGGAAGTGCGAAAAATAGGACAATTGACTAGGTCTTAGCTATGGTGGTTTATGGAGAGATATGTGTTGAAAATGTGTGTTTTACGCTCTTATTTTGAATTTATTGATATTTTTTTGAGATTTTATTATTTTGCTGTGTGCTAATTATGTATCTTTGTGGCGTAACAATGTAAATAAATTAAAAATGAAGACTTCAACTTACATGACAGATATGGTATGCATAAGCAATCCTTCTGCTAAAGCTTTAGCCTTTGTTGATAAATTGAGAAGTGTTAAATTAGATAAACTCGATAAATTGAGAGAAAATCCAAAAGCAGCTTCCTCAACTAAGGGTTAAGCTTGAATTAGAAATATGGAAGAATCAGTGCTTATTAGCACTTCGGATGGAAATGAGTATTTAATTGGCTTTTCTTCTTTTAACAAAAATATTATTTCCTTCGAGGGGCATGAGTTTTTAGGTGATACTGATATAATAGAGATTGTCTTAATAAGACAAAAGGGGAATGGGGTATCGAATGAAGCTCTATTTAAAATAATAGATAGAATCTGGGAGGTGGTTCACGATAGAAAATCTTCTATTTTTTACTTTTATTGTGATGATATGCATGATATAGCTAGAAGAAAAAATAATTGGTCTCCTCAAAAATACAGAAGTGAGTTGTTTTCCTCGATGTTTAATAGAGCAATGAAAGATAGAGGAGGAAAATATATAAATATGCGTATAGAGATAAAAACTTATGATCGTGATGTTTATATGCACTTAATATCTAATAATGATAATATTCAAAAAATGGAGTATTTGAAAAGATCATTATTAGATATGGGGAAATAGTGGTTTGGGTATGAGTTGAGTGTTTTATATCTTATCGAACTTGCTCATCTCGTCCTCCTTCAGCTTGTCCACTATATGAGTGTAAGGTCTCATGGCCTTGAGGTCGTTGTGCCCTGTCCATCTCATGATGACTTGAGGGGGGATGCCTAGCATAAGGGCGTTGACGACAAACGTCTTCCTTGCGACATGGGTAGTAAGCCGTTCCCACTTGTGGAATGTCTGCTGTATTCGCTTGTTGCCCTCGTACCATACCTCGGTTATCTCGGAGTCCAGCTCCGCCATCTTGCCGAGATCCTTTAGATGCATGTTGTATTTCTGATTGGACAAGACCGGCAGCGCCTTCCCGTTCTTGAGCTCGATGTCTTCGTATTTCTCAAGTATTGATTTGCTGTACTTGTTCAACTCGATCTGTATGTTGTCGCTGTCCTTCTGTGTCACGATGTCAATCTTCCCGTTAATGATATCCGTCTTCCTTAAGTTATATACGTCGGAGTAACGGAGACCGGTGAAGCAGCAGAAGCAGAATACGTCACGGACGGTGGATAACGTCCCTTCCTTTATATACATATTATATATACGCATCAGTTCCTCCCATGTCAAGTATATGACTTTCTTCAGCTCGAAGTTCGCCCCTTTAAGCCTTGGGCTGAACCTTCGATAGTCCTTTCTCGTGTTGTATCCCTTGTCGTCGGCCCATAAAAGGAATTGCTTTATGAAGTGGAGGTACTTGTTCAACGTGGTATTCCTTATACCCTTGTATTCCCTTAAGAACTCTACGAAGTCTTGCAAGGTATCCTCCGACAGGTCATCGAACTTGATCTGTGGATTGAACTCCTCCAGAAGGTGCATGATAGAGTTATGTTTGTAGTGCGATGTCTTCGTCCATGCGTTCTGCCTCCCTACCGTATCGATAAACTCCTTGTAGATATCGAACAGGGATATCGGCTTCCTCTCTTCCTCTTTTACCCGGCCTGTCGCAACCTTGAACTTTTCCTTGATATCGTTGGCGCTAGGCATCTCGCCCTCTCTCTCGTATTGGCGGAATATGTTTTGCAATGTGGCACGTATATCGTCAAGATCGGAATTTATCTCGGAAGAGCTTTCCCCGGCCTTGTTGAAGCATCCGTTTTTAACGATGCCCTTCTCCGGGACGAACTTGCTTGCGTCTATCCTATGCCCCGTGAAAAACGTTATCCTGTTCCGGTTGAACGTAACCATGCATCGGATAGGTACGTTCTTTACGATCAATAACCCATCCTTCTTCCTTTTCTCTACGTCAAACGTTATGCTCCTCTTTATTTCCATGATAAAAACGTGTTGCGTGTAACTACGCGAATTTACACGCAAAAAACATGACATCATATGACATAACATGATATTTAGTGACTGTTTAAAAACACATGAAATCGTTGAACATGAGCGCATATGATATTGTTTGATAATGTATGACAGTATAAGTTATGGTCTCTCCATCTCCACGGAATGAAAAAAGGCCTTACGGATTGTCCGTAAGGCCTTTTTTCATTCATTGTAAACCCATTTATAAGGAGGTGGCGGTACGTATGGACCAGCCTTTTGATGGGGTAATATATCAACCGATTTGACGATTACGTTATTACCTTTCTGGGTACAAACCAGACATTTTGAACGTAATTTCCTCTTAGCCATGTTGAAGATGATATTCGGATTGAAATGAACTCCGTTTATACGAGTCTCAAAATGTAAATGCTCGGTAGTAGCCCTGCCGGTACGTCCGGTTAAGGCGATCGGTTGTCCGGCGAGAACACGATCTCCGGGTTTAACCAAGTTCTTGGAGTTGTGGCTATAGATCGTTTCCAGCCCATTATAATGGCGGACAACGATAACGTTGCCATAGGCGGCGAATGGTTTCGCCATTCTGACAATACCATCGAAAGCAGACACGATCGTATCGTTGGCACAAGTCTTGATATCTACTCCGGAATGATGTCTTCTCCTTCCCCCGTAAGGAGAGATCACGTTTCCATTAGGAAGGGGAAATGCGTATTCCCCGGCGGGGATCAAGGATAAATCAATAATTTCCGTGTTATTCTCATCGAATAGCTTGGGGTCCTTGATCGCTATCTGGCTTTTATCACGGGGCGTAAAGGCTTCCGTGATATCTTTTCTAGGAGAATGACAAACCGCTAGCTCCGGAGCTTCCGGCAACATGAAATTGAAATCCACGACGGGAAGAGGAATATTTGCCGTAGGGAAATCCACAGTTTCGGGAGGGGCCGGGCGTGGAGCAGGCTTTTGCGTACGGCAAGACGCAAATAAAATTAGCGTAAGAATGAGTATTCCGTTGTGTATTTTAGATGCCATTAGATATTGTTTTACTACAAAAGTATAAAAAAGCCTCTTTCAATGGCCTATATTTCCGATATGTTTATACTTCTTTTTATTCTTTGTGTTTTTTCTGATAGTTGAATTTGCCTACCTTTGTAAAGGTAAAATGGAGATATTATACGATGATTGAGGGGACTAGTTTGGCTCTTTGGTCAGAGAGGATGACGATATTGTATTTGCTGGTATTTCTCTAAACTGAAAACGACCAATTTAAAGTACACAGAGAAATAGACAATGCGAATACACCTGTATTTGGTGTGTTCCTTTGCCTTATTTCTGTTGTGTACAAGGCATTTGGTCGTGCCGCAGTTTGACGGGTTTAAGGTAAAGTGTAACACACCTTTTCTCAGATGTGGGTTTATTTATGAGATAAGATTACCTTAAAAACGGCTTTTGTATATGAAAGAACAAAAGGAGATACATATCGGTTCGTTAATAAAAGAGAAAATGGAAGAGCGGGGACTTTCGGTTTCCGATTTTGCCCATGCTTTGCATTATGAACGTACCAATATTTATAAGATATTTAAGCGAAGCAGTATTGATGTGGATTTGTTACTGCGTATATCGGAAGTCTTAGCCTATGATTTCTTGCGGGAGGTGTATTTAGCGGACGAACCCCGACGATATTCAATCACTATAGAAGCGGACAAGGAAGATATAGAGGAGATCCGTAAATGGCTGTTAGAGAAAAGGCGTGAATAAGTTTCACGCTTTCGTGAAATAAGATCACGGTCGATATAAGACCGGTCACTTTGATTGTTTCTACATTTGACCGTCTCGATGTTTCATCATAACATTAGAGAAATAGGTTAAATCAAGGCCGTGCTCTTCTTGTTCCGTATGTGAATATAGGCAGGAAGAAAGCGGCCACTTTTTTCTTCTGTGTACGTGCACAATTCGATTATTTCCTTTATATTTGTCGATAAACAACGAATTGTTAACATTTCTAATATGAAAGTTCTAAAGACTGCCCTGCTATTCCTGATGTGCGTATCTTTCTCCTTCTCCTGTAAGGAAGGGGTAAAGGAAGTAAGGGTGCTGAAACTGGCACACGGATTGCCCCCCAGCCATTCCGTCCATTTAGGATTGCTCTATATGAACGAGCGTCTGAAAGAGTTGTCCGGAGGAAAGATGAGCATGGACATTTATTCTTCCGCTCAATTGGGATCCGAAAATCAATGTATAGAGTTGCTTCAAATAGGAAGTCTCGATATCACGAAAGTTTCCTCCGCCGCGTTGGAAGGATTTGCCGATCCGTTTAAGGTATTTGGCATACCTTATCTATTCCGTTCCCGTGAGCAGTTTTTCGAGGTGTTGGATGGTTCGGTAGGTAAACAGATATTGGGATCAACGGAACCTTATTGGTTTAGGGGACTCGCTTATTTTGACTCGGGGGCCCGTAGCTTTTATACGGTAAACAAGCAGATTCGTACTCCCGAGGATCTGAAAGGACTGAAGATTCGTGTGCAAAAGAGCCCGATAGCCGTGGAGATGATGAAGACATTCGGTGGTTCGGCTACTCCCGTGGATTGGGGTGAATTGTATACGGCCTTACAAAGTAATGTCGTGGATGGAGCCGAGAATAATACGCCTTCCGTGACAACAGCGTTCCATCATGAGGTGGTAAAATACTATTCAGTCAATGAGCACACGATGTGTCCGGACGTGATCATCATTAGTTTGGCTACTTGGCAGAAGCTGACGGAACAAGAACGTAATTGGCTGCGGCAGGCCGCTGACGCCGCCGCTATTTATCAACGGAAACTTTGGGCGGAGCAAGAGAAGCAATCGCTAGAGGAGATGGAAGCGCACGGAGTGGAAATTATTTACCCGGATAAGCAGCCGTTTATGGATGCCGCCGCCCCGATGATCGAGCGGTTTAAGAATGATCCGGTTTTTCATGATTTAATCGATCAAATACAGAATACCCATGAGAAAGATAATTGATAAAGGATTGGAGCTATCGTTGATTTTCTTGATGGCTTTCTTGGTCGTGGATGTGTTATGGCAGGTATTAAGCCGGTATATTCTGGTTTCCCCGAGTTCCGTGACGGATGAATTGGCCGGATATTTATTGATCTGGGTGGGATTGCTGGGGGCCGCTTATGTATCCGGTAAAAATGAGCATCTAGCGATCGATTTATTACTTCAACATATACGTCCTTCCCGCAGGAAGCTCTTGCGATTGTTTATCTTCTTGATCGTATTTTTATTCGCTGTATTTGTATTGATCGTAGGTGGGACTTGGCTGGTATACACTCGTTTTCATTTGGGAGTTACTTCGGCTTCCTTAGAGATTAATTTAGGATATGTGTATTTGGCATTGCCGCTAGGAGGATTGCTTACCGCTTATTATGCGATAGATAACACAATCGCCTTATTTCGTTCCTCTAATTCTTAAAAGACTGATGATATGGATATTATAGGTATACTCGTATTAGTGATAAGTTTCTTTTTCCTGCTGGTGGCCGGGGTTCCGGTAGCGTATAGCATCGGTGTGGCGGGTGTATTGACGATGCTCGTGAATATAGACTCGCTTCCCGCCCTCACGACTTACGCGATGCGTATGGCTTCGGGTCTGGACAGTTTCGCTCTGCTGGCGATCCCGTTTTTTATATTGGCGGGGAATATCATGAATAGCGGAGGTATCGCCTTGCGCTTGATCGATTTCGCCAAGGTGCTGGTCGGACGGTTACCCGGAGGACTGGCGGTAGTCAATGTCGTGGCGAATATGTTATTCGGGGCGATCAGTGGCTCTGCCGCC
>OGJZ01000280.1_pt1 | contig 64823 bp, 70 predicted proteins | sample 1572321 | NCBI WGS metagenome assembly OGJZ01 (sample SAMEA2582086, study PRJEB24529) | metagenome | biome: Human gut stool | place: China | collected 2011 | reverse complement strand
CACAATCTTTCTCTGTCCACGTCATGACGGATTCCCCGAAAGTAGCAAGCACGGTGATATGGCGATGGGTGGTGCTGATATTGCTTTGTGTCTGGAATATGGTTATTGACTCCTGCTCTATCTCCGCCACACTTTTACGCTCGTGTAAAACGATGGCGACCATACAACCGATAATCGCCATTAAAAGAAAATATCCTATAAATATTTTATGCTGCAATAGTAATTTCATTAGCTTTTGAAGCTTTTACAATACATAAAAAAGGATCAGAGTTCATGTTGGAAATGACAAAAGCTGTTTCTTTCAAATTTGAAAAAAAATTGTTGCCCCCTATATAAAGTCCGATCGCTCTGCCATAAAGGCTTTCCTCTATCGGATGGAGTCTATATCGCCTTGATACGTTTTTCTTTTCTTGTTTTTGCACGCTTTTCTGCTTTGCTTTCGTATAGGTGTGCTGTTACGTTTACAATCATTATTATCCATGATTATCTGGAATTAAACTAAACAATGGTGTTTTTTCACAATTTTCTTTTCTGTCCGCATGAACAAGCTGATTGCCAACAGAAAAGAAACAACATCCGCCACAGGTGTTGCCGCTACAGCTCCGTCCAGATGAAAGAAGCGGTTAAGCAGAAGCAAACACGGAATAAAGATGATACCTTGTCGGATGGAGAGCAGAAATGAATACCCAGCCGCTCCGACAGCCTGTAATGCATTAATATAAATAAACAGAATACCTATCAGTGGTCCTGACGTCAACAGTATACGGACGAACGGAGTGCCATATTCCTGAACGATTTCCGAATCAATGAAGCAACCGACCAACTCTTTGGAGAATAACCCGCAAAGCAAGGTAAGCATTATGCCCATTCCCAATCCGATCAAACAAGAAAAACGCATGACAGCCTTGAAGCGATCCCACCTGCGGGCACCGAAATTGTAGCCAAGCAGTGGCTGTATGCCCTGCCCCAATCCAAGTTGTACAAAGACAACCATCATGATGACTTTTGAAGCGATTCCCATCGCAGCGACCATATTGTCACCGTATGCAACCAAACAGATGTTCAGACTGATAGTCGAGACGTTCATCATGATACAGTTCAGTGAAGCCGGGATGCCAATGGCAAGAACCGGTCCCGCTATTTCTTTTTTCAGATGAAAACAGGTTGCAGACAGAGTCAGACGGGAACGTTTGCCTGTCAATAGAAAGATGTAATAGAATGTGGACACAACATTACCAATGACCGTCGCCCATGCAGCACCGGCAATACCGTAATCAAGCCACAGAATGAGTATAGGATCGAGTATGATGTTTATTATAGTACCGACCAAAACTCCATTCATGGCTTCTGTCGATTTCCCTTCGGCACGAACGATGTTGCTGAATGCTGTAGAAACAATGACGAAAGGAGCACTCCATGCTATACATGACAAGTAATCACGTGCGTATTCCTCAGTGTTTCCGCTCGCCCCTATCCATTGCAAGATATAGTCCATTCCAGCCAAAAAGATGAAGATACAGAGAATGCCCGTAAACACAGACATCCAGAAACAGAATGAACTGACGGTACGGGCAAAATCGTCCTTTCCCTCCCCGAAAGCACGGGAGATGACGGAAGTACCACCTATGCCGAACAGTGAACCTGCCGCCAAGAAAAACAGGAATGCGGGAGTAGCCAGCGAAACCGCCGCCACTTGCATCTCGTCTCCCGTCTGACCGATAAAAAAAGTATCTGCTACATTATAAATCAATGTGACAAGCATACTCAATACAGCGGGAATCACGTTTACCAGTACCGCTTTCGCTATTGGCATATTTTCAAAAGATTGTTTTGTTTCCATTTCCGTCCATTCGCTATTTGATTCCACCGCCTAAAGCATGATAAAGACTGATTACTCCCTGAATTTCATTATATTTATCCGAAATCTCCGCCAGTTGAGCCTGTAGGAGCGTCTGTTGGGCAGTAAGCACTTCCAAATAGTTCGTATTACCGTGCTTCATCAGTAACTGTGTACTGCGTACAGCAGTTTCCAATGTTTTCACTTTCCGGCGATTTAGTTCTGCACTTTTCCGTGCAGTCTGCCATTGTGTCAGCGCATTGTTTACTTCAGCTCCGGCATCCAGCAATTTTTGAGTGAAAGCAATTTGAGCCTGTTGTTGCTGTGCTTTGGCAATCTTTAGGTTAGCGACATTACGCCCCCTATTGAAAAGCGGCTGAACCAACGAACCGACAGCGTTGAGCAACCACCCGCCGGGATTGGTAAGGGCAGCCCCGGCACTATTGGTCCATCCTGCGGAACCGCTCAACGTAATTTTAGGATAAAAGGCGGAACGTGCCTCATTCGTAGCATAGAAAGCCTGAGCCAATTGCCATTCTGTCTGCCGTACATCCGGGCGTCTGCCAAGCAACTGAACCGGAACTCCGATGGATATTTCTTCCGGGAATAAAAGTTCCAACAGGTTGCCTCGCTCTATTTCTTTTGGCGCAATGCCTATCAGTGTCGATAGGGAATTCTCCAGCTCATGGATTTGCTGTTCTAACGACAGAACGGATGATTCTGCCTCCAACCGGCTTGCTTCCGCCTGCGCTACAGCAGCATCATTTTTCTCTCCGGCACGTTTCAACGCCTTCATGACGCGCACATTTTCGCTCCATTGCTGTTCTGTCTTACGTGTAATATCCAACTGCTGGTCTAATGCAAGCAGCGAGTAATATGTCTCGGCTATGGTTGCTACCAACTGCGTCTGTACCGCCTGTTCGTACGCACGGCTTGCTTCCAGTGCCGCACGACTGCCTTTCTTTGCATTACGTAACGAGCCGAAAGCGTCTATTTCCCATTCTGCGGTGCCACCTAATGAATAGGTCTTTGAGGGTTCCGACCCTCCGAAACTATTTATTGCCCCTTGAGGTGTCAATGAAAGTGACGGGAGGAAAGACAGGCGGGAGGCTTGTAACGAAGCTTGCGCCTCCTCTGTTTGAAGACGGGCTATTTGAAGATCGCTGTTCTTTTCCAGCCCGATCTCTATCCATTTTGTCAGCAACGAATCGGTGAAAAGTTCTCTCCAAGAGAAATCAGCCAGCGAAGAAGTATCCTGCATGACATTCGGTACATCACGGTAAATACTATCGATGGGTAGCGTTTCCTGACGGTGGTAAGTAGTATATATACCACAACTGCTGAGCATCAATGCAGCCGGTAATATTATGATTATCTGTTTACAATTCATATTCTGTTTTTATTTCATTAAAAAGTACTCTTAGCTATTTCGGCTATTTTCATTTATCCGGATTATCTTCAATATTCCGTTTAGGCATCACTTTTTCCTCTATTGTCTGGAAAACGATGAACAGAACAGGCACGACAAACAACAATGCAACCGTTCCGATAAGCATGCCCCCCACAGTTCCCACACCAAGTGAGATGTTTCCGTTGGCTCCTGCACCGGTGGCAACTACCAACGGGAACAGACCGATAATCATGGTAAGTGCGGTCATTAAAATCGGACGCAAACGAACAGCAGCAGCCGAAAGTGCCGCTTGTGCGACGGACATTCCTTGTTTGCGGCGCTCCGATGCATATTCCGTCAATAGAATAGCTGTCTTTGACAGCAGACCGATAAGCATGATGAGTCCCGTTTGCATATAAATATTGTTCTCCACACCGAATATTTTTGCGAACAGAAAACTGCCTGCCAACCCGAACGGAATCGAAAGCATGACCGCCAGAGGTATAAACAGGCTTTCGTAAAGAGAACAAAGGATAATATAGACGAATAGGATGCAGATAATGAAAATTATTATAATGGATGTGCCGGATGAAGCCTCTTCACGTGATGTTCCACCAAATTCATAACCATAACCCGATGGCAGTGTTTCTTTCGCTACTTCCTGCACCGCACGTATGGCATCTCCAGAGCTGTAGCCTTGTGCCGTCGAAGCATTTACAGATATGCTGCTGAAAAGGTTGAACCGACTCAGGATTTCAGGTCCGTATGTCTTGGTCAATGTTACGAATTGCCCTACGGGTGCCATGCTGCCAGAGGAAGTGCGCACATACATACTATTCAGAGATTCCGTATCTAACCGATATTCCGGTTTGGCTTGTAACATGACACGGTATATTTTGGAGAACCGGTTCATATTGGAAGCATAGTTGCCACCTACATAGCATGAAAGCACATTCAGAACTTCCGACGGAGATAGTCCGGCACGTTTACAACGTGCGGCATCGACCTCTACAAGGTATTGAGGGAAACGGGTGTCGAATGTAGTCACCGCACTTTGTATTTCGGGACGGGCATTCAGTGCTGCAATAAAATTCTTGGTATGCGAGAAGAACGTTTCGAGATTACCTCCCGTCTGATCCTGCACATATATTTCAAGTCCGTTGGTCATACCATAACCCATGATCATAGGGGGTGCGAAAGCAAAAACTTGTGCGTTTTTGATGTCGGCAGTGCGGGCGAATATTTGTCCGATTACGGCATCTTTTCCGTTTTCGTCTCCTTTGCGCTCACTCCAATCTTTGAGACGGATGAAGAACGTACCGCCGGAGCTGCTCTGTCCGCCACTCATCATATTGAAACCTCCCACAGAAGAATACAGGGATATCTGCGGAATATTCTCTAACCGTTTTTCCACCTCCTTGAGTATGCCTTCGGTTTCGTCCAACGTACTTCCCGGCGCGGTTGTAACTGAAACGAACACGGTTCCCGTATCTTCATCAGGAATAAGTCCCGTTTTGGTGGTTTTCATAAGCACCACGAGAAGCACACAAACAGCAATGAGGGCAATACCTGCCACCCACTTATGACGGAAGAAATATTTTACACCAATCTTATACTTATTCACTAACTTACTGAAAGCAGTATCAAAAGCGATATGGAAACGTGAAGAGAAACTCAGCTTTTTCCCATCTTCCGCTTTCATATGAGGCGTCATGATGAGAGCACATAAAGCAGGGCTGAGCGTCAGAGCATTTATGGCGGAGATACCTACAGCAACAGCCATTGTAAGACCGAACTGGGTATAGAATGTGCCGGTAGTTCCTCCCATAAAACTTACAGGGATGAACACTGCCATAAATACTAATGTTGTTGTGATGATTGCAGCCGTTATGCTGCTCATTGCATCCACCGTTGCTTTATAAGGGGATTTATAACCTTCGTCAAACTTCGCCTGTACCGCTTCAACTACCACGATAGAATCATCCACCACCGTTCCGATGACCAATACCAAAGCGAAAAGTGTCAGCAGGTTTATTGAGAATCCGGCTACATAAAGGAATGCGAAAGTACCGATGAGCGACACAAAAATACCCACCAAGGGGATAAAGGTGGAACGTACGCTTTGCAGGAATACATATACTACAATAATAACAAGGACAATCGCTTCCAAGAGCGTCTTGATTACATTCTTGATGGAGGCATCAAGGAAAGTTTTAACACTTGTCATTGTCTCCAATTCAAGCCCTTCCGGTAAATCGGCACGTATCTCGTCTGCAACCTTGTTGATGTTTTCTATGATTTCATTGGCATTGGAGCCGGCAGTCTGCATAATCATAAGCGTTGCTCCCGGAGAACCTGCCACGCTTCCGGAAAAGCTGTATGATGTCGTGCCCAATTCAATATCCGCCACATCTTTCAGATATAGCACATTGCCATTATCAGAGGTACGTACCACAAGATTGCCGAATTCTTCTCCTGTCTCGTAACGCCCCCTATATTTCAAGGTATATTGGAATGTATTTTTGGAATCTTGCCCAAGCGTACCGGTAGAAGCCTCAATATTTTGTTCACCCAATACATTTACAATATCCGATGGGACCAAACCATATTGTGCCATTACATCAGGTTTCAGCCAGATACGCATGGCATAGTCGTTACCCATTACCATCACTTCACCTACGCCGGATATACGTTGGATGCGTGGTATAACATTTATTTTCAAGTAATTGGATAGAAACTTTTCATCATAGTCGCAATTCTCTCCAGTACAATAGAGCGACATGAGCTGCAACATACTGTTCTGACGTTTCTGTGCCGTCACTCCGATTTTAGTCACCTCACCGGGAAGCGTACCCTGTGCCTTAGTAACACGGTTTTGCACATTGACGGCAGCCATATCCGGGTCGGTACCTTGTTTGAAATAGACGTTGATGGTGCCGCTACCGGTATTGGTGGCGGAAGAAGTCATATACACCATATTTTCTACTCCGTTGATTTCTTCCTCCAACGGTACGATGACAGCCTTCAGTACTGTTTCCGCACTGGCACCGGTATAAGTAGCGGACACTTGCACGGTAGGCGGGGCAATATCCGGGAACTGCTCCATCGGAAGATTGACAAGACCGATAATTCCCAGCATGAGAATAAGTGCGGAGAGACATACCGCCAATATAGGACGATTGATAAACATTTTCGGTTTCATTTCACATCCTCCTTTCTTATTTTACATTCTTATCGGAAAGTCCTGTTGCATTATTTACGGTTATACCATCCCGTAACAGCCCTGCACCTTCAGCGATAATCACATCACCCACTTCCAGCCCGGATTCTACAATGTATTCTTTCCCATTGTTGATACCAAAAACCTTAATCTGTGCGGACTGCGTTTTTCCGTTCACTATCTTATAAACGAATACCTTGTCCTGTAACTCGTAAGTAGCTGACTGCGGAATGACTATGCAATCTTTCTTTTCGTATGGAAGCCGGATATTACCGGTTCCTCCGCTGCGCAGGATGTGATCCGGATTCGGGAAAGCAGCCCTCAGTGTAACGGCTCCGGTTGAGGTGTCTATGATACCGCTTATGGCATTGATTTTACCTTTTTCCGGATATTCGATTCCGTCACTCAACATAAGTCCGACCTCCGGCATGGTTTCCAGTGCATTTGTCAAGGAACCATTTTGACGCAAGAGAGCAAGTACCTGCTTTTCCGTCATGGAAAAATAAACGTACATTTCCTCATTGTCGGAAACTGAAATCAATGGTGAGGAGATTGAAGGACTGACCAAAGCTCCAATGCGATAAGAACTCATACCGGCAGTCCCGTCTACAGGACTTTTTATCTCGGTATAGGAAAGGTTGTTTCGGGCGTTTGTCAGTTCTGCACGGCTTTGCGCTAAAGCAGCCTTTGCAGACCTAAGGGTATTACGTGCCTGTTGCAAGTCGAACATGGAGATTACATTTTCTTCGAACAGTTCTTCTTTGCTGTCAACCGTCATTTGCGCTGTGGCTACATTTGCTTCCGCACTCTCCACATTGGCCTCTGCCGTTTCCAAAGCTGATTGATAAGGTATTTGATCAATGACAAACAGAGTTTGTCCTTTTTTAACTGCCTCTCCTTCATTTATACAGATTTTGGTAATAAGACCGGAGATTTGCGGATAGATTTTTACATCCTGTTTTCCCTGTATGGTTGCCGGAAAATCAGAATGCAGGGTTCTGTCCGAATGAATAACACTCATGATTTTGTAATCACTGCTTGTTGGCATGTTCTGCCGCTCCTTGCAGGAAACGAACAAGGTCAGGATACTTGCCAGTACCAGACCGTTAAATTGAATTGTCTTCTTCATATTGGATATTTATTAAAATATTATTCAGTAGTTTTCTTCCTTCATCGGTACAAATGCCCGCCAAATAAGTAAGGATAGCATTAGTATAGATTTCCGCCTGTCTGCTCTCGTTACAGATACCGGAGGGTACGGCAAGCAAGGTGCTCTCGAAAAATTGAAAAGCAAGTTCAAAGTTGTTCTCCGGCAACATCAGTCCCATTCTCTTTGCGTCATCGAACAGTCCGGAACATATCTTACACAACGGGATTCGATATTCCACATCGAACAGAGCAAGTATCTCCGTATATTTTATAACATCTTTGCGAAAAGCAGGATAAAACATTCGGGAACAAGCATACGCGCTGTAGTTCATACAAACAATTGCTTCTATGGGGTTTAACAAACCGCATTGTTTTTCGATTCGTTTCCTGCTCGTTTCCAGTTGGAATACCACGCCTGTTTCCAAAAGTTCGCGTTTACCTTGAAAAAATAAGTAAAGCGTCCGTTTAGAAATATGCAATACTTCGGAAACTAAATCCATAGAGGTACTTTTTATACCATATTTCAGGAAACATTTTGCAGCTGTCTCTATGATTTTTCTTCTTAACAGATCTTGATTCATCATACTTTTTTTAGTTGTTGCAAAGGTCACAATATTCCGTGGAAACTCTTTTGTTTTACACAGTCCAAAATTTGTCATATTAAAACCAAAATAAATTTCATTAGAACTAAATTTTGCTATATTGAATCATATTTTGTCAATACAGAAACATATTGCATTAAAAAAGGCAAAAACAAAGACGACAAAGAATGAAGAATCAGAGAATGTCCCTATCTTTGTATTGAGGTTATAAATTCAATCTGTTTTGCAAATGGAGGCTATAGATTTTATGGATTTTGGGCAGTGGAACAATAGCTGCCATGTAATGAGAGACGGTTTTGTCCTTTGGGAAATAACTGGTAAAGAAAAACCGGTCTTTCTTGATGGCGGTGATACTGACATGGTTGTACATATCCTTATGTTTGAAGGAACAATGAAGGTTGGCGAAAGAGACAGATTGTATCCTTTGACAAAAGGTTGTTTAGCCAATTTCATAGATACTCCCTTCTTGGAAATACGAGATATATCCGAAGATACTAAAGCGTATGCAATGCTTTTCACTGTTCCATTCATGACCTCACTTTTGAAGGGTACTCTACCATTCCCTCCTTCGTATATGCTGAGAATAAAGATATGGCCCGTGTCTGTCATATCAACTCAAATCGTTCGGCTTTTCAAAAAAAGGATAGAAAGTATAGTGGATATTTTCATGGACAGTACCCATCATTTTCAAACAGAAATGCTAAGGTGTACACTTTGGATGTTCATAATGGATATGGCAAATGAGCATATCCAGCAGGAGAACGAAAACGGAGAATATGCGGAGATAGGTCGTAAAAATATTCTGTTTAAACAGTTCATAAGACTTCTGTTTGCTCATATACATGAGGAGCATTCCGTAGGATGGTACGCTTCGCAGTTATGCGTAACGCCGCAATATCTAAACCGAGTAGTAAAAAGTGCTTCGCAAAAAACAGCCTACGAGCATATTTGCACTTCGTTAATCGGAGCTATTATTGAACAGCTGAAAAAGACAGAAAGTCCGGTTTCGCAGATTGCCGAAGATTTTCATTTCACTGATCAAGCCACATTGACTAAGTTTTTCAAAAGACAAACAGGAAAGACTCCTACAGAGTATAGAAGAATGGTTAGGTTATTATAATATTTACTGTTTTTGTCTATCAAAAACAAATCTCCTCTAATATAGTTAAATATTGATTGGATTCACTTTCATCGTTCCCAAATTCAGAAATACTCCGTGATGTTCAATCATCCCGTTCCGGAACATCTTCCAGAGGATGTTGCACCCGAGTTGCGCCAAAGTGGAATTGATGAACAAGTCCTGTTTCTCCAATGCTTCTGCCAGCGAACAACTCGGTCCGGAATCCTCTTCTTTTACCCTTGCGTATTTAACCAACCGGGTGATTACTTTCAGCGAACCGACCGTTTCATACAACTGAGATGCGGGTTGCTTTATCTTTTTCGGTACGGTTCCCAGCACGACTTGTCCCGATGTCTGCGTGTTCCCGAAATCCATCCAATAAAGCGGGGTCGCATAATCGCGGTAATCCGGGATATGTATAGCCTTCAGGATGTTCCATAAGTCAAGGCGTGATTTAATGTTGTCCGTACAAGTGATGATAATGTTGGACATGTTATCCCGACAAGCATTCTTCATCATGGTCGGAAAGATGTCCGGTACCGCTTTCCAGTCGTTCCCGAAGAAGTTGTTGATGCGGGTGACAAGACATTGCGCCTTGTTCAGTCCCATGTCGGAATACCCGAACAGCTGGCGTCCGATGTTGGCTTCCGTCACGATGTCCGGATCATAGAGTGTCACGAACAGTCCGGGATGTCCGAGTGCCCGGAGAGTCACATCCAGCCGTGCCAGACCGGTCAGCACCTGTGAGCCGGTTCCTCCCGCGCCGATCAGGTTTACCGTTACCGGATGCTGCGGGTTAATCAGGTAGTTGTCGATATAATGTACTCTTTTCATTTCAATATGTCTTTAAGTTTCAGATTTCGTAACGGTTTCAACTCTTCAAGGTCGAAAGGCTTGTCCTTTGCCGCCTTCGTCACCAGCACCAGGTTGGACTTGGTGGGGTTTCCGCCGCTTCCCAGATGCGAGAACTCCGTCGGCCAGAATTTCTTCTCCCAGTATTCCAGCAGATTTGCATAGGTCAGGTCTTTCGGTCTTTCTATTTTAGCTGAATCTAAGCAGACGTTCGCACCTGTGACGTTGAAGAACGGCGCGGCATAAAGTTCCGTTTTCTCTGTCAGTTCCTTGTCCTTATAAGCATAAATATTCAGCCAGTTTCCTTGAGTCTCGTAAATGATTCCCGGCAGGTTGTATTCCGCGTTCTCAATTTTGAGCGACTCCTTGAAGAACATCATCCTTTTCCGTGGAGGGTTGTACCAGATGTACTTCTCGCTGCCTTTGCGGGAGTCGCACCACAGCATGTTGGACGGGATTCTCCCGTAAGGGGTATTGCCGTGATATTCGGAATACCCCCGTACAAGTTCGTTCATGAACTCTACCGTCACGGGCACACCTTCGCCCATTTTACCTTTTTCGTCTATTTTCCTTGCTTCAACGAAAAAGGATTGCCCCTCCCGAGAAGCATAGGCAATCAACGCTACACTCGGATGCAGTATGTCGTTGATTTCTTTGGTAAGTTTGTTCGTATCCATCTTGTCAGTAAATGAAGTTTATGAATTTGTCCGCCCATCTGAAGAAACGTTCCGGATAGTTGTCCTCCATAGAAAACACCCTGTCCGTTTCCGGAGACAAGGCGAATGTCGTAATGGGGATTATGTCATACGTTTCCTGCCTGCTCGAATTATAGAAATCTATCAGGTAGTCGGTTACCATGTCCCGGCAATCGTAAACCACCCGGATCTGTTGCTCCAGTCCCATAGGATAATAATCCGGTTCTTCATCGAACATCGGGTCATAGGCATAGGACATGATGGATTTGTCCGGGTTGACGAACTCCAGCCCTTGCCGCATGAGGGAGATGAGTTCCTGCTCCATGCCGTTCCGGCATTCGTATTTGTCAATGGCTTCCGGCAGGTTCTTGTAATAGGATTTGCGATATACCCTGTCGAGCAGTTTGTAAATCCTGCCCTCCTTGTATGACTGCAACAACCTGTGCCTGTCCGCGTGTTCTTTCCTGTCTTCGCCGTCATCATCCTGCGAGAACATTTCAAACACCCAGTCCGTGTCCTCCTCGTCGTTTATGGTGGAAAAGCCGTTTGCTCTCATCAGGTGATGCAGGAAGGACATCGCGATACGCCCCAATTTCGGATTCAAGGCTTCCACGAATTTGACAGGGAAATAATAGAGGGTATATTCTCCCCACGTGTGGGTTTGCCACAAGTTGAAATACAACCGGCCGTCCCGTTGTTCATAATTTACATGCACTTTTTCATCCAGGAGTGCCGCCAGTTCATTATAGAGGTTGGCGATGCCTTCCCCGATACTTTTGCCCCGGTCATGCGGCGCATCGACATTCATCAGTCCGGCATAGCGGAAATAAGAATCACGCAGGAACTCGTAATTCTCCCGCGTGATCAGATTGTGCGATGTCCCGTCATGGCCTTCCCTCGTGACCGATTGCGGGGCTATCGGGGCGAATGATACGTTTAGAAAAGAATTACAGCCCCGCTCGGAGCCGTAATTCTTTCTGTCCTGTCCACTCCATGCCGGATGTTCCGCTCCGTCTGGCCGATGACCAGCCTCGCGAGTTGTTCCAGTTGATATTTTTTCAAGGGTGTACATGGTTTTTCCTTTCTTTTGTTTTTCTTTTTCTTTTTATCCATATCGTCTAACCTTTGGTTCCGATGGTCGTCTTGAACTCGTATACCGCCGTGTCGTTCTCGATGACCGGACCGTGTACCGTCGCCGTTGTCAGCTCCGGGTACATGTTGGCATAATAGTTCATCACCGCGTCCGGTATCTCACCCGACATCGGGTCGGCCAGTACGATTGTTTCACTTCCTTTCCTGAATTTGAAGGCCCGATTGAGACCGTTTACTGTCATTGCCATAACTTATGCTGTTTGATGTTGGTAATTGGTTGTCTGAATCATGTCTGCCGGGAAGTCCAGGTATTCCTCGTAATCCTCCGGGCGATAAGTAGGTTCATCCTGCGGCGGATATGGCGGGTTCCGGTACGCGGTCTGCTGTTCAACGTAGTAAGGCGGCATTTCCTCCCCGTAATGCGGATGTTGTCCGCCTTGTGCCCCCTGGGGGTAAGCTCCCTGTTGCGGATACCGGTACGGCTGTTGCGGCGGCATCTGCGGTTGTGCCGGCCGGTGATACGCCGGTTGCTGTCCCTGCATCGGCCGCGGTGCAGGTTGCTGCTGCGGCTGTTGTACATACTGCCGGGGTTGCTGTGGAGGCATCTGTCCGGTCGGCTGTTGTGCCATAGGCTTCTGTTCCGTCACGGGTTGGGAGGCCTGTTGCCCGGGCTGCTGCTCGGCCTGCTCCATGAGGTCGAACAGGCTGCCCTGGTTCATCGCCCTTTTCTGCTCCTCGATTTTCTCGTCCACCGTCTTCCGGTTCTGCTCGGTGGCGTATAACCGGGCTTGTCCCAGCGCGGTGACGGCCTCCTTGTGGTTCTTCGCGGCAATCAGTTCCTCCGCCTTCTTCATGTGCTTCTCGTATTTCTCACGCTTTTCTTTCTCTTCCTTCGTCTCCTTGGCTTTCTGTTCCTTCGACGCCTTGCTATTGGCTGCCGCCTTGTCCGCCTGTTTCTCGAACTCCGCCATGTTGGTCAGGAGTCCGGAAACCTTCCGGATAGGATTTGCAATCGCGTTCATGAATCCCGCGTCGAGTTCTCCGGGCAGCCCCGACAGCGTGAGCGGGACGATGTGGTTCTGAGCCTCGTCCTTGAGACCGTTCGACTTCGGCAATACGGATACCGTCATGCCGGTGGCTGACTTGCGGATGACCATCGTGATATCCACGCTCTGGGCCATCAATTGATTGATTTGAGTAAAAAACATAACTTGAAGTATTAAATGTTAGACATTGATTTCACGCGTCCTTGAAAAATTCCGCCAACAGCCGGTTCCTGTCCGGATGGCGAATGATCTGCTGCAAGGGTTCGAGCAGTTTGGAGATATGCACCGGTCCGGTCGTTCCGCGGGGCGGGAGTTTGATTTTTGGCATCTCGGATACTGCGGGGGCGGTTGGAGGCGTGTTCCTCCTGATCCGGATGTTTGACGGCATTCCTACCGGCAGGGGCGTCATCGGATTCATCCGGATTGTCATTGTTTGTTGTTCCATACGTTCATTTATTAAATTGTGAATACTCGGGGCTTTGGCAGCCCCATTGAACTATAAGGGCGGTACAGCGGCCGCTTCCGGCAAGGCAAGGTTTTCGGGAAAAATACCGGAGCGAAGCGAGGATGATTTTTGCCGAAACCGCAAGGCCCGACCTTGCCTGCCGGAGAGAAGCGGTCGCTACCTTTGCCCGTTGGTTCAATGCGGGTTGTCAAGGGCTGATGTGTTCCCTTTTTCATCTCATTATTGTTCCGTTTATCCTTATCCTCCGAAAACAAAAAGAGCCGCCCTGAAAAGACGGCTCCCCCGAACGGATGAATCACGTGCATGTTGTATTCAGACGGTATGTTCATGGCATTCTTCTTTAATGCGGTTCTCGTACCGCGTCACCCTGGCCATGACCATATCCATGAACAACGTGCCGTTCTTACGGTCGTTCCCGAAATACCCGACCATCCGCCAGATATTCCGGTCACAGGATTTCCATTTCTCGTGGTAGTGGCTTCCCATGCGTCTGCCGTAACGTTCCCGGAACAGTTCTTCCGACAGGGCTTCGTCGTTGTTATGGTTGTACCACCAGCGGTAGACGCGAAAAAAGAGGTCGTAACAGGACTCCTTGTCACGGCTTTCGGGTAAAGTGACTGCTTTTATTTCCATACATTATATATTTAGAAGATTAGAAAACTCAGTATGGCGGCGATGATGGCCAGCGTTACCAGAAGGCAGGCTATCGCGTAGAGGAACCGGAAGAATCCCCTGCAAAAGACGATGGCGACAGCCGCCCACACGGGAGATACTCCCCGCGTGTAGAGATAGCTGAAACCAAGTGCCGTGAGCAGTATGAGGATGATTCTCCCTATCCGTTTTTTTCTTTTTGATGCGGTCGTTGTCTTCATTGTATTCCTTATTTATGTGAAACATCTTGTCGTTTCCGATTCGCGGGCAAGACTGCGGAGTACCCCCGCGTGCAAGGTTTTCGGGAAAAATACCGGAGCCGGAACGGCGAGGATGATTTTTGCCGAAACCTGAAAGGTCCCGACCTTGCACCGCGGAAAAAGGGTACGGAGCTACATTTGCCAAGAATCGGAACAGCAGGATGCCTTCTCCTCCTTTCCCCTTTTACAAGAATAGCGTGGAGCCGTTCCACGCTATCCTCATATCCGGAAGTACGGTCCGGCAGCCGTCAATGCCCCGGGTTCTTTTTGCCCGTATTTTTCCGGCCAGTCTGTTTCGGGGCGTTCTTTACCTGCGGTTTGGGGAACGAGAGCGTGACGTTATACTCCTTGTCGAATGCCAGGGTCGCATCGAACGCCGTCCCTTTCTTGCCCTTGAAGCCCTTGATGAGCCTGGTCGCTCCCGAAGAAAAGAGTTGCGCGAGGTGCTGGTCGGTCAGTTCCTTGTTCAGAAAGTTTCTGAAAACGAGCAGCCCGCAACTCTCGTTGTTGCATTTGGCAAGCTTCCGGCGGATGATGATTTTCCCCTTCCCGCACTTGGGGCATACGATGCCGCCGCTTGCCGTTTCGGGGAAACGGATGGAAAGCACCTCTTCGGTGACCTGGCGGGCATAGACGGTAATGGAGCGCATGAAGGTTTCCGGGGCGAGTTTGTGCCGCTCGATCTGCATGAGCGTCTTTTCCCAGCTGCCGGTCAGCTCCACGTCCGCCACGCGCATTTTTTTGACAGCTTCATAGACGGCCATGCCCTTGTCGGTCGGCGCGAGAGCCTTTCCCGAACGCTCGATGTACTCCCGCTTGAAGAGGGTTGCGATGACGGCCGCACGGGTCGCCGGAGTGCCGATGCCCAGTTCCTTCATCGCCTCGCGTGCCTCCTCGTCCGTCAGCTCCTTGCCGCAGCTCTCCATGGCCGCGAGCAGGGTGGCTTCCGTGTAGAGCGGCTTAGGCATGGTCTTTTTCTTTGCAAGACTGTGCCCCGATACGGGAACGGTTTCCGACCCGTCGAATCGTGCCGTGCCTTTGTTTTCCGTCTCGTCGTCTTTCTCCTTGTCTTCCGGGCGGTTGAATACGGCTCTCCAGCCCGGTTCGACCACGGAAACGGAATGGGAACGGAATGTCAGCCCGTCCACCGTGGCCTCGATGACCAGCGTCTCTTTCCCGCACTTGGGCGAGAATGCTTCGAGCATACGCCCGGCAATCATCCGGTAAACGGCCTGTTCCTGCCCGTCAAGGGTTTCCGTGACCGGATGCACACCGGTGACGATCAGCGCGTGGTGGTCGGTCACTTTCCCCGCGTTGACGCTGCGGGTGGATAGATTGTCGAAATCCAACATGCCGCCGTATTCGCGGAACTCTTTCATGCCGACGACCCCGTGGAGCAAATCGGGAACCTGCCGCATCACGTCGTCCGGGATGTAACGGCTTCCGGTACGGGGATACGAGATAAGCTTCTTCTCGTAAAGGGACTGGGCGACGGCGAGTGTCTTTTCCACCGAAAGGTCGAGATGCACGTTGCAGTCCTTCTGGAGTGCCGTCAGGTCGTACAGCAAGGGAGGGGGCTGGAAACTCCGTTTTCGCTCCGCTTTCGTGATCGTCGCCATCGAATCGGTGGTGATCCTGGCGTAGAGCCTGTCGGCTTCCGCTTTCTCCATGATGTTCTCCACGTACCGGAATTGCCGGAAACCGTCCCCTTTTTTTAGGGCCACGGAGAGTTGCCAGTAGTCGGTCGGCACGAACTCCCTGTTTTCCTTGAAGCGGGCGCAAATCATGGCGAGTGTCGGGGTCTGCACCCGTCCGAGCGACTGGTTGAACATGCCGGAGGCTATCGCAAGTGCCTGGCTCGCGTTGATGCCCACCAGCCAGTCCGCCTTTGCCCGGCAGTCGGCGGCATGGTAGAGGCTGTCGTATTCCGTTCCCTCTTTCAGCTCGGAGAGTCCCTTGCGGATGGCCTCGTCCGTGAGCGAGGAGATCCAGAGCCTGCGGAAAGGTTTCGTGTAACCCAGGTAGGAATAGATGTATCTGAATATGAGTTCGCCTTCACGCCCGGCATCCGTCGCCACGATAATGGCACTGCACCTGCCGAACACGGAATCGATGGTGCGGAGCTGTTTGGCGGCCACCGGGTCGGTAGCCATGCCGCGGTCGGTCTTGCGCTGTCGGATGACGAGTTGGAACGGGTCGGGCACAACGGGCAGGTTGTCGCCCGATGTGCGCGTGTAACCGTATGTGCCGGGCAAGGCGAGTTGTACCAGATGCCCCAGCGCCCACGTGACCGAGTAGCCGTTACCTTCCATATACCCGTCTTTCGCTTCCGTCGCGCCCACGATTCGTGCTATCTCCCGGCCCACGCTCGGTTTTTCTGCTATAATTGCTATCATAAGTGAAAAAGATTAAGCCGTTCCCCGAAACGCTGCGGCTCCGGGAAACGGCGGGTTAAACATACTATTGTCCGATGGGTCTGATTCCGTTGATTTCGAGTAACGGGGAGTCGTTCTTCCGCACCAGCTGAAGGGTGGCGTCCATGACCACATCCACGCCGAGCAATACCAGGCTGAGGGCTATCACATTCGTTTTCTCGCCCCTGAGGAGCGCGTCGAGTTCCCCGGCCATTTCCAGTTCGTCCTTCAGGATGCCGATGGCGGCGAGCTCTTCCCAGTTCACGTCTTCCGCCTTGAAAGGCGTGTTGTTCTTGTTTTCTTTCATCTTCGTGAAAAATTTTAATCGGTTTATACTGCTTTATCCGGCCTTATTGGCTTACACCCCGTCTGGAAGACCTCCGGTTTTCCTGATTTTCGGACTGCCTGTTCCTGTTGGCTTCTGCCACCACGTTGCGTTGCGTCGCGCTGCGGTCACGGTCGGGATTCCCGTTGTAGTAGTTCAGCTTGCCGCTGTTGAAGTCGGCCTTGACATACTGCGAGAACTTCTTGCCGTCGTAACCCATCATGCCTTCCACGAGCACGGCCTTGCCGTCCTGAAGCTGTCCCCGCTGTTTGGCCGTCAGCACAACGCCCCACACTTCCGCCGGGATCTTGAACTCCTCCCGCTGGTCGAAACCGTCCGGGGTCTTGGAATACTGCGGGTTGCCGGTCTCCATGTTGAGCCGGACGAACGAGGAGAACACCTCGCCCCTGCGGCTGATCATATCCTTGATGAAGATGGCCTTGCCCTCACTCAGCTCCTTTTTATCCTCCGGTGTCAGCTTGACCCCGTTGAGTTCCTTCGGGATATAGATTTCCCTTGCTCCCTCCGGGGAGTCGGGGTTATATCTCGTGTACGCGGGACGGCCGCTGGCCTCGTCGAGCTTGACGAAAGCGGAAAAGACCTCGCCGTCCTTGCGCTTCATGTCCTCCACGAAAATTGCCTTGCCGGCATTCAGCGCCTCGATCTGTTTCGGGGAAAGCGCCACGCCGCCGAGTTCCTGACGGTTGAAAATCCGGTCGTTCGGGAAGATGTATTCGAGTCCCTTGCGGTCGGCGTTGAACTGGAGGTAGGCATCGAACGGGTTACCGGCTTTCGAGGTCATGCCTTCCACGTAGATGGCCTTGCCGTCTCGAAGCTCGGCCTTTTCCTGGTCGGTCAGCGTCACGCCGCTGATTTTCTCGGGGATATAGGCATTTTCCGCCTTCATGGCCACGATTTCGTTGGTCAGCCTGTCGATGCTGAGGAACGAGGGTACGTCCTCGTTGCGCACCCTGAGGTTCACCACACGTCCCATGTTGCCGCTCTCGCGCAGGTTTTTCTTGTCCTCTTCGGAGAAGATATGCCCGAAGAACGGCCTTTCGAGGTCGGGCTGCTGGCGGATGCCGTGTATGCCCAGCACCACGGGGCCTTGCGTGGACTGCTGGAAAGAGAGACGGGCATCCGTGCGGAGTACGGCGGAGCCGAAGTTCATGCTGATAGGGACGACCTGGTTGGTCTTGTAGCCTCTGAGCATCGAGTCCAGGAGCCCGCGCTCCTGAAGGTATTCACGGGACAGCCCGAAATGCTTGAGCTGTTCCCAGTCGATCATCGATTCGTTGAAACGATAGTTGGGCTGACCGTCCTGTGCGGTCTGCGCCCGGGTGGTTTGTTCTTGCGTTGCCATTTCTTTGTCATTTTGATTGTTGATACTCTGTTCTTGGCCTTTCGGCGTGATGTCGTATTTCGCGAGAAACTCCGCCACCGCGTCGGTCTTCTTTCCCGCGGCGAGGTCTTCGATGGCCTGTCTGACTTTCGGGTCATCGAGTGCCTGCTCCTTGACGGAGAGGATACCGAAACGGGTCGGGTCTTTCAATTGGCTCCAGAGGTTCTTGACGAAACTCTCGAACATGTTCGCGTAGCGGTCGAGTTTGAGGAACGAATTGCGGTTTTCCTCTTTGGCGGGTACGGATTCGTACCTGCCGCTCTTGTCGAGTTTGGTGACTGCTTGCAGGAGCAACTCCATTTTGTCAAGAATGAGGATGATGTCGCTGAACTGCTCGTTCTCGATGACCGGAGGGGTCTGTTTCAGGGTGTCACCCCTGATGTTTTCTGCTGCCATAAACGGATGTTTTAAGCGTTAATAAAATCGTTTGTCGATGCAAATATATAGGCTTAATTTATTCAAAATATTGAAATACAAATAGTTGGCGATTTGTTTCATCGGATGACATCACGTTACACCGGGGAGGGCGAACCGCAGTGGAGAAAAAGCCGGAAAGGCACGAAAAATGAGCGGCGGACACGACAAGGGTCGCAAAGGGAAGGCAAGGGGCAGGACGTCCGCAAGCAAAGAAACAGTATTATGCAGAAGAGTGAGGCGAGCCGCTTTTGTCCCCGCTTTCTTCGGGAAGATGAAAACAGGAAGCTGGATTTTGTGGGGGCGTGATAATACCGGGAAAGCCCCGGGATTTTTCGGGAAGCGGACGGAATACGGCTTTCCCGTCCTTGTCCGTATTATGCGTCATCGTTCGGCTTCGCCTGCCAAGTCCCGTAACTTCACTCAACTCGGAAAGGCTGAACCTGCGCGTTTTTTAGGCGGAAAAATTACCGCAGGGAATTTTTTGCCTAAAACCCGCAGGGCTTGAACGCGACACGGTTCGGACTTCCGAGTTACCTTCAAAAAGGACTTGGCAGGCGGAGCGTACCATGATGCCTGTGGCACAAGGATGGATGAAGTCTGCAAATTATCGGCACTATTCCGGTTTAGTGCCGAAATTTTGTAAATAATGAATTTCGGTTGGACTGATTGTTGAGACGTGGCATTAGAAATACAAATTATTGGCACTATTTTGAATTAGTGCCGAAATTTTGCTAACTTTGCAGAGAAAACGGATTCAAGATGAGTAACGAAACGACAACAGCCATACTCGATTATGCCGAAACGCACCATGATTTCAGCATAGAGGACTTGTTTGCCTATCTTCACGAGAGAACCGGCATCAACAGGTCTTCCTTGTCATGGTATCTATTCAAACTTGTCGATGATAACGCACTCGTCAGAATCGGACGCGGTATATATGGTAAAGTGGTGAAGCAATCCTTTTCTCCGGAACCGATAGATGAAGTGAAAGAGGCATATGAACTGCTACAAGCAAATTTCCCGTTTGCCAGATTTTGTGTCTATCAAGGTGAAATCATCGCACCGTTACAACATCATCTTTCTTCCAACAGGGTAATCTACGTGGAAACGGAGAGGGATTCGGCGGAAACCGTTTTCAATTTTCTGAAAAACGAAGGCCGGGAGGCTTATCTTCGACCGGATAAGGAAATGATATACCGTTACGTGGATATGGACAGCAGGGCGTTCTTTGTCAAAAATCTGGTTTCGGAAGCCCCCTTGCAGAAAGTATCAGATGTACCGATGCCTACATTGGAAAAACTGCTGGTCGATATATTGAGGGACTCCGACTTTTTCTATCTGCAAGGCAGTGAAAGCGAACATATCATAGAAAATGCCTTTAACCTTTATTCCGTCAACCGAAGCCGGCTTTTCAGGTATGCCGGCAGACGGAAGGTGAAAGAAGAATTATCGTCCGTCTTGAATAATTTGAATATATAATGATAAAGAAAGAATGTTTCACGACAGAATGGATCGGGCAGGTTTCATCCGCATTGCATTACAATGACAAGAACCTGATAGAAAAAGTTATCCGCGCATTGTCGCTGCTTGAAATGTTGGTCGGGGCCGGTTGTCCTCTGGTTTTCAAGGGCGGAACGGCATTGATGCTCATACTCGGAAAGTCGGCTCACCGTCTGTCCATTGACATTGATGTGATTTGTCCTCCGGGAACAAATATCGAGGATTACCTGAAAGCGTTTGCCGATTTCGGTTTTACTGAACTGGAACTTGTAGAGCGCAAGCAAAGGAATGACGCCAACATCCCTAAAAGCCATTCCAAGTTTTTCTACCAGATAGCCTACCGGAATGATGCGGACGCGCAATCCTACATATTGCTGGACGTATTGTACGAAGATGTTCATTATTTACGGACCCGGCAGATAGCCATAGACAGCCCGTTCATACGTTTGGAGGGAGAAGCGTTAATGGTAACGGTTCCTTCCGCGGAAGATATTCTCGGGGACAAGCTGACGGCTTTCGCTCCCAACACGACCGGGATACCTTATTATAAAAACGGCAAGTCCTGCTCGATGGAGATTGCCAAACAGCTCTATGACGTGGGCAGGCTGTTTGAGAATGTATCGAATTTGCAGATCACCTCACAGGCGTTCCATAAGATTGCAGCGGTGGAGCTTTCATATCGTTCTTTAGGGACTGATGCGGGATTGGTGTTCAACGATATTCGCCAAACGGCTCTTTGCATATCCACACGGGGCAAAGCCGGAGAAGGAGATTTCAATCTGATACAGGACGGTATCATCCGCGTCAAGTCGTTCATGTACAAACAACGTTATCTGATAGACAACGCCATTATTGACGCGGCACGGACGGCTTACCTGGCCACGCTGATTGAAAAAGGCGTTACACAAGTGGAACCGTACCCGGAAAATCCGAACGATATAAAAGATTTGGTTATCAGGCCTTCATTGACAAACAAGTTGAACAAGCTGAAATCCAATTTGCCGGAAGCCTACTACTATTGGGCTAAAACGAGTGAGTTGCTGGAATCTTGAAAAGGAATACCCAAACTTGAAATGACGTAACACAATACAAGAGAAGCCGATTCAGGTTACAGACACTTGAACCGGCTTTTTCTATAAGGAGTTATTTGGGTGGGTATCAGGTGTGGATACTCCATCCATGAAACGGTTCCAGCAGAACGGAATACGACCGGTCGGGATTGCCGTGATAGATTAATCCCCCGACGATACCCGTCTTTCCGTCCGGATAGCATTCCCTGAACCCGAACGAGTGGGGAGCGAAGTCCCGGTAAAGCTCTATTTCACACGGGCAGTTGGGATTATTCTCCCACTGTTCCAGCCTTTTCAGGCAATTATCCAGCGATGTGTCGCCGATTTCCTTGGCGTACTGTACTACCTTGTCGTAGTGTTCCTGACATAAGATTTTCATACTGAATTGTTGTTTAATCGTTTGACTACCGTGCGTGATTTAGCCGTTACAGCATTTTTCTAAATAATGGATTTCCGTCACGATGAAATCCTCGCCGCCAAATTCGCACAATGATTTGAGACCGGAGAGGCTGTCGCAGTAGAAGAAAATATCATCGTCTTCATCGGGATTGTTGTCTGAAGAGAGCCGGATGTTTACAAGTTCGCTGTTATTGTCGTCTTTCCACACGATAACGCAAACGGCGTATTCGGGTTCCTCTTTCTTTTCTTCCACGTACCGTTGATATATCCGGTCGATTTCCTCCTTTACTTCGTCCGTGTCGGTCAGAACGGTTCCGTGACCGCACTTCCCGCACCAACCGTATTGGAATGACTCGTCGGTATAATTGTGGAACTCCTTCGTGTTGGGGTTAATCATGGCTTCACAACTTACTTTCGTGCCGCCGCATTTTGTACAGATTACATTCATGTCGTTTCATTTTCAGATTATAAAATCCGGCTTGCAGACCGGGAGGAGCATTTACGTCCGCAAGTCGCAAGCCGGGAGATTGATTCATTCATACGATGCCTACGCGTCCGTTTCTTCAAGCAGTTCTTTAATGAAGTCGATGTTCCGGCGGTTCATGTACGACTGCCAGCAACTGTTGTAACGCGACCAGCGGAACCCGTGCTGTTTGAGAGAATCCCGGATTTCCTTGGCGGGGATGTCATCGAAAAATACCTGAAGACGGTTTTCCGGATAGTTTTCCACCACCCGCGCGCCGTTAATCGTGTATTCCTTTTCCGGTGTAGCTTTCATCCGCTTCGCCAGTTCCAGCCTCTTTTTGATACGGTTGATGTTGGCGTTGTTGTTGGAAAGCGAGAATGACGGAAAACCGATGTGCCCGTAACACGGGGTAAGCAGTTCGACGGCACTTTTTTCCGAGTATCCCATCTCCACCAGCCGGGCCTTTTTCTCCTCTTCGGTCAGTTTCTTGTTCTTGACCACCTTGTTTGCCGCTTTCATGTCCTCTTGCGCCTTGACCAGTTCGGCCAGCTTCCGCTCCAACTTTTCCACGGCATTGTCGTCATCCAGATAAATGGCGTTGTTGTTTTCCGCCGCATCCGCTTTCCGCTCGTAATAATCCGCTTTCTCGGAAGCCTTCACACTTTGCCCCATCTTGTTCCAGATTTTCTCCCGGTAGTTCCGGTCCGCTTGCCCGTGGATGGGTTGGCCCATCGGGATTACACTCGCCATAGCTTCGGATTGCTTGTAGCATTGTTCCGATTGCTTTCTCGCGTTGTCTGCAAGTTCACGGTATCTGTCCGTCCTTGCCTGTTGTCTTTCTTCTCTGTTCATCGCTTTTTGTTTTAAGTTGTTAATAAAGCAGTTCTTTGATTCGTTTGATGGTAAATGTCCCTTTCAAGGGCTTCTCCAATTCCTTGTGCCGGAGGACGCACTTGTACAGACCGGCATCTGTCCGTTCATACAATCTCACGGAAATGAACTCGTCATTTTCAAAGAAATCCTCCATCTCCTGTTGTGATGCTTTGATTTTTACATGACTTTCCATTGTCTTTTAATTTATGGGTTAAACTTGGGCTTTGCCCGTCTCAGGATATGCAGGTTGTCATACCCGACCGATGTCAGTTCAGCCAGCAGTTCCCGGTATTCTTCTTCGGTGGCGGATCTTGTCCCGGCAATCACGCCGGCATAATCCGCCGCGGCATGTTGTCCCGTGTGCATATAGGATGTGACGGAATTCCCATGCGCGTTCCACGGCATATATGGAAAGAGAGCGATTACATCTCCCTCTTTGAACCGTCGGAACACCACTCTTGTCTGCCTTTTACCTGCCATATCGTTTAATTTTAAGTTTCCACTATGAAAGTGACCTTATAGGTCTTGCAGGGCTTACCGAATGCCGAATAACGGTTGAACTCGCTGTACGATTCCCAGTCCACCGACATGACATAACCTTTGGGAAAATTTTCGGTGATGAACCTGTTTACCATTTCCCGGTCTTCGTCGGTGATGAAAAGTTCTTCATCAATGCCGTATTCCAGCGCGTAGATCGCCCATTCGGGAATGTTGTCCCATACGATTGTTTCTCTGCGTTTTTCACTCATGGTTTCTGTTTTTACATCATTGAACCATCAACTCACGGATGATACCGTCCAGTTCCGTTTCCCATTTTCCTGCTCCGTCCGTCATCGACGGATAGGTCAGTTGCTGCCACTGCCGGTAATCGAAAAGTTTCATTCGGAGCGGATAGTAGTCGAAGAGTTTCCGGTTTCCGAAGAATACTCTCAGGTGATTGGTTCCGACTTCCATCAGTTTCAGACCGTAACGGTTGAGAATCTCGTGGAATCTTTTCATCGGTGTGAAGTTGCTTCTGCTCATAACTTTGTATTTTTTCGAGTTAAACATCAGCGGCTCCGGGGAGCCACTATTTCCTTTTCTTGCCTGCTCTATTGTCCTGCGCCCGGATAGTGCAAGGCTTTGCGAAAAAATACCGGAGCCGGAACGGCGAGGATGATTTTTTCAGCAAACCCCGACGGGGCCCCGGCCTTGCACAATCCGTCGGGGCGCAGGACTACCTTTGCAGGTAGAAAAGAAATAGTGCATTTGTTTTTTAGAAGTGCTTGTGATGAAGACATAAAAAAAGAAAAGCGGAACATGCCGTCCGACACATTCCGCCACGATGATATAATATATAGGTATGACGGTTACTGCTTCTCTTGCTTTCCGTCCTCCTGCGGAAGCAGGTGCCTGAGGTTCGGATCGTTGGCTATACGTTCCATCTCATCCTCGATAATCTGCACCACGTCCGCCTTGATGCGCGAGTAGTTACGTTCTATCTGTTGCAGCATGATGTCGTTGCCCTCACTGTCCTTGAACTCGTTGATGACGGGGATTTTCTTGTAGGCTTTCGTTTCCGCCGCTACTTTCTCGTTGTCCACGATGATGCGCGCATGGAAAATCTTCTGTTCGATCTCTTCCCCGAAGTTGTCCGCCACACTGCCCACGAACGTACCTTGCGAGAGGTTGGCGATTTTGGATGCAGGAATAAGCGAGTCCATCTGCGTGTTGATGGAGGTCGAGGTATCTTGCCGGTTGATGGAGAGTGACTGTCGTTGTTGCAGGATTTTACCGAAACGTTCCGAGAGATTCTTGGCGGTTTCTCCCACAACCTGTCCGCTGAAAATATTGCCCACCGTATTCTGGATAACCTTCGCCTCCTTGTCGCCGTAATCCCTCGCTAACTGACTGAAATCCTGAAAACCGAGACAGACGGCCACCTTGTTACTTCTGGCAGTGGCAATCAGATTGTCGATACCACGAAAATATATGGTCGGCAGCTCGTCAATAATGATAGAGGATTTAAGCTGTCCTTTCTTGTTTACCAGCTTTACAATTCGGCTGTTGTACAGTCCGAGCGCGGCGGAATAAATGTTCTGCCTGTCCGGATTGTTCCCCACGCAAAGGATTTTCGGGTGTTCGGGATTGTTCAGGTCGAGCGTGAAATCATCGCCCGTCATCACCCAGTATAGTTGCGGGGAAATCATCCTCGAAAGCGGGATTTTCGCGCTCGCAATCTGGCCTTGGAGCTGGTCCTGCGCGCCCCCTTGCCAGGCATCCATAAACGGGCTCAGATAATTTTCCAAAGCGGGATAAGAGGTCAGAATCGTGAAAATATCCGCGTAGGGCTTGTTCAGAAATTCGATGGCGTGCGGGAAGGTACAGTATTTCCCATCCCTGTAAATCCGCAAATACCAGATAATTGCCGCAAGCAGGATAATCGGCGACTCCACGAAGAAATCACCCTGTTTCTGTATCCAGGTCTTGTTCAAATTGAGCATGATGGTATAGGCACTTTCATAGGCATCCGAGATGTCCGCCATGAACTTCGGGTTGATGGGATTGCAACGGTGCGAACGGCGCGGGTCATCAAAATTTATCACGTAAAACTCGGGCTTCACCTTGTACTTGTCGAGATTCTTGAGCAGTTCGTTGTAGGCAATAATAGAAAGATCATCGAATTTGTAGTCATAGATATAAATGGCGAATCCTTTGGAAATCATCTGCTTTATATAATTATTTACCACCGCATAGGACTTCCCGCTGCCAGGAGTTCCCAGCACGATGGACGCCCGAAAAACGTTTACAACGTTGATCCAGCCGTCCCATTCTTTCTTCCGGTACACGAACTTGGTGGGAAGATTTACCGAGTATTCGTTTTCCATCAAGACCGTGTTCTGCATGAATGATTCATTCTCCATGTTGAACACGTCATCCATCAGGTCGTTTTTCAGCATACGGCTTACCCACACACCCGCCATCAGCATCAGGATATATCCGGCCGTGAGCGTTGTCGCGTACAGTCCGGCCTTGGCTATGGAAGATACCGGTAATTCCAGCATCCACCAGTTCATGAAGAACAGCACCAATCCGCCGAGAAAGAAGGCATAGATTTTATTCCAGGTCATTTCCCGGTTCTTGACACCTTTCGTCCCCAGGCAGGAAAGCGCGAGGAACACGAGCGCGAACACCTTTGTCAGTAAAAGGCTCTTGAACAGTCCCGCCGTCCGTTGGAAGTTCAGCAGTATCTTATCCACGATTCCGATGGAGATACCCATGTCGGAGAATGCCTGATAACAATACCAGTACACGTGAATCACTAAAAACAGGATGGATACGGCCCGCATGAACTCCATTGTCTTGGCCAATCCGCGAATGTCGTCTTCTTGTTGCATGATCAAAGGGTTTTAATTGAATGAATAATCGGGTTATGAGAGGCCGCGTGAACGGCGTTTTTTCTTTTTCTTCTTTTGTAGCATCCGCGCGAGGGCTTCCTCCTGAGCGTCGGGACCGTTGATATCGAAAGAAAACATGCCGAAGGCCTGCTCGATGGAACTCTCCATGTCACCTGAGCGGAGCGCCTGCATATCCTCGCCGAACAAGGGGGCTTGCGGCAGGACGGCGTCTTCCGGAGAGCGGAACAGCTTCTCGAACACGTTGGCGGAAAATTCTTTTCCCAACCGGGAACCGTTGTACACCTCCTTGTTGTTATGGTCGATAAACGTGACCCCGTAGATGCGGCCTTCATCGTTGGTTCTAAAAGCCGTGTCGATGCCCCGTTCACGCAACAGATCCGTGAATGCCTCCTTGCTGCCCATGCAGCCGTGCATGGCAAGTGCCACCTCGTTCCGGATTTTCGGCTGCCATTTCTTCGCCTTGAACTCCCTGACGTTGTAGCGGAGCCGTTTCTCCAATCCCTGATACCCGAAACGTTTGTCGATAAGCGAGGACTTGATGGGTACGCTGACAGCCTTGCCGTTTTCGTCCGTAACAGCGTAGACGATGCCCGTGTAGGGAACGCCCCCGTGTTCCCCCTTGACCTGTTTGGCTTCGATGTTGAAACAGGAAAGCAGGGCGCTGTACTCGCCGAATGTCTGGAACCGGTAGGCCGTGAAGACGCTTTTGAGGATATTGGATACCTGCCGTTTCAGGTCGCCTTGCGTGTAGTCGGCTTTTTTCAGGTAAACGCCGAGCTGTTCATCCTTCTTGTCCGCGTGTTGCTTTAACCCGAACTTCCGTTCCAGTTCCCGGCAGGCTTTCATCGAACGGTTCCACTCGTAGGCATCATCTATCTTTTCGCCTTTCTCGTTCACGCAGGTGGAAACGATGTGGATATGCCGACGGCCGATGTCCTCGTGCATATATACAATGTACGGCTGGTCGCCATACCCCATTTTATCCATGTACTCCTTTGCCAGATTGGCGAATTGCGCGTCCGTCAGATTGTCTTCGGGAGACGGGTTAAGCGAGATATGCAGGATGGGTTTCTCGGTGTTCCTGTTGGCGAGCAGGTAACTATCGAACGCCCACATCGTCCGTTGCATCAGACGGTCCGGACTCTCCGTGATGTCGGCAATCATCCGGTTGCCGGAAATGATGCGGGCTTGGGAATCGCCGACCTTCTGCTGGTTGTAGGCAATCGCCCCGTAGAGCGATGTGCCCCGGTTGATTTTCGCTACCATAACTTATAAGGATTGACGGTTACTGTTCAGGTATTTCTCCTCGTATTCCCGGGTAAGGGCGATAATCTGCCTGCTGAGAACGACCAGTTCCATCGTGATTTTCTCCAATTTGTACAACAGGGCAAGCGCACGTTTGTCGCTGAAATTGCTCTTGACAGCCTTTACCGTCTGGTTGTAATTGTTGCCTATCGCCTGGAACTGGTGGTAGAAATTGGTCAGCCGGACGTAGTAATCCATCGTCGCCTTGTCGATTTTTACCACTTTGATTTCACGTCCGAAAAGCATGGACTTGATGAATTTCGACCGTTGGGAAAGTCCCGACCGCTCGAAAAGAAGCTCGAATTTCCCGTTCTCTTCCGAGTTCAGTTTGATGCCGTAGCGGAAAACGGCCGGGTCGCTCTTGGGCTTCCTGCCTGCCGTCCTTCTCTTTTTAGGATTGTTTTCTGTTGCCATATCACTTGTTTTTTATTGTTCCTGTCTGTCCGCCAGGATTTCCGACTTTGGAGGAAATCCCTCCCGAGCCGTCGGGCGAGCGGCAAGTTGTTTTGGGATGCCCGAATTATTTCGGGCGGCCCAAAACACAACTTGCTATGTTCGCTTGAACATGAATTTGCCTTTCGTCAAATTATCGGGGCCGGTGAAACTTTCGGGTTTCGCGGGGTACATCCGATGTCTCTGCAAACCATGACGGGACCGGTTGCAAAGTTACGGGTAAAGAACTGGGCGGTAAATAGTTAAGCCGGTGTAACAGAATGTCATACGGTGTCATATATCGGCATCCGGCTCCGATTTCGCACAGTATAGATGAGAAAGGCGTTTATTTGCAGCCTGAACGGTTGCAGCACACCGGACAACAACGGTTTGGGGCATGATTGCACGGACGGTTGCATGAAGGCAACCATATAACCTTCAATGATTGGTTGCAACCATATAACCATGCAACCATGCCATCATGCAATCAACTATGTAACCATGTAGCTGTGCACTCATTCAAGGGTGCAACCAGCCGTTCATACAACCGGCTGGTGATGCAGGCAACCGTTCATGCAGCCGGTAAACCATGTAAGCAAACAGTGATGCAAACAACCAGTAATAACTTAAAACAACAATGATTATGGACAAGGAAACATTATTTGTTGCACTCAGCAACCAGAAGGGCGGCGTCGGGAAATCGGCTTTCACGATTCTGCTCGCCAGTTATTTTCACTACGTGGAGAATCTGAACGTGGCGGTAATCGACTGCGACTCTCCCCAGCACAGCCTCGTGCGTATGCGGGAGAGGGACAAGCAGGCCATTGACCGGAGCGGCCATTACAAGCAGATGATGATGGCGCAGTGGGAACGCATCCAAAAGAAAGCCTACCCGATTGTAGGCGTCAGGGCGGAGAAAGCAAGAGAAGCCGCCGATGAGCTGGTAAGAAACAGCGAAAATCATATTGACCTGGTGCTGGTCGATCTGCCGGGTACGGTGGACGCGCAGGGCGTGTTCCGCACTATTGTCAATATGGATTACGTGATTACACCGGTCACGGCGGACAAGATGGTCATGCAGAGCAGTCTCTCGTTCTCCACCACCGTGCTGGACTATATCCGCGACAGACCAGAAATCCCGCTGAAGGACATCCTTTTCTTCTGGAACAAGATAGAACGCAGGGCCAATACCGAGGTGTTCGACATCTACCGGATGATGATGCAGCGACTGAAGCTGACGGTGTTGGAAACCACCGTTCCCGACACGTGCCGTTACGATAAGGAGTTGTCCGTCAGCAGCAAGAGCTATTTCCGCTGTACGTTGCTGCCGCCTCCGGTCAAGCTGCTGAAAGGGAGCGGATTCGTGGAGCTGGCAAACGAACTGAAAGAGAAACTTAAACTGTAATGCGTATGGCAAAGAAAATAGTCGAGGTGGATGAAGACCTCCTCAAAGGAATGATGACAAGCGATATTCCCCTCTATGGAAGGAGCATGGAACGCAAGGAAACGGAACCTGCACCGAAAAAAGCCGCAACAACCGAACCGGAGAATACCTCTGACGCTCCGGCGGAAAGAGAGGTCACGGAACAACCGAAGGCAGTCAGGAACCGACGAAAAAAGGAAAGTAACTCGGATTACCGTGAACTCTTTCTGGTCAACACACCGAGTCCGAACCGTTCGCAGACTTATATCAACCGGGATATATACGAACGTATCAAACGCTTCCTGCCGCTTATCGCACCGGAGGTCAGCATCGCCAGTTACATCAGCAATATTCTGGGCGACCATATAGAGCGGCATTGGGAAGAGATCAATGAAATGTACAGTCGGGAACTTTCTAAACCGTTGTAGCCATGGAAACCTATTTTTATTTCAGTGTCAAGACGGTATGCTGCGGTTATCTTTTTTATCGCCTGTGGATTTTTCTGTTCAGGCAGCGGATATACGGCTTGTGGGAGGATATGGTAAAATACCTTCCTAAAAAGAAAGAGAAACCTGCACCAGTCACCGCTCCGAAGGATGATGACAACGAGGTCATCGGCAAGACAAATATCGTCTATCTGGAAGACCCGGAAATCGCCTGCAAGGTTCCTGCCCGTAGCGAACCGCTTCCCCCGGCGGAGGAGATGGAAGAAGAGGAGGATATTTCCGCGGATGATGTGGAATCCACTTTTACCGGTAATGCTCCTGGCGGATTGTCCGAAGAAGAGAAAGCGGAACTGATGTCGGATTACGTGTCGGAAGTGGACGAGGACTTTTCCACGGGTATGACCTACGAGGACATGATGAATGCCGTCGGTGTGCTGACGGGAGAAAACCGAGACACGAACGATGAAAAGGTTATCCGTACTGTCAAGACGATATACGACATCCGGCAGACTGAAATCTTTGATTTCTTCACCACCGAAGTGAGTAACATCGAACTGGTGGAGAGTCTTTTCAAGGAGTGTTTGGATGAATACGGCCAGCCTTTGCCGCAACGGAAAAAGGCGGCACCGCCGGAATCGGAGGAAAAGTTCGATTGGGATAAATATGTATAGTAACCTATGAAACAACAAATAAAGGGAACAAACCACTGATATTCGGAATGTTCCCCTTATTTTTGCTTTACGCGAACATCACATCTTTGCATTTCTATCCTTTTTTAACCTTTCGCAATAAGGATAGTCTAAAGGACTATAATAGAAGTCATCATCATTGAACCAACCGAATCTTGGATATTGCCTCGCTCCGGGAGCATGTATACTGACTGTCAAGTACGTTTTCACAATATGACACACGAAACGGAAACATTTCAATAAATCTTCCCATATCGTGTATTCACTGTCCGTATGAGGATTGTAATAACCGCAGGAAAGATTGATACAGGAAATACCGAGTCCTCTTGTCTTCAAGGCGTAGACGTCGGTAGTCATTCCTGAACATACCACATAGCCATAACGTTCCGGATGTATTTTTTCAATGAATTCACGGGAACATAATTCGCTCATTCCTATGTTTGTTATTATGTCACTATTTCCTTTGCGGTCGCATTGTATCACGTACCGGCAGTCGGAAAAGAAATCCATGTCCGCACCGCCGCTACCGATGCAGCCGATTTCTTCTTTCACGAAGAATACGCATTTCATATCCTTAAAATTTTCCAATGCTTTCAGACAAATCCAGATGCCGTTTTTATCATCCGCACCGATTCCGGTCATTTTCCGGTTCAGGTAGTCGTATCCGACAATCATTTTGTCATCCACGGCATAGGCTCCATATGTTCCGGTCTTTCGGCGATGCACTTCGTCCATGTGTGAAACGATACACGGATAAGTTTTTGCATTTCCTTTGACTGCATATACATTGCCGCACCTGTCTTTTTTATAGGTTATACCCATGCTATTTAATTCGGCTATAATAAATTTCGCCATTTGCTTTTCCTTGCCTGAAGGCGAAGCGATATTATATAAACTGATCAGCTTTTCCATTATCTTATTCGTATGAACTGTATAACTTTTCGATTTGCAGGTAACGTTTGAATTGTGAAATGGGTTTGCCTTTTTTGAAAAGCGTTCTTGGATAATAGGTCCCATTGTATTTGATTGCCGGACCGTTCAATAACCTGCCAAATGCGGATTCGGTAAAGACGGAAGACTGGCATTGACTGCAAAACACGGAATTGCTGTCTGAATGTACACGGTTACATAGAGGACAGACTATAGCGTTTCGTCGAGCATATCCATCTGTAGACTGGCAATCGGCAATGATAGCGGAAACATAGTTGTTCCTGAGTTCCAGTTTATCCTCTTTCAGACTGATATACCGAAATGTATCCATGTAAGGGACTCCCTTTTTGTGCCATTGGCATACAGGCACTTCAAGCGATAGCTCCACTGTCACGCACGTATCTGTATCATGATCTTTTACCGGGGTCATTACGACACACTCTTTAAGATGGGAATAGTCGTTATAGCGTTTTCTGAATATGATGCCGGAGGTTTGGGCTGCGCATTTCATCAGTTCGAGAACAAATGAATGCGACGAATAAATTCTATCTATCAGTGAAACCTGAGTGTGTCCGCCATGATCGTCTTCCCATTTCAGGTTATCCCAAATGATGGCTCTTCCCACGATGTATCCGTGATTATCCTTGGCTACCATGATTTTAGCTCCGGCAAAATTGTGATAAAAGTCCGCGGCATTGCGGGCCTTATCCGCGTATCTCATGCAGGAATGGTGAAGCGTTGATTCATCCGTGTCCGCGGATAGTATATAGTTCTCCTCGGAATACGCTTCAATAAAATCGTTCATCGAAGAGCATATTTTTATTGAAACCTTGCTGTCAAGCGAGATGGCACTGCAAAAGTATTTGATGTCATCAGGGTCGTATTGAGGCAGGTTCTTGAACAGCCCTATGAATGTGGACGGTTCCAAGTCTGCCCTGTTCTCTGGAAACCAGGGAGCATTGGGGTTCCCTTTATCCGGAAAGTTCTCGTGAGCCAAATCTTTATTACAGGCTGTAAAGACAATCCGGATTTTTTGGAATGAGCTACAGCTCGTCCTCTTCCGCTTGGTAGAGAAGAAGTTGTAGCTTCCGCGTATGATATCCGAGATATCGCATTCTTTCTTCAATTCCGCCAATACGTCTTTGGCGATGACACTTCCGTTAGCCGCCGCGTTGAGCAGACGGGATTTCATTTCTTGACTTACGTTCGCTTTCATGACTTTTATAAATTTTAATTAGACATTCAAGCGGCTCTCGGAGCCAGAGTTCCGCTTTCTTACGGCTTTTGCTGCCATGTGCCGGATTGTGCAAGGCTTTGCGAAAAAATACCGTAGCGTAGCGAGGATGATTTTTTCGGCAAACCCCAACGGGGCTTGGCCTTGCTCAATCCAGAGGGTACATGGCTACCTTTGCCGTCAAGAAAGGGAAGTATGGTGTTCTGCTTTATCTATCTGTTTTTACTCCCTGCACCCTTGTTTTTCTCTCTCCAAAATCTCTACCCGATGTAATGTGATGACATCCGGTGTAACGCATCGTCAGCTTTGTAAATCAACGAATTAAAGCCTATATATTCGCTATCGAAATCAAATTTTGTCTCACAATTAAAAAGTTTTCGACAATGAAAAAGAGAGTCATTTTTTCGGCAGCCATGCTGCTTGCGGCAACGGGGGCTTTCGCCCAGGGTAACGGAGTCGGCGGTATCGTCGAGGCGACCAACATGGTCACTTCCTATTTCGATCCCGCAACCAAACTGATTTATGCAATCGGGGCCGTGGTCGGCTTGATCGGAGGAGTCAAGGTCTATTCAAAATTCTCGTCCGGTGACCCCGACACCTCGAAGACGGCGGCCAGCTGGTTCGGGGCGTGTATTTTCCTGATTGTGGCAGCAACCATCTTACGCTCATTCTTCCTGTAATATGGCGGAGTATTCTATCAACAAGGGGATCGGCCGCAGTCCTGAGTTCAAGGGCTTGAAGAGCATGTACCTGTTTGTCTTTGCAGGCGGACTGCTCGGCGTGTTCGTGATTTTCGTAGTCATGTACATGGCCGGAGCGGGACAATGGACCTGCATCGCTTTCGGTGTCCTGTCGGCCTCTCTGCTGGTATGGGGTACGTTCTACCTCAATGCCAGGTACGGAGAGTACGGCCTGATGAAATTGCAGGCACGTGGCAGCCATCCCCGGTACATCATCAACCGGAGGGCTTTCTTCCGGTTGTTTTCCCGTAACCGTAACATACGAAGCGTATGAGAAATGTAATGAAAGCAGCCACGCTGGAAAGCAAGTTTCCGATTCTGGCGGTGGAACACAACTGCATCATCAGCAAGGACGCGGATATCACGGTGGCTTACAAGGTTGAACTGCCCGAACTTTTCACGGTGACACGGAACGAGTACGAGGCCATCCACTCGGCATGGGCGAAAGCGGTCAAGGTATTGCCGAATTACAGCATCGTGCACCGGCAGGACTGGTTTATTGAAGAGAACTACACGCCCGACATCCAAAGGGACGACCTGAGTTTCCTCTCCCGTTCCTTCGAGAGGCATTTCAACGAGCGGCCGTATTTGAGGCACACGAGCTACCTCTTTCTGACCAAGACGACGAAAGAACGCAGCCGTACCCAAAGTAATTTCACGGCACTCACGCGGAATTTCATTATTCCGAAGGAGATGCAGGACAAGGATACGGTGACACGTTTCCTGGAGAGTTGCGACCAGTTCGAGCGCATCATCAACGACAGTGGCTTTGTCCGTATCACGCGGATGCGGAAAGACGAGATTACCGGGACGGAAAACAGCGCGGGCATCATCGAGAAGTATTTCTCGCTCTCGCAGGAGGAAACTACCTGCTTGCAGGACCTCACGCTCGGGGCCGCAGAGATGAAGGTCGGCGACAACCACCTCTGCCTGCATACCCTGTCCGATACGGACGACCTGCCGGGCAAGGTGGCGACGGACATACGCTATGAACGCCTCTCCACCGACCGGAGCGATTGCCGTCTTTCGTTCGCGGCTCCCATCGGGGTGCTGCTCACGTGCAACCACATCGTGAACCAGTATCTCTTTATCGACGACCCGGCCGAGAACCTGAAGAAGTTCGAGAAGCAGGCCCGCAACATGCACTCGCTGTCACGGTACAGCCGCAGCAACCAGATCAACCGTGAATGGATTGAGGAATATCTCAATGAGGCGCACAGCCTCGGTCTGACCTCCATCCGTGCGCATTGCAACGTGCTGGCATGGAGTGACGACCGTAACCGGCTCAAACAGGTCAAGAACGACGTGGGAAGCCAGCTCGCGCTGATGGAGTGCAAGCCCCGCCATAACACCGTCGATACCCCGACCTTGTTTTGGGCGGCCATCCCCGGAAACGCGGGGGATTTCCCTTTCGAGGAGAGTTATTACACTTTCATCGAACAGGCCCTTTGCTTCTTTATCGGCGAGAGCTGTTCCAGGGATTCGCTGTCCCCGTTCGGTATCCGCATGGTGGATCGCCTGACAGGCAAACCCGTCCATCTCGACATTTCGGATTTGCCGATGCGCAAAGGCGTGATCACCAACCGCAACAAATTTATCTTAGGACCGAGCGGCTCCGGCAAGTCGTTCTTTACCAACCACATGGTAAGGCAATACTACGAGCAGGGAACACACGTCCTGCTGATAGATACCGGAAACTCCTACCAGGGACTTTGCAACCTGATCCACAACAAGACCGGCGGCGAGGACGGAATCTACTTCACCTACGAGGAGAACGACCCGATTGCCTTCAATCCCTTTTATGTGGAAGACGGCGTTTTCGACATCGAGAAAAAGGAGAGCATCAAGACGCTTATCCTCACGCTCTGGAAACGTGATGACGAGCCGCCGACACGGGCCGAGGAAGTCGCCCTCTCCAACGCGGTGAATCTTTTTTTGGAGAAGATACGCACGGACAGGACGCTGGCACCATCGTTCAACACTTTCTACGAGTTTATCCGGGACGAGTATCAGGAGATTCTGAAGGAGAAACGGACAAGGGAGAAGGATTTCGATGTATTCAATTTCCTGAACGTCCTCGAACCTTATTATCGCGGCGGGGAGTATGATTTTCTGCTCAACTCAGACAAACAACTGGATTTGCTGGGCAAGCGGTTCATCGTCTTCGAGTTGGATAATATCAAGGATAACAAGGTTTTATTCCCCATTGTAACCATCATCATCATGGAAACCTTCATCAACAAGATGCGCAGGTTGAAAGGTATCCGTAAGATGATCCTTTTGGAAGAGGCTTGGAAGGCCATCAGCAAGGAGGGCATGGCGGAATATCTGAAATACCTCTTTAAGACGGTCAGAAAGTTCTTTGGCGAGGCCGTGGTCGTCACGCAGGAGGTCGAGGACATCATCTCCTCGGACATCGTGAAAGGCACGATCATCAACAACAGCGACTGCAAGATTCTGCTGGACCAGCGGAAGTATGCCAACAAGTTCGATTCGATACAGTCCCTGCTGGGACTGACCGACAAGGAACGCGCGCAAATCCTCTCCATCAATATGGCCAACAACCCTTCCCGCAGGTACAAGGAGGTCTGGATAGGGCTTGGCGGCTCCCAGTCGGCCGTGTACGCCACAGAGGTGTCGCTCGACGAGTATTACTGCTACACCACCGAAGAAACGGAAAAGCTGGAACTCACGCGTCTGACCGAGAAACTCGGGGGCAATATCGAGCTTGCCATCAGGCAGCTCGCGGCAAGCAAACGGGAGGGCAAATCATCATCAACCACCTAAATCAATACGGATATGGGATTAAGGGACAGGGTGCATGAATGGCAATGGCGGGCGCGTAACGGAATCGGTTACGAGCAGTTGAAAGCCATTCGGAAAGAAACAATGGAAATGCTGGAAAAGCGGGACATAAAAGGACTGAAAGGGCTGCTGGATACCTATGCCGGTTCTTACGATATTCCCGAAGAAATAGCTACGGGGATAGCAAGGGAAAAGTTCATACTTACCCCGGAAGATGCGGCGGACAAGGATATCCGGGATATGATGGAAAGCCTGAAAGCCACCCGGTTCATGCAGCAGGAAAGTTCTCTTGCCTCGCTTCCGGTTGAGGAAGCCGACGGCATACACGGCATGCTCGCCATGTACGTCTTTATGCTCGATGCCTACGCGGAGCGTCATCCGGGATGCGGCATACCCCGCCCGGAACCGGAAGAGGTGGATGCCGCCCGCCGGATTCTCGACCGGCAGTACGAGGGGAAGGCGGTCTGGCAGCTCTGCCAGTTCATTCTTGTCCGGACTTGCCCGTCGGATTATGTCATGCACCGGTACGGACTCGCGGAGGATTTCAACAGGTACTCCAAACTGAATGACGAGTGTCTGAAAGCCTTTGAAACGGGAGATAAAGACCGGGAAAAGGAACTGACGGAAGCCATCGGAAAGATGGAAACCGCCCTTGAACGCAAGTCTGAAAAGGCACTGGACAGCATCGAAGGAGCGCGAGTGCCGGATGAGTACCTCAAAGAGTTGGATGACGAACTGGGCAGACTTGCCGGACTTGTATGGGACCCGCGCCGGATAGAGAACTGTTACGGCGGCTTTCTGGAAAAACACGGTATCCGTGCGGACAGCCCCGTGCCGGAGTTGGAAAAGCAGATCGAGGAAGCCTACCGGTCACTGGACGACAGGATTGTCCGGTTATGCGGCCGGCGACCTTACGCGGAAGACTTGTTTTCCGCCAAGAAAAGGCAGAGCGAGGCACGGGAAGGCGACCGGAAACATGCCCCGCATCTGCCCCGGCTGCCACCGAAACAGCAATCGTCAGGCGGTATGAAACCCGCTTTTTGAACCGACAGACAAATAGTATCAATCATTAAAATTCAACAGTATGAAACTTAAGATTTTTATGTTATGCGCGGGTGCTTTGTTCATCACGCATACTTCCTGGGCGCAGTGGGTCGTCACCGACCCCACGAACCTCGCGCAGGGTATCATCAACGCCACCAAAAACATCGTGCAGACCTCCACGACGGCCACGAACATGGTGAAAAATTTTCAGGAAACCGTCAAGATTTACCAACAGGGAAAGGAGTTTTACGACGGTCTGAAGAAAGTGAAAAATCTGGTCAAGGATGCCCGTAAAGTACAGCAGACCATCCTGATGGTCGGGGATATCACGGACATCTACGTGACCAATTTCGAGCGTATGCTCTCCGATCCCTATTTCAGCGCGGAGGAACTCGGTGCGATAGCGGCGGGCTACACGATTCTGCTGGAAGAGTCCGCCAATGTCCTGAACGACCTGAGGACCATCGTCAACGAGAACGGCCTGTCCATGAGCGACAAGGAGCGTATGGAGGTCATCGACCTCTGCTACAACCGGGTTTACAGCTACCGGGGACTTGTACAGTATTACACGAACAAGAATATCGGCGTGTCCTATCTGCGCGCGAAAAAGAAGAGCGACCAGGACCGTATCCTTGCCCTGTACGGCAGTCCGGCCGAACGCTATTGGTAACCATTCAAAATCATAAGAGTTATGATGTTATTGGCAATAGATTTTGAGAACCTGCACCAGATTCTGCGGAGTCTGTACCAGGACATGATGCCGCTCTGCTCCCAGATGACGGGAGTGGCGAAAGGCATCGCCGGACTGGGCGCGCTGTTCTATGTCGCGTACCGGGTGTGGCAGTCCCTTTCGAGGGCGGAACCCGTTGACGTGTATCCCTTGCTCCGGCCGTTCGTGCTGGGATTCTGCATTATGTTTTTTCCCAGTGTCGTGCTGGGCACCATCAACAACGTGCTGTCGCCCGTCGTCAAGGGAACGAACAACATACTGCAAACCCAGACATTCGACATGAACGAATATCGGGAGCAGAAAGACCGGCTCGAATACGAGGCGATGAAGCGCAATCCCGAGACGGCCTATCTGGTGGACAAGGAGGAGTTCGACAAACGGCTGGAGGAACTCGGCGTGCTGGACGCCATAGAAGCGTGCGGTATGTACATAGACCGGGCGATGTACAACATGAAGCGGTCGGTGCAGGCGTTTTTCCGGGAGTTGCTGGAACTGATGTTCCAGGCGGCAGCCCTCGTGATAGACACCATCCGCACGTTCTTCCTGATCGTCCTCTCGATACTTGGCCCCATCTCCTTCGCCATTTCCGTCTGGGACGGCTTCCATGCCTCGCTTACCCAGTGGTTCGTCCGCTATATCAGCATCTACCTGTGGCTTCCGGTCAGCGACCTTTTCAGCAGCGTGCTGGCACGCATACAGGTGTTGATGCTGCGGCAGGACATCGAACGGCTGTCCGACCCCACGTTCATTCCCGACGGCTCCAACTCGGTGTATATCACGTTCCTCATTATCGGCATCATCGGGTATTTCACGATACCTACGGTCGCGAACTGGATCGTGCAGGCCGGAGGCGGCGCGGGGAACTACGGAAGGAATGTCAACCAGGCAGCGGCACGTACCGGCTCCGTGGCGACCGGAGCGGCTGGCGCGGTCATCGGCAACATCGGTGGCAGGCTGATTAAAAGATAACCTATCAAAATTTTCAGTATGGAGTTCAAATCATTAAACAACATCGAGAGCAGCTTCAGGCAAATCCGCCTGTTCGGGATCGTGTTCGTCTGTATGTGCTGCGCCGTCATGTGCTATTCCGTGTGGAAGGCATACGGCTTCGCGGAATTGCAGCGCGAAAAGATTTATGTGCTCGACCAGGGCAAATCGCTGATGCTGGCTCTCTCCCAGGATTTGTCGCAGAACAGGCCGGTGGAGGCACGGGAGCATACCCGGCGTTTCCATGAGCTTTTCTTCTCGTTGTCACCCGACAAAAGCGCCATCGAGGAGAATATCCGGCGGGCGTTGTTCTTGGCCGACCGTTCCGCCTATACCCATTACCGGGATCTGGCGGAGCAGGGATACTACAACCGTATCATCTCGGGCAATATCAACCAGCGCGTGGAGATCGACAGTATGGTGTGCAACTTCAACATGTACCCCTACGAGGTCATGACATACGCCCGGCAGTTGATTGTCCGCGAGAAAAGCATCACGGAACGCAGCCTTGTGACGAAAGGGCGCCTGCTCAATTCAAACCGGAGTGACAACAATCCGCACGGTTTCATCCTCGAAGTCTTTCAGGTCATCGAGAACCGGGACCTGCGTGTGACGGACAGATAAAATTCAATACAGCATGAGAAAATTATTTATCAAGGCCAGAGATTATCTGGATGACGGACTGCGCGGGATGTGCGGTCGTCTGACACCCGGGAAGCGGGTGGTTGCCATCGTCGTGATGGTCGTGGTGTTCGCCGGAATCAATTTCTATATGCTCTTCCGGGCGGTCTATAACATCGGCCGGGAAGATGCAAGGCGGGAAAAGGTGATTGAGATTACACCGCTCAGCGTGCCGGATATCGTGCCTCACGATACGGACACGCTCTCCCGCAGGACACAACGGGAAATGGAAGAGTTCTTTAACCAATTTAATTTCGATTAGCGATGACACAGGAAGCAAATAAACTCAAACGGAAGCAGGGCTTGAAGAAGTACCTGGTATTCGCCCTGATGTTCGCCGTATTCGTAGGTTCCCTATGGCTGATTTTCGCGCCCTCCGAAAAAGAGAGGCAGGAGCGGGAGCAATCGGGCGGGTTCAACACCGAACTGCCCGATCCCCGCAATGCCGGGATTGTCGGGGACAAGAAGACGGCCTACGAGCAGGATATGATGCGGCGTAAGCAGGAGGAGAAGATGCGCACACTCGAAGAGCTGTCTTTCGGGCAGGAAATGCCTGACAGCACGGTACGGTTGCCCCGGCAGGATGAAATTCCCTCTCCCGATGCAAGCGGGACGAAAGCGGAAACAGCGTCTTCCGGTAGAACGGCCTATCGTGGCGGCGGTTCTTTCCAATCCTCGACCTCGGCCTACCGGGACATCAACCGGACTCTGGGCAATTTCTATGAACAACCGAAAGAAGACCCGGAAAAGGAGGCCTTGCGCAAGGAAGTCGAGGAGCTGCGCAGCTCGATGATGCAGCAGCAGAGTGTCCAACCGTCTTACGAGGAGCAGGTGGCCCTGCTGGAGAAATCCTACCAGCTCGCCGCAAAATACACCTCCGGGGAAAACGGTGCCGCCCGGGAAACATCGGAAAAAGGTCCGGAGAAAGCCAATGCCAAAGCCGACATCGTACCTGTCGGGCAGGTGTCCGTTCCGGTCGTTTCCTCCCTCTCGCAGCCTTTGAGCGACGGGCGGCTTCTTGCCGGACTCTCGGAATCCCGTAACCGGGGTTTCGTCACTCCGGTAGGGAATGAAGACACGGCAGAGAAGAACACCATCCGTATCTGCGTGCATGGCGACCAGACCGTACTCAACGGCCAGAGCGTGCGGCTCCGATTACTTGAACCGATGCGCGCGGGGAACACCTTGTTGCCACGCAACACTCTCGTGACGGGTACGGGGCGCATACAAGGCGACCGGCTCGGCATCGGCATCGTTTCGATGGAATACGGCGGGATGATTATTCCGGTCGAGTTGACGGTCTATGACTCCGACGGGCAGGAAGGCATCTACATCCCGAATTCCGCGGAGGTCAGCGCGGCGAAAGAGGTGGCCGCCAATCTGGGGCAGAACCTCGGCACGAGCATCTCCATTACCAACCAGTCCGCGGGGGACCAACTGTTATCGGAACTCGGCAAGGGGGCGATTCAAGGGGTGTCGCAATATGTCTCCAAGAAACTGCGGGAGGAAAAGGTACATCTCAAATCAGGCTATACTCTGATGTTGAGCCAAAAGAAAAACAACTGATTATTCACCATTTAATTTTTAAGCGTATGAACAAAGTAATTGTAATGTTTGCCCTTATGCTGGGCATGACGATGAGTGCTTTCGCACAGGAAACGAACGGAGTAAAGGGAAAGACGGAGTGCCAAACCGGCAATTCCCTGAAATTGACCAAGGATGCCTATCCCCGGATGGAGACAGAGGGGGACTTGTACCACGGCCTGACACGCAAGCTGACGTTTGATAGGCTGATTCCGCCGTATGGTCTGGAAGTGACTTACGACAAGACCACGCATATCATCTTCCCGTCGGTGGTGCGCTATGTGGATCTCGGTTCCCCGCACCTGATTGCCGGAAAGGCGGACGGGGCGGAGAATGTTATCCGCGTCAAGGCCACGGTCAGGAATTTCCGGGAGGAAACCAATTTCTCGGTCATCACTGAAAGCGGGAGTTTCTACACCTTCAACGTGAAATACGCGGATGAGCCGCTGCTGTTGAACGTCGAGATGAAAGACTTTATCCACGACGGAAGCACGGTAAACCGTCCGAACAATGCACTCGACATCTATTTGCAGGATTTGGGCAGCGAATCGCCGAAACTGGTGCGGCTGATTATGGAGGCCATCCATAAGGACAACAAGCGCAATATCAAGCATATCGGCAGCAAGTCTTTCGGCATCCAATACCTGCTTCGCGGACTGTACACCCACAACGGGCTGCTCTATTTTCACACGCAGCTCTGCAACACCTCACACGTGCCTTTCGATGTCGATTTCATCACGTTCAAGATTGTCGATAAGAAGGTCATGAAGCGCACGGCTATCCAGGAGCAGGTTATCTTCCCGCTCAGGGCATACAACTACGCCACCGTGGTGCCCGGAAAGAAGGACGAACGTACCGTTTTCACGCTGGACAAGTTCACGATTCCCGATGACAAGATGCTGGTTGTGGAACTGCATGAGAAAAACGGCGGACGTCACCAGTCGTTCACGGTGGGGAACGGGGACATCGTGCGTGCAAAGGTCATCAACGAACTTAAAGTGAAATGACCATGAAAAAGTACGTGTTCATTATAATTGCGGCTATGCTTGTCCTCTTCGGGGGACAGGCAAACGCCCAACGCTGTCTGCCCGGTATGCGGGGGATAGAACTGCGAGGTGGCTTCACGGACGGTTTCGGCAAGCCGCTGGATTTCTACACGGGTATCGCGATGTCGACCTATACCAAGCACGCAAACCGTTGGGTGGTCGGCGCGGAATATCTCCAGAAGAGTTACGGATACCGGGATATGCAGATTCCCCGTGCCCAGTTCACGCTGGAGGGCGGCTATTTCCTGAAATTCCTCTCCGATCCGTCCAAGACCTTCTTTCTTTCCATCGGCGGTTCCGCCCTTGCCGGTTATGAAACGGTAAACTGGAGCGACAAGCAGTTACCCGACGGTTCGCTGCTCACGACAAAAGACGCTTTTATCTACGGAGGGGCGGTCACGCTGGAATTGGAGAGCTACATTACCGACCGTATCGTGCTACTCGCCACCGTTCGGGAACGCTGTCTTTGGGGCAGCAAGATAGGACTGTTCAGTACGCAGTTCGGTCTGGGACTGAAATTTATCATCAATTAAAAAAATGAATATGAATACATTGAATCAAAAAAGAGGATGGAGCGGACTGGTGTCCGTCCTGTTCGTGAGCCTGCTGGCTTGTCTGTTCACTGCCTGCAACGATGAAATCGACGTGCAGCAAACATTCCCTTTCACGGTGGAAACCATGCCTGTGCCCACCCGCCTTGTGTTGGGCGAGACGGCGGAAATCAGATGCGAGTTGAAGCGTGCCGGGCGTTTCGGGGATGCACGCTACACCATCCGCTATTTCCAGCCGGACGGAAAAGGCTCGCTGCTTCTGGATAACGGCATGAAACTGCTTCCCAATGACCGTTACCCGCTGGACCGTGAGGTGTTCCGCCTCTATTACACCTCCGGATGTACGGACCAGCAGACCATCGACATCTATTTCGAGGATAATGCAGGCCAGGTGGTATTGCTCTCTTTCTCTTTCAACAATGAAAATGAAGAGGAAGAAGAGTCCGAAGTAACGGAAAAGAGTAAAGACCTGCCGACTATGCAGATTGATACGATACTCGTTCGCTTCCCGCTTGATTCGCAGGATGAACCCTCTTTCACTCCGCTGACAATGGAAACCGGTCATTAAAACAAAACAGCCTTATGAGAAACAAGCTATTGGCCCTTTGTTTTGTTGCCTTTTCCTTCGTTCCCCGGCTGTTTGCCCAGACCGGGATTTCCCCGCCGGATGACGGGCTGTTCAACAAGGCGGTGGCCTGTATCAAGGAGCATGAGGGCTGGCACGGAAACCATCTTCCGTATGTGGGGTACGGCCACAAGGTTCTTCCCCACGAGAAACTGACAGCCGATATGACGGAAGCGCAGGCGGATTCTCTGCTAAGAGCCGATTTGAGAAAACTGTATAAGATGTGCAGCCGCTTCGGGAAAGATGCCCTGCTCGTCGCAACGCTGGCCTATAATGTCGGATATTACCGGTTAATCGGGCACGGGAAGATGCCGAAAAGCAGGCTGATTCAAAAATTGGAATCCGGCAACAGGGATATCTACGAGGAGTATATCTCGTTCCGATGCTATAAGGGAAAGGTGGTGCCGAGCATCGAGCGACGGCGGAAGAAGGAATTTGAATTGTTGTATATACCATAAATCAAGAATAAGGATGAGATTCGACCGGATTTCATCCTTATTATTATGCTCAAAGCAACAAAAAAGGTAATTTTGCATCATAATTTATTGATTAACAATTTGTATAATGACACTATGAACTATCTGTTTCCTGAAATTGAACAACAAAATACAAGAACTCTTATTATTATAGGTAATGGTTTTGACCTTGCAAGTGGTATTCAATCCAGCTATTCCCATTTCAAACAATGGTTGAAACAAAGTAAAAAAGATCGATTAATCGGTTTAATGGATACCTTTTTTAGTAATCAGCGAGATATATGGGGAGATATTGAAAAAGCTCTTGGTGAATATGATGAAGATAGTATCCTTGAGTATTGCAGACCAGATGAAGGAATTGATTATGACCATCCGACACGTTCAATGGCTGCTGTGGAAGACGGTCCGGATTGGATATTCAAACCTATATTGGATGAATTTACCGAAGCCTTTAAGGATTGGGTCGATAGTATCGATATAACGAAAGCAGAGAAAGCCTGTGAATTACCGGTGGAAGGAAAGTATTTGACATTCAATTATACAGAAACCCTTGAAAAAATATATGGGATTCCCGAGACTAATATCTTACATATTCATGGTTCTCGACTTACCGATAAAGAGTATGTTATCGGACATGACAATTTCAGAGATCCGGATGAAGCATACAATGATGAAAGTCAAATGCTTTTCATGCAGCAAACATGGAGTAAGATTATCGAATGGATGAACGGATTGGTAAAAGATTCAGCCTCCATGATACGTATAAACCAAGCCTTCTTTGATGGTTTATCAGGGATTGAGCAAGTTGTTGTTTACGGACACTCTTTTTATGAAGTTGATTGGCCGTATCTGGAAGAAATTGTCAAGCAGATTGGGAAAGACAAATCTTGGTCAATATCATACCATGAACCTAAAGACTTGAAGCAAATAGAGTCTTTTATACAAAAAGCTGATTTGAAAAATGTAAAAACGTTCAATTGGTAAACTACTTATTTAGTATAATGTTGTTTTACCTGATGTTCTATATGTATTTTTAAACTCATATATTTTTCTTTTTTCACGGCAAGTTTCTGCCGGAATTGAATCAGTTGATCGTCCGTCCGCTCATCGAAAAAGAGGTTGTTCTGCCTTTGGTATGCCAGATATTCCGCTTCCCTGCGTTCCGCCCGTGTAATCTGCGCTTTGGCGGCGGCGAGTTTCATCAGGCAGGAATTGAAATCGGTACGAAGCCCGGTTCGCTTGTCGTAATAACTGTAATACGTGTTGATATTCTTACGCGGATATTGGCACTGTAATTTGGCCTCGCGCCAGCGGATTACCCAGCGGTAGCGTTCGTGCAGTTCACGAGGCAGGTCATACGAATGAAGCCGGCATCTCCGTCCGGCTTCATCCTTATACTCGATGGAAATATACACCCAGCGTTCGATCTGTAATTCCCGCTCGGCTCTTGCCAGGTCTTTGGCATATTCCCACCAGTCGTCAATTCTTTCTTGTGCCATAATTTCAAGATTGCTTTGATCCATGTAACTTGAGATAGTCTGCAATGGCACGCTGACAACCGGTAAAATCCGGAGTCCGTTTACCTTTATACTTTCTAAAATAGATCGTTCCCGATTTTGTAAGACCGTTTACGGATTTGTTGAATGTGCCTTTGGTGCGGATATGGATTTCAAAACCGTCCCGTTTGGCTATTTCAAGAAAAACGTTTGCTGCAATTCGCTCTCCATTTAGAAAATTCTGCTTGCAATCGTCAAGTTGCTGTTGCCATTTCTTTTCCTTTAATCGATCTTCCTCTTCTTCTTTAGCCTTCCGTTCCAGACGTTTTTGTTCCTGTCTTTTTAAGTACGCTTCACGGGCTTGCAACAAAGGTGCAGAATCAAGACCAAGAGCTTCAAACACTCGAATAGAAAGAAGAGAGATATGAACTCCTCTTTCTAAATCTTGAAGTGTATTTGTAATCCAATTTTTACAATAAGCGGCAGTTGCTTCTTTGCGTTCCTCTTTGTCAAGAAATCGGCGCGTATATTGACCACAAGAGAAGAATACATTTTCTATCTTAATGACAACATGGAATATGTCTTCGCTTACGTTTCCATATTCGTTTTTTTTAGATAACGAGAGATAAACGTTCTCTGCATACGACTCCAACTCCATATAAGGAGCAACGACGGTATTCCCGTCAAACTTGTACTTGAATACTTTTGCTTTCATAATTATATCTGTTATTGTTCATTCATATAATCCAATATGCTTCCTTCCAGTCTGTCGTATATCTGGTTGAATTGGTCTTGATATTCTTCCAGAAAAGCCCCGTCCGCATCGCACATTTCATCGAGAGTCTTTTTGTTTATCCGGCATAATTCCACATCTGCCAATTCACAGACTATCTCAATAAGTATTGAGCGTTCCTTGTCTTCGGACAACAGTCTGTCTTTTTTCAGGCAACAATAATTGCGGATATTGGTTCTCAGATACAGGTCTGACTCTTCCCAGCGTGCATCCGGGAAAAGTGTGAATGCCTGTTTCAGTTCATCGGGTTGTTTGCCCCACCATTCGTTCAAACTATTCGGTTCCATACTCCTAAGTTTAATTAGTTGGTAATTGTTTGGTTTGCCATTGCTGATGTGCGACGATATATTCCTGACGCTCCTGTTCCAGCCTTGCTTCCGTTTCGGGGGTATAACCGAGAAATTCGATACATCCTCCGTTATAACCGGTCAGGCGGCACCGCATACCGGCTTCAGTGAGTTTGTCAATCCGCTTTTGTGCGGTCTTGGCACTGGAATACTGTTTGGGCCAGAAGAAATGTTCGCCTTTCGACCCGTAGGTGTCTTCACCGAGAATCAGTTTCCCTGCATTTATCCTGCTTTGGATAAAATCGAACCGGGCTTTGCCGAGTGCCTGCCGTATGGCTTTGTGGGCGGCTCCTTCGGGATGTTTGAATACCTCCGGTTGTTTCTCTTTGGTTTGCAGTCTCGGCAGTTCCGTTTGATAGGGCTTGTCATACCGTCCGATACCGAGCGTCAGATAGAAATTGGTATCGAAGTAGTCGGTCATGATGTCGCTGTTGTCGTAGTTGTACGACATGGCGAAGTCGCGGACGTTGAGCATGACCTCGCGTGCCCGTTTGGTAATGGCCTGGTCTGTTTCAATGTGATAATGGTTGATATCTTTATGGATAAGACCGGACTCTTTCGTGAAGGCCTCGAAATCCGCTTTGACCAGGTAGATGTTGATTGAACTGTATCCGTTCTGCGTGACGGAGAATTTATAGCGCGGGTAGGTTTCCTTGAGCCATTTGCGGATAATCTCCACGATTTCCCCACGCATCTGTCCGCTGTAGTTCCTGCCTTTCCACCGGTATTCGTTATAGACGTATTCCGTGTACTCGTTGGCTGACGCGCCGGCATAGTCATTCTCATAACCGGATGCTTTGACCGATACGGTCGTGTCATCCTTCCAGATGGCGAACAATCTTTCAAATTCGAGATTGATCTGCTGCATGGTTTCCGTACTGCCACCCTTGTCTGGATGGTTTTGCAATGCCAGTACGCGGTAATTTTTCTTCAGTTCCGCGAGGCTGTTGATGTTCTGAAAGTATCCCATAATATTGATTTTTAATTGATAACTGTTAATAAATGAGTGATTCGCAGAAAAAGGGCAGGAAGTCCTGTTCAATGCCAAGGTTGTCGCATGCCGATTCCAAATCACCTTCCCGCAAATCGTTCGCGTCGCGTAATTCCCGTAGGTTTCTTACTTCGGCATCGAGGTATTCCCGTGCCGTATCTTTGTCACACCCGCAAGAGGTGCATATCCCGTCAATGACTATTGCTTTCATATCATGATGTTTAAGATTGTTCCTTGTTGTATATGGTTCGTTTGTCTTCATAATCCAAAGAGTTCCACCATGCGTTACAAACGTCAGCAAACTCCTGCAAACCGTTTTCAGGAAGATAATCGGTCTTTTTCAGTCCCGTCATACGTTCCAATGTCTTGTCATCCGCGGAGTCCCACCAATGCTGCATCTTTTGCTTGAATTTGTCCAAAGAACAAAAAACTGTATGATTTTCACACTCGCTGCACCATTGACCGTCATTGCCATTTTCCACATCGCTGATAAATTCATCCGTATTGGCATTGATCCACGCCTGAATCTCGATATGTGTGGAGCCGCACTTTTCACACACGAGCACTTCAGAATCTTCCGGCTGTTTCCGAAGGCTATTCCCATCGTAAACGGCTACCGCCCGGTTTACGAGCATTTCACGGTAATTGTCTGACAGTTCCGCGTAGAAGCGTTCTGCCGCTCCGAGGGCGGACATGTTGTCGGCAAGGCCGCACCACTTGTCCCAAAAGTGCTTGTGCATCCCGGAGAACACGATACTGCACTCGTTTTCATTCCAGCTGTTCCACATGTAAAAGAAGAAACTGGATACTGCATTTTCTGCCAAATATTTCATAATCTTATTTCTTGATATTACTGTGTTTCAATCGGATAAAAGCTGTACGGCTGTCCGGAGTATCTCGTCCAGCCAGTTGATGCAACGCGCCCCGAGTTCATAAGGTCCGTCAATTTCGTACAGGTCATGGGAATGTTTGTATTCCACAACGAGATGGAGGTCTTCCCCGAAGAATTGTATCCTGCGCACGATGCACTCATAGGGGTCACCGTCATGGTCGAACCATATCACGTACACGGCATCCACCGTATCGGGAAACTCCATTTCCGTTTTCCCATATTCCTCCAATACCGCTTTTATGGCGGCTGTAATCTCCTTGCGGAGTTTTTCTACTTGTTCGCTGAAATCTGTTTTCATAAGGCATAGAAATGAATGCGGGAGCCGCCGGCGGGCTCCCACGATTAGACATCCGGTTTATTTATCGGAAACATTACGCATAGATATTGATGTGATTGAACGATTCCGGACAATGCTGAAAGACAAGCGGCAGGTTGACATGCACCATCGGGTATTCCACCCAGCCGCTGCCTCTTCGGTAGCCGGTATCAGTGGCGAGGTGATTCAACTCCAGAAATTCCATCGCGTCGGGATTGTTGTTGATGTCGATGAAGGTCCTGTCGGGCAGTCCAACGGCATCCGTCTCTTCCAGATTGACCGTCAGGGTCGTGTAAGGTTCTTCCGTATCGGCCAGTTCCAGACAGAGGGCGAGCCAGCCGTTGCAATAGATTTGCGGAACCAGCCGTACAGCCTGCCCCTGATAGATGTAGAGTTTCTCCCGATAGGAGTTGTCGGGCGGAATGATTTCAAACTCGTCTTCCTTTTCCGTGAAAGAAAGCATCGGGTTATGGACGGCCACGAATGTATCGTCCTCCATCCGGTAACACAGGTAGTCCGTTCCTGCCGAACGGATGATTTCCAATGAAGTGTTCATGATTCTGTTGTTTTTGAGTTATTACTGGTTAATTGCTTATGGTATTTACCTTTACGCGGTCTTCGCACACGAGAGTCACGAAGTGTATTTCCATTATCTTGTGCCCAAAGCAGACATCCGAATTGTACTCCGCCCTCTGCCAGAGCGTGAAACGGTCATTGCGGAACGACCACCGGAAATAACCGGACAGCGACCTGTAATGCGGGTGGACGTTTCGCTCTATCAACCGCCTGTTTACCTCCATGATGTTGGCGGACATCAGGATGATGTTCATAATTTCGACGAATGCCCTTGGCGCGCAAGGGTCTATCGGGAATATCGGTCCTATGAAATTCATGTTCATAATTGTACATGTTAGTCGTAATTGTCGTCAAATACCTCATACGGGTAACTCGTCACGAACGAATAGTTGGAAGAGATACCCTGATAGACCAGGTTGTCCTCTTCCACATCGGGTTCTTCCTCTTCCCGCACAACCATCCGCGCATGGGGGCTGTCCTGAAAGTAGGATACGAGCAGGTGCGGGTCTTCCGTCGCCAGGTTATAGCCGTAATGTCCGCACCACTGCTCGAAACAGTCCTGCTGGAACTCGTCCAGCCGTTCCATTGCGTCCCGTACCTCGAAAAAGTTCGGGCATAGCCATTCGCTGCTGACCATGTATTCCGGAATGTTCTCCCAGTCCGTGTAACGGTATTCGGGCTCTGCTTCTTCCGGGAAACGGGTGGCACAGGCATGGTGGAACTCGTCTATGTCGCAATAGTCGGCCAGCTCCATCCGGTAGCTTTTCTTCGGGTCGGTCGTTGCCAGCCGCTTGGTCGTAACTGCTATTTCCGCTTCATTCAGGTTCATGATTCTTATTTTTATGGTTATGGATGGTGAATCCGCAGGGTTCACTCCCACAGGCTTCAAAAGGTCCGTGTTCCGGCGGTGCAAGGTTTTTGCGGAAAATACCGGAGCGTAGCGAGGATGATTTTCCGCAAAACCGCTTGCGGCCCGACCTTGCACAGACGATAAGAACACGGAGTTACCTTTGCCTGTGGGAGTGGACTCTGCGGATTTGACAGGTATGTTGTCTTCTTGACGTTCAGGCACAAAAAATCCGGCACCGTCTTCAGAGAGAACCAATGCCGGATATATGTACGGATTCGGAGCCATGGTCAGCTTGCAATGCGCTGGCTGCCCCAGCTGATGTGTATCTTGCCCTCGCTGTCCTGCGTGCGTATGAGCAGGCTGTCTATGACGGACATCGTGATGTCGAACTCGTCGAATATCTCCGACTGCTCCTTGACCTCGCCGCTCTTGATGAACTCGTTCAGCCGCTCCTTGGTCAGCACCAGTGCCATGAGGTTCTGTTCCACAGAGTCCTCGTAGGTGATGAAATGCACGTTTTTCGTGTCACGGGAATCCAGCCGTATGAAACGGAAGTAGTATTGCTCCATACGCGGTATGTTCCACTGGAGCGATTCGAGAATGACATCGTTGCAGGAAGGGATGTTTACGGAGCTGCTCAGGCTCTGTTGGGTGCATATCAGCACGCCGTTTATCGTGGCATCGAAACGGCTCACGATTTCCTGCCGTTTTTTGAACGGCACGTCTCCCCGGACAATGAATAGCGGCCGTTCGGGGAAATGTTCCTCGAAATATTGACGGTAGAGGTCGAAAGCGGCGACGGAGGTGCAGCCGACGGCCACCTTGCCCGGAATTTTCCCGACCAGCCTGTGGATGTATCTCGTCTTGCCCGGATAGGGATCGCCCGAATAACCCTCTATCAGATGCGGTACCGAGCAGGCTTTTATCAGCAGCTTGATCTGGCGCATCAGCCGCAGGCCGGCTTCCTTGCGGGTGTCGCCGGTGCTGTTGTAATAAAGTTCGCAGATACGGCAGAACTCCTCGATGATAACACGGTACACCTCGTGCTCGCCGTCCGACGGGGTAACGGTGTGCATCCTGACCTTGTATTTCTCGCCGGCGAAGTCCTTGAACTTGCGTGTGATAATAGTCTTGGCGATAAGTGAGAACAGCTCGTCCTTGTTATATACATCCTGGTTCTGCTTCTCAATACCGAACACGGACGCCTTACCGGGGCAATGGCAGGCTTTGAACAGTATATGCCCCCGAAAAGCGGGGAACGGCTCCCCGTAATAAGGGTTGTTCTCGGACTCGATTTCCCGATCCTTGTTTTCGTGATAGATACTCCTGCACCAACATATCATGTTGACGGAGTTGTTATACAGCAGCTCGAATTGGCTGTACAGTTCCGATATGTTGTTGCGTGTAGTGGTTCCCGTGTCGAGCAGCTTGTATTTCAACCTGCGGAAGAGGCAGAGGACATATTTCGTCCGTTGCGAGTTGGGGTTGGTAATTTCGTCCGACTCGTCGAAAACAAGGCACAACTTACGGCTGCGGAACTTTATGAACCGGGCAAGACTCCGTTTCAGTTTGCTGAGCATGGAGGTGGAAACAATCAGGAAGATGCCCTCCGGTACATCTTCGAGGTCTTTGGAGGTACGGATTACCCGGTATCGTTCCTTATTGGTTTTCAGGAAAGCGTCCCAGGTCATGTTGATGGCGATGGCGGGAGCCAGTATGACGACATTGCGCACTTTACGGAACTTGAGCAGGTATTTGGCCCGGTGGTACGCGGCGGCGGTCTTGCCGGAACCTTGCTGCCAGTTAAGAAGGGCGTACCTCTTTTGCAGAACGAGATTGAGGTCGTGTTTTTGCAGGTTTGTGAACCGGCAGGTTTCGTAGTCCTTATTGACGAATGTCGCGCTGTCCAGATATTCCGCCGGTTTGGGGTCGGGCTGCATATCGGGAAATTCCCTGTTCTGTATGTCATATTGCCGCTGTTTCCGTGCGATGAATTTGCGGGCGGCTTTCAGTTGTCTGATGTTGGCTTCGGTAAGAAACTCCGGTTCCGGCAATGCCGTCCGTCCCAGTATCAGGTCATTGATACCGGCCGCCTTGTGTTCCACCTTATCCAGCAGACGTGGCGCGTAGGCTTTCAGCTTGAAACCGTAGGAGGTCTTGACCAGCGCGATTTCCTTACGGGGTACTACATTCTGTGCAGTGATGTACTTGCGGATGACGGCAAGCACTTTGGCAGTCGTCAGCTTTTTGCGTTCCCACTCCTTGGCCTGCTCGTTGGTCGCATTTTCGGGCGGCTTCTGGTTGCGGAATTTCGTGACAAGGGCCGTCGCCTTGTCAATATGCCTGTTCAGATTCGCGTGGGCTTTCAACTCGTACATGTACTTGGCGAGCCTGTACTCGAACTGCTCCAGCTCCTCCTTGTCTATCCGGTTAGTCTCACGCATCAGGTCAAAGCGCAGCTTATGCTTCATCTCACGGGCTTGCATGACGCACTCTTTCAGTTTCTCCATCGTGACAAACTCGTCGGCCTTGTAGGGTTGCATCTCTATATGCCGGGAATGCCGCAGGAAGACCATGACCTTCGTGTTGAAATTATCCACGCCGACCGATGTGAAAGCATGGGGTGCGAGTCCGCATTGCCCGACAAAGGAGAATTTTTCGTTGATGCCCGTTATCCTGCGTTTCTCCCAGAAGTCGCTCTGCATGAACGAAGACGGAACGACAATCATCAGGATACCTGCCGGATTGAGCAGGTCATAGGCCTTATCCATGTAATACTCCTGTGACAGCCGGAAGTCGAACTTCAGGTTGAACGGCGGGTTGCCGATGATGATGTCGAAACGTTGCTCCGGACGGTATTGCCGTATGTCGCACTTCTCGATATGTGCGTCCGGATAGAGATACCGTGCAACGGCGACAGCCTTGCCGTCAATGTCGAAACCGTAGGTGTTGTGCCGGTTGGGCAGGTGGTTGAAGAAGTTACCCATGCCGCAGCACATGTCAAGAACCATTTCCGAGGAAGTCGGCGACAATACATCGACCATCTCCCGGCAGATCTCGTGAGGAGTGAAGAACTGTCCCATCTCGAACTCTTTCTTGGCCTGGGCATACTCGTGGTAACTGGCAAAGTCGGATTGCCTGAGGTTATGCAGCCCGCCGATGCCGGTATAACAGTTGTAAATGCTCTCCGCGGGAATCAGGTCCTTGCCGGAGTTTATGGCAAACAGAATCTTCTCGTTGACTTCAGCCCGCTTGTCTTGCGGTATCTGTTGTGGTATGATTGCGTACATATCTGTAATGATTGAAATTGGTAAGACGAAAAACACCCCGAAAGGACTTCCTTACGGGGTGGCTGTGGCTGGTCTCTCATGGTCAGTTCTCGTTTCTCAGTTTGATTTCGCTCAATCGAAGACGGTCGAAACAGTTCCGGGCAGCCATGCTGTCCTTGAATTTGACGTCTATACGACCGTTCTTGTAGAACTTAATCTGCTCGGCATTGGTGGTCGTGAGGTCGTACCATCCGGTTATATCGACATTCCTGTCACATAAGCCGACAATCATTCCGATACCTCCACATAAGACGTCATCCGTACCAAAAGCAATGCCCTCGCAGAAGGTATCCACCTTTTGTTTTGTGCCATATTCAAACTCGTACTCTTGGTGATATTCAAGATGAATATTATCCCAGCGAACGATGTCAGGGAATATGATTTTGTCTTTCTTCAGTTCGGGCTTGACCTTGCTCCAGCAGGAAGGCGTGACCGTTTGCAGAAACCGTTTGACCAGTTCTTCTTCCGCCGTTTCACGGAAACTTTTGCCGCCGAGATGCTCTATGACCATATCCACGTAGGTCTCATAGACGGGACGGAAGCCCATGTGCAGCGTCTTCTCGTCAATCTTCGGAACAGGTACGGATACGTTATAAGTCTTGTTGAAGTAAGAAATGATACGGTTGGCGAAATTTGCATTTGCATTGCAGTTCTTATCCACCAGATCGTTGATAATGTCGAACGGCCTGAACTCGTTGTGGGAATAGCTTTCGTCATCGTAATGATCATACGCATGATAGTTTTTGCACGTGGTTTTGCCGTTCTCCTCGTACTTGAACTTGAATTTTTCTCTGTACTGTTCCGCGTCCTCTTTGAAGAGGGCATACCATCGGTCGATCTGGTCGAGCGTCTTGTAGAGTAAATCCTGTTGGCTCTGACAATAGATACGGTCATGTTCCGTAATCTTGTCCTCGTTTCTTACTTGTAGGTTTAAGATACCGGAAAGCAGGTCGGGAATGTTCCCTCTTTTTACGATGTTGTCGGTCTGCATAATCTTATTTTTTAGTTAGTCCGGCTTATGGGGCCGGAGTTCCCATAGTCGCAGGCTTAAAAGGCCGTATTCAGGACATGCAAGGTTTTCGAGGGAAAATACCGCAAGCCCTCCGGGCGAGGATGATTTTCCCCGAAACCCGAAGGGCTTGACCTTGCAGTGTCCGACAAGAACACGGACTACCTTTGCCTGTGGCTATGGAAACTCCGGTTTCCTATGTCGAGTATCCGTACCTATGTCACGGATTATGAAATGATAAGATTTAAGGCAGATTTCGACCGAAACTGACTGCTTTTTCCAGAATAAATGTTACCTTTGTACCCAGTAAAAGAGTTATTTGAAAGCGTGATAAACATGGTGTTCCACAGAGGCTTACTAATTTCTTATCCGTTGCCCAACCTCACGCGGATTCTTTTTAATCTGTTTACAGTCAAATAAATAACTTCAGACTGTATCAAATATACGAAAAAACAGGATTACATGATGTTTTTTTATGTTTTATATCTAATTTTGTAGCCGGATTAACAAATTGTAAAGATGGCGGCAGACGATATTGTAGAGAAAAAAGAGCCAAAGAGACTTCCTGTATGGGCGTGCATCCCACTGTTCATTGTGGTGTTTCTGGTATTCATGGGATTATATGGTACGTTGACTCAAGGGTTCTTGTCATTGGTGCTTGGTGTGGAAGCCCGCCATCCGGGGATGGTGGGGTATATTCTGCTCGAAACCAGTATGTTGGTAGCTGTCCTTACTGCCGCCGCTATCATGCTCCGCTTTGAACGGCGTCCGTTTTCCGATTTGGGACTGTCCGTAAAGGGGCACGCAAGAGGGTTGTGGTATGGTTTTCTGATGGCTGTCTTGTTATATTTCCTCGGCTTCGGACTGTCTTGGGTAATGGGAGAAGTGGAAGTGACCGGCTTTCAGTTCAAGCCGTTGGATTTGCTGGGGTCGTTGTTGTTTTTTCTGTTAGTCGCGTTGTTTGAAGAGATTCTGATGCGCGGGTATATTCTCGGACGTTTGCTGCACACCCGCCTGAACAAGTTCCTGTCACTGTTCATCTCGGCGGCGTTGTTCGCCTTGCTGCATATTTTCAATCCGGAGATAGACATCCTGCCGATGGTAAATCTTGTACTGGCAGGCATGCTGTTGGGAGCTTCCTATTTATATACGCGGAATCTTTGTTTCCCCATTTCACTGCATCTTTTCTGGAACTGGATACAAGGCCCGATATTGGGCTATCAGGTGAGCGGGAACAATTTCATGTCTACTATGCTGAAACTGCGTATGCCCGAAGAGAACGTACTGAATGGCGGAGCCTTCGGTTTTGAAGGCTCGCTCATTTGTACAGTACTAATGATCGTGTTTACGATTCTGATAGTCTGGTGGGGTGAGAAGAGAGAGGCGATCAGTCTTGCTGTACCCCGATCATGCTAAGCTGAATCCGTTTCCGGTCGGTATCTACGTTCATCACTTTCACCATGACGTGCTGATGGATGGATACGATTTCTGTGGGGTCGGAGATGAACCGTTCGGCCATTTGGGAGAGATGTACAAGGCCATTCTCCTTGATACCTATATCGACGAAAGCACCGAAATTTGTGATATTGCCTACGATGCCCGGAAGAATCATTCCTTCGCGAAGATCGGCTATGGTGCGTACGTTCTTGTCAAATTCAAATACTTTGATGGCTTTACGCGGGTCACGCCCCGGTTTGTCGAGCTCTTGCAGGATGTCCTGTAAGGTAGGCAGACCGACGGTAGGGGTGATGTAGTCGGAGATGGTAATCTTCTGACGGAGCCCCTTGTCGGTTATCAGTTCATCGACGGTACATTTCAGGTCTTTTGCCATCTGCTCCACGATGTGGTAACTTTCGGGATGCACGGCCGTATTGTCCAACGGGTTCTTTGCCTCGGGGATACGAAGGAAACCCGCACATTGTTCAAAAGCTTTCGCGCCCATGCGCGGGACTTTCATCAGTTCTTTGCGTGAACTGAATGCTCCGTTTTCTGCCCGATAGTTGACGATATTCTGCGCCAGTTGCGGGCCTAAACCGGAAATGTACGTCAGCAGATGACTGCTTGCCGTGTTCAGGTTCACTCCGACGAGGTTCACGCAGTTTTCTACGGTCTGGTCGAGTGCCTTCTTCAGCTTCGTCTGGTCTACATCGTGCTGATATTGACCGACTCCGATGGATTTGGGATCAATCTTTACCAATTCCGCCAACGGATCCATCAACCGGCGTCCGATAGAAACTGCTCCTCTGACTGTCACGTCATATTCGGGAAACTCGTCACGGGCGATTTTGGAAGCCGAATAAATGGAAGCTCCCTGCTCGCTGACTACAAACACGGGAATCTGACGGTCGAAGCTCTGACGGCTGATAAAATCTTCCGTTTCACGACTTGCCGTCCCGTTACCGATGGAGATGGCTTCTATCTGATAAGCTTCAATCATCTTGCGGAGTTTGGATGCCGCTTCACTGGTTTTGTTGACGGGCGGATGCGGGTAAATATTCTCGTTATGCAATAAATTTCCTTGCGCGTCGAGACAGACAACTTTACATCCGGTACGGAATCCGGGGTCGATGGCGAGTACCCGTTTCTGTCCTAAAGGCGCTGCGAGAAGTAGCTGGCGAAGGTTTTCGGCAAAAACACGGATGGCTTCATCGTCCGCTTTCTCTTTCGACTGGGCGGCAAATTCCGTTTCGATGGAAGGTTTGAGCAGACGTTTGTAGGCATCGGCGGTAGCTTCGTTCACTTGGCGGCTGCATTCGTTGTTGCCACGTACGAACTGGCGTTCCAGACGTTCGAGGCATGCTTCGTCGTCCGGGGTGATGGAGACTTTCAGCAGTCCTTCCGATTCTGCCCGGCGGATGGCGAGCAGACGGTGGGAAGTGCAGCGTTTCAAGGGTTCGGAGAAGTCGAAGTAATCACGATATTTGGCGGCTTCTTCCTCTTTGCCTTTCACTACTTTGGCACTGATTTCCGCCTGACGGCTGAATTGATTACGTATGGCGTTGCGGGCACGCTCGTCTTCGTTCACTTGTTCGGCGATGATGTCGCGCGCACCTTTCAGGGCATCTTCCACATCTTTCACTTCACCTTTGACAAAGGCGGCGGCACGGGCGGCGGGATTGTTTTCCCTTTGTAACATCAAGAGGGTGGCGAGCGGTTCCAGTCCTTTCTGACGGGCTGCTTCGGCACGCGTCTTCCGCTTGGGTTTGTAGGGGAGGTAGATGTCTTCCAGTTCCGTCGGGTTCCAGGTATCGTTGATACGTTTTTCCAACTCGGCGGTCAGCTTTCCCTGTTCGGTGATGGTGCTGAGAATCGTCTCTTTGCGCTTGGCTATGTCGCACAGCTTATCATGCTGCTCCTTTATCTGCTCTATCTGAACTTCATCCAGTCCGCCCGTAGCCTCTTTACGGTAGCGGCTGATAAAAGGAATCGTGGCACCTTCACCCAGAAGATGGAGAGTGCTGCTTATTTGTCTTTCCGGTATCCCCGACAGGCCGGAAATCATCTTGTGAAATAATTCCATATATAGTCTTTTGAAAATAAATGAGCGACAAAAATACATATAAATCTCATATAACCCGACAAGTTTTATTATATTTGCAGCTTGAATAAAAGAATTGACACATCAAAACTGCATGATTATGCTGAGATTTTTAGGATATCTTTTTATCTTTTCCCTTTGGCTTTTACAGTCAATGGAAATCTTTGCTGCCTCTAAAGACAAGAATCCCATCCTGATTATCTGTTCCTATAATCCCGCTGCACACCAGACTTCGGTAACTATTTCCGACTATATGGAAGAATATAATAAGTTGGGCGGAAAACGGGATATTATCATCGAAAACATGAATTGCAAGAGTTTCTCGGAGTCTCCTTTGTGGAGCGACATGATGACGCAGATTCTTTCTAAATATAAGGGGGAGAACCATCCGGCACAGATTGTCTTGTTAGGACAGGAAGCGTGGGCGGCTTATTTGTCGCAGAGGGATTCGATGCAGGTCAAAGTACCGGTGATATGCAGTCTGGTCAGTAGCAATGTGGTGATTCTGCCGAAGGATACGATGGAGCATCTCGATAGCTGGATGCCCGAATCGGTCGATATATTTGACGACCATCTGAATATTCCCGAACTGAAGTCAGGCTTTATCAACCGTTATAATATTGAGGATAATATCCGCATGATTCAGGCTTTTTATCCGAAGACGGAGCACATCGCTTTCATCTCGGACAATACCTATGGTGGAGTGACGATGCAGGCGTTGATGCGAAAGGAGATGGAGAAATTTCCTGACCTCGACCTGATTCTGATGGACGGACGGAGACATACAATCTACACGATTGTCGAGGAATTGAGAAATCTGCCGGAAAATACAGTGATTATGGTGGGAACCTGGCGGGTGGATATGAACGAGGGGTATTTCATGCGGAATGCTACGTATGCGATGATGGAAGCGACTCCTGCCATCCCGACTTTTACACCATCATCGGTGAGCTTGGGATATTGGGCAATCGGCGGCGTGCTGCCCGATTACCGGAAAGTGGGTGGAGAAATGGCTATGGAATCCATCCGTCTGGATAATCAGGCGGATAACCGGATAGGGGATGTGGAGAAGCATCTGGAGATTATCGGTAGCAAGGCTGTATTGGACAGCCGGAAGATGAAAGAGTGGGGGTTGAATCCGAATGTTTTGCCTTTTGATGTGCAGCTTGTCAATCAGCCGGTTTCGTTCTATCAGCAGTACACGTATCAGATATGGTCTGCCTGTGCGCTGTTTGTGGTGTTGACGCTGGGACTGTTCATTTCTCTTTTCTTTTATTTCCGTACGAAGCGTCTGAAGGATGAACTGTTGAAGTCGGAGAAGGATTTGCGCGTGGCGAAAGATAAGGCGGAAGAGTCCAATCGACTGAAGAGCGCTTTCCTTGCGAATATGAGCCATGAGATACGGACACCGTTGAACTCGATTGTCGGATTCTCGGATGTGCTGGCTGTGGGCGGCAGCACGGAAGAGGAACAGCAGTCTTATTATCAGATTATCAAAACGAATTCTGACTTGTTGCTGCGCCTGATTAATGATATTCTCGATCTTTCCCGTCTGGAAGCCAACCGGGTGACTTTGACATGGGGGGAGTGCGATGTGGTGCAATTGTGCAGGCAAGTGGTGGCTTCCGTCAGTTTCTCGCAGCATTCGTCGGATAATCAGTTTCTGTTTACTACAAAAATTGATACTTACCGCATGGAGACGGATGTACAGCGTATGCAGCAGGTGATTATCAATTTGCTTTCAAATGCGAATAAGTTTACGAAAAAAGGAACGATTACGTTGGACTTTTCGATTGATGAGACGAAGCAAATGGCTGTTTTCTCGGTGACGGACACGGGATGCGGTATCCCGAAGGAGAAGCAGGGGCTTGTGTTCGAGCGTTTTGAGAAGCTGAATGAGTATGCGCAGGGAACAGGTCTGGGACTGTCTATCTGCAAATTGATTGTGTATAAATGGAAGGGTGCTATATGGATTGATCCCGACTATACCGGTGGGGCCCGGTTCGTATTCTCGCATCCGCTAAAAATAGAAAAAGAATGAAACGGATTACATTAATTTATGTGTGGCTTCTATGCCTGGTGTTGTCGGCGGCAGCGCAGGAGAAAGTGGTGAAGCTGAAGATTGTACAGACAAGCGATGTGCACGGCAACTATTATCCTTACAATTTCATAACCCGTCAGGAATGGAAAGGCAGTCTTGCACGGATATATTCGTTTGTGCAGAAAGAGCGCGAGCAGTATAAAGATAACCTGATATTATTGGATAACGGGGATATTTTGCAGGGACAGCCTACCGCTTATTATTATAATTACATAGATACTGTGTCTCCGCATCTTTGCGCGGAGATGATGAATTATATGAAGTATGATGCCGGCAACATGGGTAACCATGACGTGGAAACGGGACGTGCCGTGTTCGACCGTTGGATCGGCACTTGTGACTTCCCCGTGCTGGGTGCCAATATTATCGATACATCTACGGGAAAGACGCACCTGTCGCCTTATAAGGTGTTGGAGCGTGACGGCGTGAAAATCGTTGTTCTCGGAATGATTACCCCTGCCATCCCGGCATGGCTTTCGGAAAATCTGTGGAAGGGGTTACGTTTTGATGATATGGAAGAGACGGCTCGCAAGTGGATGAAGATTATTCGTGAAAAGGAAAATCCGGATTTGGTCATCGGGCTGTTCCATGCGGGACAGGAAGCATTCAAGATGTCGGGAAAATATAATGAGAATGCGTCACTGGATGTAGCGAAGAATGTGCCGGGATTTGATATAGTATTGATGGGGCACGACCATGCGCGTGAATGTAAGAAGGTGATGAATGTGGCCGGAGATTCGGTGCTGATTATTGATCCGGCAAGCAACGGGGTTGTCTTGTCGAATGTGGACGTAACTGTCAGGATGAAAGACGGCAAGGTCTTGGGCAAGGATATTCAGGGAGTGCTGACGGCTACGAAGGACTATGGTGTCAGCGAGGATTTTATGAAGCGTTTTGCTCCGCAATATGAGGACGTACAGAAGTTTGTTTCCAAGAAGATCGGTACGTTTACCGGGGATATTTCTACGCATCCTTCTTTCTTCGGCCCTTCTGCTTTTATCGACTTGATACATACATTGCAGCTTGATATTACAGGGGCTGAGATTTCCTTTGCCGCTCCGCTTTCATTCGACGCGGAAATAAAGAAGGGAGATGTGTTCGTGAGCGATATGTTCAACTTATACAAATATGAGAATATGCTGTATGTGATGACATTGTCGGGAAAAGAAATCAAGGATTTCCTGGAAATGTCTTATTATATGTGGACTAACCGGATGAAGTCACCGGACGATCATCTGCTCTGGTTCAAGGAGAAACGTCGTGAAGGTGCGGAGGACAGGGCTTCTTTCCAGAATTTCAGCTTTAACTTCGATTCGGCTTCAGGCATTATTTATACGGTGGATGTCACCAAGCCGAAAGGGGAGAAGATAACGATTGTCAGTATGGCGGATGGTTCTCCTTTCCATTTGGATAAGATTTATAAGGTGGCGTTGAACTCTTATCGGGGTAATGGCGGTGGAGAATTACTGACAAAAGGGTCGGGCATTCCTCAAGAGAAATTGAAAGAACGTATTGTCTTTTCTACTGATAAGGATCTTCGTTTCTATCTGATGAATTACATTGAGAAGAAGGGAACGATGGATCCGAAAGCGTTGAACCAGTGGAAGTTCGTTCCGGAGAAGTGGACAGTGCCTGCTGCCAAACGTGATTCCGAATATTTGTTCGGGCATGGTCAATAAGTAGCCAATAATGTTCTTTTTGTCCTGTAATATCCTATCTTGACTTGTATATATGATTTATTGCTGATATATTTGTCGCAAAAAAAAGAGAGTATGGATATTCAAAGTGTTCCGAAGATTGGTATTTCTTCGGTGGTTCATTCAAAGCATATAGATTCCGACAGCATTGATGTTGTTGATAATGATATAGCGCTCTTCGATACGGAGAGCGTTATTTCCTTGTATAATGGCCCCAGTAAAATGGAGGTACTGACAATAGGGCTTTGCCTGCAGGGCGAAGGGGCTTTCAATATCAGTTTGCGCGAGTTTCAGTTGTCACCGGGAGTGATGGTAGTGGCGTTGCCGAATCAGATTATCGAACACCGGTATTTCAGTCCGGACTATAAAGGTATATTCTTTGCTGTGTCGAAGAATGTATTGGAGACATTACCTAAGGTCGGGAATATGCTTTCGCTGTTTTTCTATCTGAAGGATTATCCATGCTTCAGTCTCACTTCGCATGAGCAGGAAGTGATTCAGGAATATCATACGTTTGTGAGAAAGCGGTTGAGGGACAAAAAGGGTACATACCGCAGGGAAGCTGTAATGGGTTTGATGCAGGGCTTTTTCTTCGAACTTTGCAATATCTTTAATAATCATGCTCCTGTAGCTGCTGCGCCTAAAACCAAGACCAGAAAAGAGTATATCTTCGAGCGTTTTTATGAATCGTTGGTCGAGTCTTACCAATTTGAACGTAGTGTGAAGTTTTATGCGGATCAGTTGTGCCTGACGCCCAAGCATTTGTCGGGTGTGGTGAAAGAGGTCAGCGGTAAAACGGTGGGAGAGTGGATTGATGAGTTTGTTATCCTGGAAGCGAAGGCGCTTCTGAACTCTTCAAGTATGAATATACAAGAGATTGCCGACCGGCTGAATTTTGCCAACCAGTCTTTTTTCGGGAAGTATTTCAAGCATTATACAAATATGTCTCCCAAGGAATACCGGAAAAGCCGATAACGGGGAATTCCGTTATCGCAGACGGGAAGAATGTCTTTATAGAACTCCGGAACGTACGCGGCTCAATGTTTCGGGCGTCATCAGCAGGTAAGAGGCTATGTACGCCAAGGGAGCCCGTTTGATGATTTCGGGATGTGTTTCGAGCAGGAGATTATAACGCTCACGGGCGGATTCAAAACGCCACGAGTCTGCTTTGACCTGTGATACGATCAGGGAGTATTCCAGTATTTTCTGATAGAACATATTGATTTCCCAGTTTTCTCTCGCCAGTTTTTGTATCATGTCCCGAGGGAACAGGTAGATTATGCTAGGTTCCAGTGTTTCTACTATCAGTCGAGTAGGGACTTGTTTCAGGAAACTTTCAATGCACATGGTGATACATCCTTCATAGGAGAAATGTTCGGTAACGTCTTTCCCGTTTTTATAGTAGTACTGCCTGAGCATTCCTTTACCGACAAATACGATTTCGTGGGCTACTTCTCCTTCCTTCAGCGCGATGGCTCCTTTAGGGAATTCTTCACGAATCAGTATGCTTTCTATCTGTCGTCTTCCTTCTATACTCATCTCCGGAAAGCGGGAATTGACAACAGCATTTACAGTCTCTCTTAATAGTGTATCCATGTCTTTTCTGTCTTGATGTGTGCAAAAATACTAAAAACGGTTGACATAAATCAAGTGTGGTACAAAAAAGATGTATATTTGCCTCTTAAATCAAGATGTAAGACGATAATGGATAAGATAATAGGAGTAGCAGTGTTACTGCTTTGTTTATATGGTTGCGCGAAGGATAATGATGCTATTTATTATCCGGTAGGCAACGTGAACGTTGAGAATGGCGATTCGGCTCTGGAAGATGGAAAGGGTGAATTGGTTGCCCGTAGTTATAATGATGAGGATTATGTACTGGATACGATAGCGCAATATCCGGGAGATCCCACTCTCGGCAAGTTGACGTTTATGGTTAATCTGAAAAATCAATTGGCAGGTAAGGAAGCTGAAGGATTTAATGGAATCGGTAAGTCCGGATTGACAATGAGCATTGGATACAAGAATGGTAACTATCCGCAAGAAAGTCAAATCCCTGTCTATACCTCATCGGATGTGACTACCGCTTATGCCGTCAAGCTCCGTTTAAAAGGAGAATTGACCTTGTCGGGGGATGAATGGATGATCGACTATGTTTATGCCCAACTGGCGAGCCTGTTTCAGCCATATCCGCCTACGGCTTTCCCGGAAGTCTTCATGTGTAAAGGTGGAGAGCAATCATTTGCCTATTTCGACTCTTTCCGCAGAACCTGGACATTCGATATTGAGTATAATCGCTCTAATCTTTCTTTCAGCCAACTGTATTTTAACTTATTCGTAAACTTGGCAGGGCAGAAACGGGAGGACAGAGTCCGGTTGCGGATTGATAAAGATTCTTACTTTGAGATATATAAATTAAAAGAGGGAGTGTAGTTAGAACTACACTCCCTCTTTTAATTTTGTAGTGGGTACGAGAATCGAACTCGTATTACATGCGTGAGAGGCATGTGTCCTAA
>OGJZ01000256.1_pt1 | contig 67951 bp, 57 predicted proteins | sample 1572321 | NCBI WGS metagenome assembly OGJZ01 (sample SAMEA2582086, study PRJEB24529) | metagenome | biome: Human gut stool | place: China | collected 2011 | reverse complement strand
CTCATTTTCTGAGCATTTAAATCCCGCTGCTTTTAGAATACATTTATAAACCGACAATCTTCTATCATATCTAGTTTTAGCAGAGCGATCGGAGTCATAGTTATAAGGCTTTTCAAGCATTACTGATTTAAAATTAACCATATATTTTGATGTATCATCTGCAATTAATGGATATGATTTAATCAGTTCGAAACCAGCTTCAATCTCATTATAAAAATTAACCTTCATAACCTTAAAACCGTCTTTTTCCACAATGGAATAACGATCGGTTTTAGCTTGATATATATCAAATATAGCCGTTCCCTCATCTTGAAGGTTGGCATTAGCATATTCACCATTAATATCAAAAATAATCTGCCCGATGGGATACTTAGGTGCATCATCTACAAATTGTTTTAAAATTTCTTCGGGACTTTCATTCTGTTTATCTAACTGATATTGAGCTAATTCACTCATCTGTTCATTAGCCTGAATAATCTTTTTAATACTATTAGATTTACCAGTACGAGTCATACCAAATAAAGCAGTGCGTTTTCCTGCAAAATCTTTTGCTTGTATATAAACAGGAATATTTCCAATATCATTATTAAATCTTTGGCTTGAGCTATAACGGATAGAACCTATTCGAATATCGCCATTTCCTCCAGGTACGCTATTTTCTCTGTAATTAGCAATTAAACCTAAAATTTCATTTGATGGTTTAATTACTGAATAATTATGAGCAGCATAGAAATTTTCTACATCAGCACCAAATCTCAAATTCTTTTTAGCATCCAAATAAAATGATCCCAAAATAGAGCAACGTAATCCTGAAAATCCAAATTCATATCTGGAATATTCATCTAGTTGACTTTGTTTAGTGTTTCCAGTTCGAATATGATCCTTATAATAATCAACCATAGAACTTACTATATCTTTATCTGTTGGAAGTTCTGCAGGTTCAATAACTCTCAATAGCAAAGCCTCTTGAAGGTTATCCTTTCCTGGATCACAATCATAATATGCTAAAAGAAAACATCCTTGTGGAACCCCGTTTGCTCGCTCCTTCCATGCATCAGCCATTAGAATTGAACTACTTGTATAAGAAATCTTAAAAGGTCTACCTACAAATATACCTGTATTCCAACTCCAATTTGATTTAGGATCATTTTCACGTTCAAATTTACGTTCAAATAAATTAATATTTGTAATACTTGATGAAATACTCAACATTATTTATACCTCTTTATAACTCAAAATAGGGTCTTCAAATCTAATTTTAGCCTGCTCTATATAACTCTCTTGAAGCTCAATAGAAATCCAATTTCTGTTTAATAGTGCAGCTGCAAATCCTGTGGTATTGCTTCCAGCAAACGGGTCTAAAATCAAATCTCCTTCATCTGTTAAATATTGAATAAAAAAGTTTACAAGGCCAATGGGCATTCTTGCTGGATGAACTGTTATATTCTGTCTTTTACACTCTCTATGAAAAAAATCATTCGATGCTGAATTAGAGAAAGAAAAGGCATTAGGTAACCTAGGTTTTCTATTTTCATCAATACTTTCTATTTCAAATAAATTGTGAGATATTGCACCACCTCTATCATTTAGGAAACTTTTCTCTCCAATACTATGTTCCGATGGTCTCTTTCCTGCATTGTAAGACCCTCTTTTTAATAAACTTTTCATAGATTCGCTGTAGGGTCTTAGTACTTTTCTGTTATCAGCTTTTGGATAGTCTGTTTTTGAAAACCACCATACATGTGTATAACTATCAACAGTACGAAGAGGATTAACGGTTACCCATTGTGCAGGAGAGGGTAATCGAGAAGGGTTGTAGCAAACAAATTCTTGTATAAGTCTTAAATTTGTTCCAGCAGATTCAGCAATAGACATTAATGCCTTCAACGCCAACAAACTTTGAACGGGTCTACCCGGTTCCCAACTATTACCTAATTCAACAACTAATGAACCATCATCAGCCAATTTTTCAGCTAGCAATGGAGTCAACTCTTTAATCCAATTTAAGTATTCTTCTCCCGTTTTATTACCATAGCTCTTCTTTTGATTAAGAGGATAAGGAGGGGAAGTAATGATTAAATTTACTTTGCCATTTAGACTGCTAAATGATTTACTCTTTAAAAGATCAAGAGAATCGCCTAAATATAAAGCTCCACTTTTTTTTTCGAATACTTTAGAGGTGTTACTCGGAAATTTATTTTTTTTCATAACCTATTATGTAGCTTGTTAAATTTAAAAATCTTGGAGGTATAATAACCTTTTCGATGATATACCTCAATTTTATAGAGATTCATTTAGAGCGCCAACTCTCTTTTTTGGTAACACATTTTCTGTGCACCGAATACCCGAGCAAACTCCGCCGCCATTTCGCCAACATTTACCGAATGGCTTTGCAAGGTTTGCCAATGTTCGTAAGGTAAGAGATTGCCGAGTTTGTCTTGCGCGGAATGGGCGTAACGCGTAACGGATTGGGACATGGTGATTTCCTAAGGTTTAATACAATATTATTTTATTTAATAAAGTGTAGTTTATTTAAGAATTAATTTAGATTTTTTAGAAACATAACATCACACTTATTCGTGGTTAGAGCGTATCAAAAATATTACATATCATCTAACGCCGATTTTTCATTCTGAGACCCCAATCACACTTTTTCTCCCCTGAAATTTGCCCCATTTCATGCTAAAGTTTACGCATCATTTTTCATAAGGATTCACCATGTCTTTTGTTGCTCAAGTTGCCGATAAACTCCGTTCTCTCGCAGAGGTTTTAATTCTCTCTTTTCCGGAAAAATTTGATTCCACCTTGTTTGAACAAATCGAACAACAAAGAGAAGATCTCGCAACGAATATCGGGCAAATGGCTGTGGCGGTGGCGATGTCGGATTTTGTGGCGGAGGCGTGGCAGAAACAGCCTGCGTTTTTAGCAAAATGTTGGGAAAAACTACCGCACTTTGAGGACTGTGACCAGTACGCCGAGCGGTTGGATGAGGTGTTACAGCATGTGCAAACGGAAGAACAGCTTTATCGGGAATTACGTCTGTTTCGCGCCCGTGAAATGGTGAAGTTGAGTGTTTGCCAAAGCCTTAATTTCGCCACCGTGGAACAGGTTTTTATTCGTTTATCGCAACTGGCGGAAAACCTGATTATTGGTGCGCGCGATTGGCTTTATGTGCGGGCTTGTGAAGAAATGGGCACACCGATGGATGCGCAGGGCAACGCGCAACAGTTATATATTCTCGGCATGGGCAAACTTGGTGGCTTTGAGCTGAATTTTTCTTCCGACATTGATTTGATTTTTACTTATCCAAGCCAAGGAGAAACCGTGGGGGCACGCCGTAGCGTGGATAATGCGAAGTTTTTCACCCGTTTGGGGCAACGCTTGATTAACGCGTTGGATCAATACACAGCCGATGGTTTTGTGTACCGCACGGATATGCGTTTACGTCCCTTTGGCGACAGTGGCGCGCTGGCACTCAGTTTTAACGCCATGGAACAGTATTATCAGGCTCAAGGGCGCGATTGGGAACGTTACGCCATGATCAAAGGTCGTATTTTAGGCGCGCAAGCAACGGATCCCAATGTTGCCGTTTTACAGAATTTATTGCGTCCGTTTGTATATCGTCGCTACATTGATTTCAGCGTGATTCAGGCGTTGCGTGAGATGAAACAAAAAATCGAACGGGAAGTACGCCGCCGTAACCTCACCGATAATATCAAATTGGGCGCGGGCGGCATTCGTGAAATTGAGTTTATCGTGCAGGTTTTCCAGTTAATTCGCGGTGGGCGCGAAATTGCCTTACAGCAGCACGAATTGCTGAATTTATTGCCGGAACTAAGCAGGCTGAATTTGATTTCCACCGAACAGGAATCCGATTTGCGCCACGCCTATTTATTTCTACGTCGCGCGGAAAATGTGCTGCAAGCCATCAAAGATCAACAAACCCAACAACTGCCCGACAATGAATTGGATCGTCAACGTTTAATCTTCGCCTGCGCGGAATTTACCCAATGGAGTGCGCAACAAGAAAGTGTTTCCGTCACCTACCCGATTCACGATTGGGCGAGTTTTCTCGCCGTGTTACAAGAACATCAGCGCAAAGTGCGGTCGGTTTTTCAGTCATTAATTGGCGATGAACAAGAAGAAAATACATCGGAAAATGCGTGGGAAGATTTCCTCGAAACAGATTTTGACGAACAGGAATTGCTCGGCATTTTGCAACAAAACGGCGTGCCGGAGGCGGAACAGGATGTGGTGTTGGATCGCCTGTTGCAATTTCGCAACGAACTGCCCCGTTATGCTATTGGTGTGCGCGGGCGGGCAGTGCTCAATCGCTTAATGCCAAATCTGTTGCAACAAGTTTTACACACGCCCAACAGCCCGGTTTTACTGCCACGGATTTTGACGATTATTGAAAAAATTCTCACGCGTACCACTTACCTCGAACTGTTGGCAGAGAATCCGCAAGCCTTGACGCAGCTTATCGAACTTTGTGCCCAATCAAAATTTATTGCAGAACAAGTGGCGCGCCACCCGATTTTGCTCGATGAATTGCTTGATCAAAAATCCCTGCGAAATCCACCGCACTTTACCGAGTATGCTTCAGAATTACAGCAATATTTATTGCGCCTGCCGCAAGATGACGAAGAACAATTTATCGACGGCTTGCGCCAGTTTAAGCACGCAGCCCTGCTCCGTATTGCTGCTGCCGATATTCTCGGCGTGTTGCCGGTAATGAAAGTGAGCGACCATCTCACCTATTTGGCTGAGGCGATTATAGGCGCGGTGGTCAATTTGGCGTGGCAACAAATCGCCGTGCGTTTTGGGATGCCCGAACATTTGGCGGAAGGGGAGAAAAACTTCCTCGTGGTGGGTTACGGAAAATTGGGCGGCATTGAATTAGGCTATAAATCTGACTTAGATCTCGTCTTCTTATACGATCCCGCCAGCAACAGTCAAACCGTTGGCGGCAAAAAAGTCATCGACAGCAACCAATTTTATTTACGTTTAGCCCAAAAAATCGTCAGTATTTTCAGCATGAATACCAGCGCCGGGATTTTATATGACGTGGATATGCGCCTCCGCCCATCAGGCGATGCGGGATTACTTGGTTGCTCTTTCTCCGCCTTTGAAAACTATCAACTAAACGAAGCCTGGACCTGGGAAAAACAAGCCTTGGTGCGTAGCCGTGCAGTGTTCGGCGAACAGAAACTCCGGGACGAATTTGAAACCATTCGCCACAGAGTGCTTTCTGCTCCGCGGGACGTAGTTCAACTGAAACAGGATGTCTGCGAAATGCGGGAAAAAATGTATGAACATTTGGCAAAACGTGATGACGCCCAATTCAACATCAAAACCGACCAAGGCGGCATTACGGACATTGAATTTATCGCACAATATTTAGTGTTGGCGCATTCACCGCAACAGCCCGAACTCACACGTTGGTCAGACAATGTGCGGATTTTCGAGATCATGGCGGAATACGGTGTAATTTCTGACGCCGACAGCAAACGCTTAAAACAATGTTATGTGGACCTGCGCAACCGTATTCACCATTTGAATTTACTCGGTTTACCCTCTGTGGTGGATGCGTCAGAATTTTGTGCAGAACGGGCGTTTGTGCGAGAGATGTGGGCGCGCTTGTTCCATTAAAGTGCGATCATTTTTGACTGAATTTCATGAGTTAAAAACGTGAATTTCTTGCGAAAATAAAAAAATTCACGTTTTCTCCTTTTTTGCCCCTAAAATATTTTTTCATTTCGCCTATTTTCTGCTATGTTGACTGCTCTTTTTTTCACTACTCGTACTTTTAATTTTTAAGGATTTTTTATGCACGCATTGCTTAAATTTACCCAATTTGTCAGTAAAACCTTTGCCCTTTGGGTGTTACTTTTCGCTCTCCTTTCGTTTCTCTCACCGGAAACCTTTTTATGGCTCCGCCAATATATTCCTTACTTGCTCGGTATTGTCATGTTCGGCATGGGGATTACGCTTACTTTCAATGATTTCAGTGAAGTTGCAAAACATCCGAAAGCCGTCATTGTCGGTGTAGTCGGACAATTTGTGATCATGCCGTCCATTGCTTTTGTCCTCGCAAAAGCATTGAATTTGCCGGATGATTTAGCTGCAGGTGTGATTCTTGTCGGCTCTTGCCCGGGTGGTACGTCCTCTAACGTGATGACCTATTTGGCCCGTGGTAACACCGCACTTTCTGTGGCCTGTACCACCATTTCCACCTTGTTGGCGCCGTTATTAACGCCGGTAATTTTCTATGTGTTAGCGAGCCAATGGATTGAAATTAACGCCAGTGCGATGTTTATTTCCGTATTAGAAATGGTGCTTTTTCCAATTTTCTTGGGCTTAGTGATTCGTGCGCTATTCAAAAAACAAATGTCACAAATCAGCCAAACCATGCCTTTGGTTTCTGTCATCGCGATTGTCTTAATTCTTGCTGCAGTGGTTGCCGGTAGTAAAGACAAAATCATCGACTCCGGTTTATTGATTTTCGGTGTGGTTGTGTTGCACAACTGTTTGGGTTACCTCATCGGCTTTATTGCAGCCAAGTTGCTCAAATTAAATAACTACGACAGCAAAGCCATCGCCATTGAAGTGGGTATGCAAAACTCCGGTTTAGGCGCAGCACTTGCCACCGCACACTTAAACCCAATCGCTGCCGTACCAAGTGCTGTGTTCAGTTTCTGGCACAACGTCTCCGGCCCGATTTTAGCCAACTACTTCTCCACCTTGAAAAACGGTAATGAAGAAGAAAACAAATAAGTAAAAACACCTAGAAAAAAGACCGCACTTTAATCTCTTAAAGGGCGGTCTTCTTTTTCAACGTTTTTGAACGAATTAATGTTCGCGGGTTTTGAAGAATGTCACATCCGGATAACGTTCTTGCGCAAGATTGAGATTCACCATCGTTGGTGCGATATAAGTGAGATTATCTCCACCGTCTAACGCCAAGTTTTGTTCATTTTTACGTTTAAACTCTTCAAATTTTTTCGCATCGCCACATTCCACCCAACGTGCGGTTGCCACGTTGACGGTTTCATAAATAGCTTCTACGTTGTATTCGGATTTCAAACGCGAAACGACCACATCAAACTGCAACACGCCTACCGCACCAACGATTAAATCGTTATTCAACAACGGACGGAAAACCTGCACAGCGCCTTCCTCGGAAAGCTGTACCAAGCCTTTTAATAATTGCTTTTGCTTGAGAGGATCTTTCAAACGAATACGGCGGAATAACTCCGGTGCAAAGTTTGGAATGCCCGTGAATTTTAAGTCTTCCCCTTGGGTAAATGTATCGCCGATTTGAATCGTACCGTGATTATGCAACCCGATAATGTCGCCGGCGTAAGCTTCTTCTGCGTGCGCACGATCACCCGCCATAAAAGTTAAGGCATCAGAAATCACCACCTCTTTGCCGATACGCACATGTTTGAGTTTCATGCCTTTTTCGTATTTTCCGGACACAACACGTAAGAAGGCAACACGGTCGCGGTGTTTTGGATCCATATTGGCTTGAATTTTAAACACGAAGCCACTGAATTTTTCTTCGTCAGCAGACACTTTACGCGTATCTGCCTGACGGGCTTGCGGTGCAGGCGCCCATTCGGTTAAGCCGTCAAGGAAATGATCTACACCAAAATTCCCTAACGCCGTACCGAAAAAGACCGGTGTCAGTTCGCCGTTTAGGAATAAATCTAAGTCAAACTCATTGCTGGCGCCTTTGACTAATTCCAATTCATCACGTAATTGTTGTGCCAAATCGTCACCTACGGCGTTATCCAACTCCGGATTATTTAAGCCTTTTACAATGCGCACTTCTTGAATGGTGTGCCCTTGCCCAGTTTGATAGAGATAGGTTTCGTCTTTGTATAAGTGATATACGCCTTTAAACAATTTGCCGCAGCCGATAGGCCAAGTAATCGGCGCACAGTGAATTTTCAATACGCTTTCAACTTCGTCCAACAATTCCATCGGATCTCGAATATCACGGTCAAGTTTGTTCATAAATGTGATAATCGGTGTATCGCGCAAACGGGCAACTTCCATCAATTTAATGGTACGCTCCTCAACCCCTTTCGCGGAGTCAATCACCATCAAACAGCTGTCCACCGCCGTTAAAGTGCGGTAAGTATCTTCAGAGAAATCCTCATGTCCCGGAGTATCCAGCAGGTTGACCAAACAATCGTTGTATGGGAATTGCATCACGGAAGTGGTAATGGAAATCCCACGTTGTTTTTCCATTTCCATCCAGTCGGATTTCGCGTGTTGCGCGGAACCTTTGCCTTTCACCGAACCGGCTTTTTGAATGGCGTTACCATAAAGCAAAACCTTTTCGGTAATGGTGGTTTTACCTGCATCGGGGTGAGAAATAATCGCAAACGTGCGGCGTTTATTAACTTGTTCTTGTGGGTATGTCATCTGTTCTGTCTATATTATTTGATGAAGAAATAAAGAAACCGCCTTAAACGACGGTCCAAAAATGAGTGGCGCAACTATATGCTTTTTAGTCACTTTTTTCAAGTTTGAGAATCATAAATGGGAGCACGTTGCAACAAAGTGCGGTGTATTTTCCGGGTATTTCTATTTCACCATGATAAGCACTTAGCATGCATTAAAAACGCACAAAATTTATTCTCTCTTTCATTCATCAAATAAAAATTTATTTCAAATGGAGTGAAAGACTTTTCCCATCCCATTGTTTTTAAAGGCGAATTCCGTTAACTATTACGTGATCAGCATCACAAAAATAAGATGAAATCCAAAATAAATCACTTATCTATTTATTTTATTGCACAGTGATTTCTGTAAAAAATAAAATACATATAAAAATCAATATTTTAATATCAACCAGATAGAAAATAGCCGATCAAGAAAATATAAAAATTGTGATCCAGATAACACTTTTCGCTACTAAACAAAAATGGAAGAATTACATAACCATTTGAAAAATAATAGTTTTAAAAACCACGTGAAATTTGTCGTTTATTGACAGCACTAAAAAGTTTTATTAGCGTTGAACCGAAATCGAGAAAAACGCCATTTAATAAAAACAAAATGGAGTGAAACATCCGATTTTATACAATAAGAACGTCAATTTTGTTAAAACTAAAACTCAAGGTGATTAACATGAAAAAAACACTTATCGCACTAGTAGTAACAGCAATGGCTGCGGCTTCAGCAAATGCTGTTGTCGTTTATAAAAACGAAGGCACAAAAGTTGAATTAGACGGACGTGGCGCATTCGAAATCGTTAACATGAAAGATAAAAAAGTCGACACTAGTGGCAAACGCACTGATTTAGTTGACCGTGGTTCTCGTGTTCGCGTTCGCGCAAGCCAAGAGATTGGCAACGGTTTCAGCGCATTAGCGGCATTTGAAATTCGTTTCACACAAAACGGTACTGTTGGTGATGGCATCAACACCAAACGCTTATTCGGTGGATTCGCACATAAAGATATCGGTTCATTGACTTTCGGTAACCAATTAACTTTAGGTGACCACATTCCTAAAGCTAACTACTCTTACGAATTAAGTGGTAACGTATTACACGATAGCGCAGCAAAAGCGGTTCATTTTATGTCTAGTAAATTTGAAGGCTTCCGTTTTGCTGCAGACTACTACTTTGGCGAAGCAGATAAAACCAAAGCGGATGCAGGTCAAGGTTTTGGCGTAGGTGCGTTCTATGATGGTCAATGGGGCGATGTGGGTGTAAGATTCGGTTCCGGCTATATCGAAGTAAAAAAAGCTGACGTGATGACTAAAGACTACAAACAAAAAATTGCTGGTGTTGGTTTTGACGTGAAATATAAAATCGTTAGCGTTGGTTTTGACTGGGCTCATGGTACATCAATGAAAGGTCACAGAGACTACAACTTCAAACACAGTATGGGTAATAAAGCTACTGGCGTTGGCAGATACGAAAAAATCGACCGTTTTGACTTAGGTTTGAAAGTTGATTTAACCGAACAAAATGCCCTTTACGGTGCATACTTATGGGGTACTGGTAAAAATGAAGGCCAAGCTAACGGTAAATACAGAGGCTGGGTAATGGGTATTGACCACAGATTTAACAAACACGTTGCTGTTTACCTTGAAGGCGGCAAAGCGAATGTTAAAGAAAACGGTGAAAAAGTTTCCGATGCAACCCGTATCGGCTTAGGTACCCGTATCATGTTCTAATTCTTATTATTCATAAAATACATACTACTGTCTTTTTGACCGATAGCGAAAGCTATCGGTCTTTTTATATTTGATAGCTCAGCTAAAAACATGTTTTTTTCTGACCGCACTTTCCTTCTTATCTCACACAAATAAAATTCTCACCAAAAAATGCAAACGTTTGCGTGAAAAGTGCGGTACAATACGCGCCATGATTTTTACGCAGATAAAAAGGGAATGAAATGACACAACTCAGTCTTAAAAAAATCTATTCCGGCAAAGTGCGGGATTTGTATGAAATTGATGACAAACGAATGTTGATGGTCGCCAGTGACAGATTGTCAGCGTTCGATGTGATTTTAGATGATCCGATTCCGCGTAAAGGCGAAATCCTGACACAAATTTCTAACTTTTGGTTTAACAAACTGGCGCATATTATGCCGAATCATTTTACCGGCGACAGCGTTTACGATGTGTTACCCAAAGCGGAAGCCGATTTAGTGAAAGATCGTGCGGTGGTTTGCAAACGCTTAACCCCGATTAAAATCGAATCTATCGTGCGTGGCTATTTAACCGGCAGCGGCCTGAAAGATTATAAACAAACGGGCACCATTTGCGGTTTAGTCTTACCAAAAGGGTTGGTAGAAGCCAGCAAATTGCCTGAACCGATTTTCACGCCATCCAGCAAAGAAGAAATCGGCAATCACGATATTAATATTAGCTATGCCGAGTGCGAAAACTTAATCGGCAAAGATTTGGCGGCACAAGTGAAAGAAAAAGCCATCGCCCTTTATACCGAAGCGGCGAAATATGCCTTAACCAAAGGTATCATCATTTGTGACACCAAATTTGAATTCGGCTTGGATGAAAACGGCACGTTAACCTTGATGGATGAGGTATTAACACCGGATTCTAGCCGTTTCTGGTCGGTAGAAACCTATAAAGAAGGCACAAACCCGCCGTCTTTTGATAAACAATTTATTCGTGACTGGTTGGAAAACAGCGGTTGGAATAAACAGCCACCGGCACCGAAAGTGCCGTCGGATGTCATTCAGAAGACCGTAGATAAATACCAAGAAGCCTTGGATTTATTAACCAAATAACACTTAAAGGAATTCCCGCTATGCATTAGAATAGTGGGAATTTTTTGTAACCGGATAGGAGTCATATGAGGTCGGTCGCCATTGTCGGGTTAGGTTGGCTAGGGTTGCCACTGGCACGACATTTAAAAAATCTCGGTTGGGAAGTTAAAGGCACAAAACGCACTCACGATGGTGTAGAACAAATGCGTTTAATGCGTTTGGAAGCCTATCATTTGGAACTTACCCCTGAAATTAATGCAGATCCTGATGATGTTAGTGCATTGCTTGATGTGGATTCGTTGATCATTAACATTCCACCAAGCCAATATTTTTTCGATCTCAATCAATATGTCGAAGGCGTGCAAAATCTGGTTAACGAAGCCTTATTACAAGGTGTAAGCCACATTATCTTTATTAGTTCCACCTCCGTTTTTCCTGACATTTCCGCCAATTTTAATGAATCTGCCATCCCCCAACCGGACAGTGACATTGGTCGCGCCTTGGTTGAAATTGAAAACGGCTTAGCACAAATGCAAGACATCGATTGCGACATTATTCGTTTTGCCGGTTTAGTGGGCAACGATCGCCATCCCGTTTATTCCCTTGCCGGAAAACAAGCCCTCAAGTGCGGTCATTCTCCTGTGAATTTAGTCCATCTAGATGATTGCGCTCGCGCCATTCAATTATTATTAGAAACCCCGGGCGGCTACCGTTTATATCATTTGGCTGCGCCAATACACCCGACGCGGGAAGAATATTATCGCCACGCGGCGGAAAAATACGGGCTAGAACCACCGCACTTTATTAACTCAGAACAAGATCCGCAGCGCATTATCATGGCGGAAAAAATTTGTCATGAATTAGAATTTGTTTACCAATATCCGGATCCGAATTTAATGCTGACAACCGAAGAATAAAAGTGCGGTGATTTTTCAAAATGTTTTTACCACGGACTTTTATCAACCCCATTCACTCAAACAAACACAGATAAGGAAAGAAAATATGTCAAATACCATTTTGCAACACTTACCCAAAGGTGAAAAAGTCGGTATCGCCTTTTCCGGCGGCTTAGACACCAGCGCGGCACTGCTTTGGATGCGTCAACACGGCGCTATTCCTTGCGCTTACACCGCGAATCTTGGCCAACCGGATGAAGAAGATTACGAGGCCATTCCACGCAAAGCCAAAGAATATGGCGCAGAAATGGCTCGTTTAATCGACTGCCGCACGCAATTAGCCCAAGAAGGCATTGCGGCGATCCAATGCGGTGCGTTTCACGTGACGACAGGCGGTTTGACTTATTTCAACACTACCCCATTAGGCCGTGCGGTGACCGGCACCATGTTGGTCTCCGCCATGAAAGAAGATGATGTCAATATTTGGGGCGATGGCAGTACTTACAAAGGCAACGACATCGAACGTTTCTATCGTTACGGCTTAATGACCAACCCAAATTTAAAAATTTATAAACCTTGGTTGGATCAACAATTTATCGATGAATTGGGCGGCCGTTTTGAGATGTCGAACTTCTTAATTGAAAACGGCTTTGATTACAAAATGTCTGTCGAAAAAGCCTATTCCACCGACTCCAACATGCTTGGCGCGACTCACGAGGCAAAAGACTTGGAATTCTTAAATTCCGGTATTCGTATCGTCAACCCAATCATGGGCGTACCATTCTGGCGTGAAGATGTACAAATCAAAGCGGAAGAAGTGACGGTGCGTTTTGAAGAAGGTATCCCGGTGGCATTAAACGGCAAAACCTTCGACAACATCGTAGAATTGTTCCTTGAAGCCAACCGCATTGGTGGTCGCCATGGTTTAGGAATGTCCGACCAAATCGAAAACCGTATCATCGAAGCGAAATCACGCGGCATCTACGAAGCTCCGGGAATGGCGCTATTGCACATCGCTTACGAACGTTTAGTTACCGGTATCCACAACGAAGACACCATTGAACAATACCGTATCAACGGCATCCGTTTAGGTCGCTTGTTATACCAAGGTCGCTGGTTCGATCCGCAAGCCTTAATGTTACGCGAAACCGCACAACGTTGGGTGGCTCGCGCGGTCACCGGTGAAGTAACTTTAGAGTTACGTCGTGGTAACGACTACTCCTTACTCAATACCGAATCGCCGAATTTAACCTACCATCCGGAACGTTTGAGTATGGAAAAAGTGGAAAATGCACCGTTTGATCCGGTCGATCGTATTGGTCAATTAACCATGCGTAACCTTGATATCACCGACACCCGCGACAAACTCGGTATCTATTCCCGCACAGGTTTACTGGCGACAAACAAAGATTCTGCGTTACCGCAATTATACAAAAAAGCGTAAAACGCTCTCTTTTCCGACCGCACTTTACAGCGGAAAAAAGTAAGCCTTCGGGCTTGCTTTTTTGTTTTCATAAAACCTATTCAATAGCATTAAACAAAAAAGTGCGGTGAAAATTCACCGCACTTTTAGCCCCGCCTTTTTATCGACTTACAACAAAATCTCCACACACAACCCAATGCGTTCACCGGCAGCATTTTTACGGTTAGAAAGGTTTAGTTGGTAATGATGCAATTCGGCAATGCGGCGAACAATGGATAAGCCTAAGCCGCTGCCTTTTTCATTTTGACCGGCAGGACGATAAAAGCGTTGTCCGAGTTTGGTTAGATCGACTTCATCGACACCGCCACCGTTGTCTTCCACCAAAATCTTATTTTTTTCCAACCGCACTTTGACCTGGCTGCCCGCCGGGCAATAACGAATGGCGTTGTCTATCAGATTACGTAGCATAAGTGCCAACAACAACGACTGCCCCTTTTTTACCGGCGGCACAGCGATTAGCTCAAACTCCAGCGTGATTTGGTGTTTTTCCGCATGAAAATACAATTCCCCCATCAGTGAGGGAATCAGCTGTTCCCAATGAATTTCCTGTAAATTTTCCAGTTCTTTCAAATTATCCAAGCGGGAAAGGGTTAATAATTGCTCGATCAGCTGGGTTGCGCGATCGATACCTTTGGTCAGATTTTCCAATGCCTGTTCACGCAAGTGAGCGTCATCACCGGCAAGTTGCGCCACTTCCGTTTGAATACGCAACGCGGCAAGCGGGCTACGCAATTCATGAGCAGCATCTGACGTAAAGCGACGTTCACGCAATAAGGTGGCAGAAGTGCGGTCAAAAAATTGATTTAAATTTTCAATTAACGGCAAAATTTCCGTTGGTAGATTGTCGGTCGGTAACAATGAGGTATCGTCCGGTGGGCGTTTCGCCACTTGTTCGCCCACTTCTTTTAGACTGCGTAATTCTCGACGAATAATCAATCCCAGTGCAGCCAATAAAAACGGCAAACCGGCAAACCAAATCCACATTTGCCCGAATACCATTTGGTTAATGAGTTCATCGCGATATTCCTGTTCTTGCCCCACGGCGACCATTAAACGCCCACCGGCGACAGGTAACCAGAAAATACGCCAGTCATCATCGTCCTCACGAATTTTACTGAGTGAAAAGCCTTTTTTAGGTGCATAAATAAAGTTTTCGCCATTTTCACCGTCACTGAGCACGATGTTGCCGTCTGTAGTAAAAATCGCAAAGGCCAACGCATCATCGTCAAAACGATGCTTTTTAAAAGGACGGCGCGGTTGCGTATTGTGGCGATCCATTAAAAGATGGCGTAAATCAGAGGAAGCTAGCCGTTCGGCAAAGAGAATTTGTTGTGCATCAAAAACTTGATTCACTTCTTTACGGACTTGAAACCACGCTACCGCCGTGGAGATCAACCACACCAAAACAGACACCAAGGACAAGGTGGCAATTAATCGAAAACGGAGGCTGCGCTTGTGCCAATTAAGCTTCTTCATCATTTTTTCCTAAGGCATAGCCCACGCCATGCACGGTGCGAATAAACTGTTTACCGAGTTTTTGGCGTAAGTTGTAAATATGCACTTCCAAGGCATTGCTGTTGACTTCGTCATCCCAGTTGTAAAGTTTTTCTTCAATAAAATCACGAGTGAGGACGCGTTCTTTATTCAGCATAAACAACTCAATCAGTTTGTATTCGCGCGTGGTTAATGCAATTTCTTGTTCATTCAACAATACTTTACGTTGATTCGGATCGAATTTGACGCAGCTATGCTGAATAATCGGGCTGGCGTGTCCGTAACGACGACGGATCAATGCCTGCAATCGCGCCACCACTTCCGCCAGTGCAAACGGCTTGCATAAATAATCGTCCGCGCCACGTTGTAAGCCTGTAATGCGTTCATCTAAGGTATCTCGCGCCGTTAAAATCAACACCGGCACATCTTGCCCGTTTTTACGCCATGCCTGCAGCACGTCTAAACCGTCCATTTTCGGCAATGTTAAATCTAACACCACCGCATCATAAGGCGCGCCTTGTGCTGCCGCCAATCCGCTTTTACCGTCGGTAAACCAATCCACCGCGAAGCCCGATTTGGTCAAACCGATTTGAATGCCGTTGCCAATAAGCGTATCGTCTTCGATCAATAAAATTCGCATAAAAAAATCACCGCACTTTTACTTGAGAAATCGCCATAATAAAAACAAACAAAAAGTGGCTCATCACCACTTTCTGTTTTTTGTCGGATTATTTTACAATTTTTTCGACACGATCAATATCGACTTCCATTTTATCCCAAGATTTATCTACTTCGCCGTAAAGTTTCACTTCATCGCTTGGGGAAATATCCTGACCGCGCCAGGCTTTGCGGTCGATTTCTACTTGGAGTTCACCGCTGGCATCTTTGAAAATAAAGTCATCTTTGCCCACTTGTTTGATGATGTTACCTTGCAAAATGATGTATTGATCGTCTTTCCAGGTATTTGCGTCTGCTGCTTTGCTGACGGTTTGGTTACCGTTGACAAAACCACCGTGCTTGAATTCACCTTTATGGTGATAGGCTGCCTGTGGTGCGTTTGAATCGTGGAAACCACCTTTGGCAAAAGCGCCGCTTACCGCAACGGTTGCTAATACGAAAATTGTTGCTAAACTACGTTTCTTCATTTGAAATCTCCTTCGTAAAGTTCATTATCACAAAGCCCCTTGCTTTGTTGAGAGCTATTAAATCAAGTAAAAATTAAGAAAAGATTAAGAAGCTTAAAATTTTTTAAAAAAGAGAAAAAAGGAAATATTATGCGTTACGACAACATGTCCGCTTTTATTGTGATGGATATTGTACGAGAAGCGGCAAGATACCCGAACGCCATTCATTTTGAAATCGGTCAGCCGGATTTACCGCCTTCCGATAAGGTCAAAGCCTCACTGCAAAATGCCGTGCAACACAATCAGTTCAGTTACACAGAAAGCCTCGGGCTTCTGGCGTTGCGAGAAAAAATCGCCGCGTATTATGACCGCACTTATCAGGTGAAAATCAACCCAAATCGGATTTTGCTTACGCCCGGTACCAGCGGTGCATTCCTAGTGGCTTATGCCCTCACCTTAAATAACGGTGATAAGTTAGGTTTAACGGATCCGTCTTATCCTTGCTATAAAAATTTTGCTTACATGATGGATATTCAGCCGGAATTCATGCCGGTGGATAAACAAGATTGTTATCAATTAAGCGTGGAGCAATTAAAACGCCATCAAATTAAAGCGTTACAAATTTCCTCACCAGCAAACCCGACAGGTAATATTTACACCACCGAACGCTTGAAAGCGCTTAATGAATATTGCCGTGAACACGACATTGCGTTTATTTCCGATGAGTTGTATCACGGTTTGGTGTATGACGAAACTGCTGCAACCGCCTTGCAATTTAACGACAAGGCGTATGTCATCAACGGTTTTTCTAAATATTTCTGTATGCCGGGCTTACGTTTAGGCTGGATTATCGTGCCGGAAGACAAAGTGCGTGAAGCGGAAATCATTGCGCAAAATATCTTTATTTCTGCACCGACATTAAGCCAATATGCGGCATTAGAAGCCTTTGATGAAGCCCATCTTGCGCAGGTAAAACAGCAATTCCAAGCGCGTCGCGATTTTTTATATAACGCCTTAAAAGACATTTTTACCATTGAATTTAAACCGCAAGGCGCTTTTTATTTGTGGGCGGATGTATCCAAATACACTAATGACAGCTATGAATTTGCCAAACAAATGCTCCATGAAATCCAAGTCGCCACCACGCCGGGCATTGATTTTGGGCAAAATGGTACGAAGCATTATTTGCGTTTTGCTTACACTCGCAACATCGAGCATTTGCAAGAAGGGGTAAATCGCATTAAACAATGGCTGGCAAATAAATAAAAATTACCCGTTTCGGTCATTGAATGGCAAAATTATGCGCCTATAATAGGCATGAATTTTCACTTTCTATTAACAATAAGCCCTAAAATTATGAGTATCCGAATTCTTCCTGAAAATGAAATTAAACAAGCGGCAGCCTCTTATACCGCGCCGCCGCTGTTGTTTTCCAACCCGAAAAATTTATATCAACGCCGCGCCGCACGTTTAAGAGAATTAGCGCAGGATCACCCGCTCGCTGATTATCTGTTATTTGCAGCAGCGATTGCCGATGCACAGTTAGCCTTGCTTGAAAGCATGCCGATTCCACAAGATCCACGTCTGCAAGCACTTTCCGGTGAACAATTAGCGAATAAACCGCTAGATGTGAAAAACTGGCAGCGTGACCCAATTTGGCGCAAATTATTGACTGCACTTTTAGAGAAATTAAAACCTTCTGCCAACGACCAGATTCTCACCACGATTGAATGGTTAGAAAAAGCCGCTGACAGTGAATTGGAAGACCTTGCTGATAAAGTCTTGGCACAAGAATTTGCCACCATTTCCAGCGATAAAGCGGTGTTTGTATGGGCGGCATTATCCTTATATTGGTTCCAATTAGTACAACAAATTCCGCACAACGCCAAACAAGAAAGTACCGAAGATTTACATCTTTGCCCGGTTTGCAGCGCCTCTCCAACGGCCAGCATGATTCATTTAGGCACCAATCAAGGCTTGCGCTACATGCACTGTTCTTTATGTGAAAGTGAATGGAATATGGTTCGCACACAATGCACTAACTGCGGAGAAAGTAGCGATTTAGATTATTGGTCCCTTGATGAGCATTTAGCCGCAGTTCGTAGCGAAAGTTGTGGAAGCTGCCACAGCTACCTTAAAGCCTTATACCAAGAAAAAGATCCGAAAATGGAAGTGATTGCTGATGATTTAGCGTCTATCTTTTTGGATATGGAAATGGAGAAAAAAGGTTTTATGAAAAGCGGTTTGAATCCGTTTGTGTTCCCGGCGGAATAAATCAAATGGTTAAAAAAACGTGTGAAAAAACTACCGCACTTTAACAATAAAAAAAGGCATCCATGGGATGCCTTTTATTTTGGAGTGAATTATTTGCCCGATAAATCAATTTGATACACAGCAAATCCCACTTCATCAGTACCCACCTGTTTCATTGGGTATTGGGCGTTTTCTTTGATAAATTGCGCCGTTTGCTCACTTGGTGACGTTTCAAAGCGCACATCTAATTTATCATTGCCTTTAATTGGCACGAAGCGCCAGTTCTTGTCGGCACGTGGGTTCACTGCGCCGTCTTTTTCACTGGTGGCTTTGATGTAATCTGCCAATACTTGGCGGTTTTCATCCGGTGACGCGTAAACAATGTGCTTGTCGCCGGTGCCCGGGAATTTATTACCGTAAGCACGATAGTTATTGGTGGCGATTAAAAATTCCGCTTTCGGATCCACCGGTTTGCCTTGGTAAGTCAGATTCACCACGCGGTGTGCATCCGGATTGATTAACTTGCACTCGCCGTCATAACGTGGCAGTTGGGTTAAATCGTATTCATAATTGACACCGTCGATCACATCGAAGTTATAGGTACGGAAGCCTTCCCAATCCAATAACGATTGTGGTTTATCGCTTGCCGGATCGATTTGTTTAAACATCCCCGCGCTGCACTCCAACCATTCTTTCAGCTGTTCGCCGCTGACTTTCACGACCACTAAGGTATTCGGATACAAGTATAAATCCGCTGCATTGCGGAACGTTAACTCGCCTTTGTTCACTTCGGTGTAGCCTGTCGGATCGTTTTTACGTCCGCCCGCTTTAAACGGTGCGCCCGCACTTAAAATTGGCAAGCCCGCCATGGCAGGTACGCTTGGGGCAACTTTTTCCACATAGGCTTTTTGCGCTTGGTTAACAATTTGAATGGTCGGGTCATCTTGCACCAATGCCAAATAGCTATACATATTGTCGGTGGCTTTACCAATCGGCTGTGCAACGAATTTACGGGTCGCTTCATGGGTTTCTTTTAAAAGTGCGGTCACTTCCGGATCATTTTCTGCCAACGCCTTTTTATTTTCCGCATCATAAATCGGACGCAATACCGCTTTGCCGTCAGTCACAATCCATTTGCCGTTATGCTCGCTCAACACCAAATCCACGACACTGATATTGTTCGCCCAGTAACCTGCCATACTTTCCGGCACGCCTTTTACGGTGCCTTTGACAATATCCGCATTTGGTGATTTGGCAAATTCTTTATTCGGGAATAAGCGGTGGGAGTGACCGAAAATCACCGCGTCAATGTGCGGCACATCGGCAAGATAGAACGCGGAGTTTTCTGCACCTTCATGATACGGCTCGTCAGATGGGCCGGTATGCGCCAATGCTACGATAATATCCGCGCCTTTTTTCTTCATTTCCGGCACATATTTTTGCGCACTTTTTACAATGTCGCGGGTTTCCACTTTACCCGTTAAATTGGCTTTATCCCACACCATAATTTGCGGCGGCACAAAACCGATATAACCGATTTTTAGCTTATGAGACTTGCCTCTATTGTCCACCACCGTTTTTTCCTGAATCACATAAGGCGTGTAATAAGGTTCCTCTGTTCCCACTTTCACCACATTGGCGTTCACAATCGGGAACTTCGCCTGTTTGATGGCATCGGCTAAATAATCCAAGCCATAGTTAAACTCGTGGTTACCCAATGTGCCTACTTCATAATGCATGGTATTTAAGCAATCCACCGCCGGGTTCGGTTTACCTTCTTTATAGCCTACTGCCGCTTGATAATCGGCAATCGGGTTGCCTTGAATTAAATCGCCGTTATCCACCAACACGCTGTTTTTCACTTCCGCACGGGCTTGACGAATTAAACTTGCCGCACGGGTAAAACCAAATTTCTCTGTCGGCGCGTCTTTGTAATAGTCAAAGTCCGTCAAAAAACTGTGAATATCGGTGGTACCGATAATACGTAAATCGACTTGGTTATCGCTTTTCGCGAACGCCATGCGATGGCAACTAAGCGCCAACACGCTGGTCGCACCGATTTGAATAAAACGTCTTCTATTCATCATAATAAACTCCTTCATTAGGGAAAATGGGTTAAAAAATACGGCGTTATTGTAAGAAAATTGAGGGGCTTTGAAAGGAAAAGTGCGGTTGTTTTTGACCATAAATTTTGCCCCGGCAAGACAATAAATTTACCGAAAAAAATGACCGCACTTTAGAACAACACGGAGGTTGACAAAAGTGCGGTCGAAATTTCAGCTGTTTTTAAAACTCATAACGAATACCGACGTTAAAATTGCGTCCCGGTGCGCTGTAACGATCAGCATTTCCGGAGGTAATCGCCAATGGAATACTGCTCGGATCGCGACCTTGATCCTGCGTAGCTTTACTTAACAGGGCAAGATAAGAAATGTCGTTCCAGTTCCAGTACTTTTTATTAAAAAGATTGTTTACATTGGCGGTTAACGTCAGATTTTCCACCGGCTTCCAATAAACGCCTAAATCAAACAGTGAATAACCACCTGTCGGGTTGTACAAGTACGCGGAAGATTGTTCAATATCTTTATCGGATTTACCACGGTTATAAGTCCATTGAATATTGGCGCCATAGGTGTCACCTTCATAGCCTAAACCGAATTTCACTTTTAACGGTTGAATACTATTAATTGGTGTTTTAACGCCATTATTGGTGGCTCTGCCGCGACTATAAGAAATGCCTTTCGTCAAATAGAAATCATCATAAAACGTCCATTTCACATCGGCAGTAAAACCATACACTTTGGCCTTATCCAAATTGTCGTATTGAATAAAGGTGGTATAACCTTGCGTTGGTTTGGATACCCAATCAATAAAGTTTTTATAGTGGTTGTAATAGCCGGTGACCAAATATTGCAGTTTTTCATTTTGACCTTTCACCCCGATTTCAAAGTTATCGGCGGTTTCGGAACGCAAATTCGGGTTACCGACCACCGCGACATTAGCGGTTTGAGGCCCTAATCCCGGAATGAAATAATTAACGCTTTCAAAGAAATAAGAGGTTAATTGTTGTGGTGACGGCGTTCTTACACCGCGAGAATATTGCACATACGGAATAAATTCCGGTGCAGCACGATATTCTAAACTTAACTTCGGCGCAAATTTGGTTTCAGAACGTTTTGCCGGTTGGAATTGTGCCACGTCACTGTTACCACCGGAAGGTGTCATCCGATAATGCACAAAACCGACTTGTGGCGTAACGACCCATTTTCCAAAAGCAATTTCATCTTCAAAATAACCCGTAACTTTATGCTGTTTCGTGTCTGATGTCGGTTTTCCGTTGAAATAGGCGTGGCGGGAATTGCCGTAAGCAGGACGTTCATAGTGCAAATAATTTGTCGCTTTGGTGTGGTTATAACTTACACCATAACGCAGAACTTGTGGAATATCTCCATCAATAAAACTCATTAAATTGCTGTTAATACCATAGGTTTTATAGTTAACGTTTGATTCTTCAAAGCGGTAATTATTCGTTCCTAAACGATGACGATAATTATCGGTACCGGCATTTTGATAATAAACCTGTGTTTTCGCATTTTGTAACCAACCGTGCTCATTATTATAATCGTGGCTTAATGAAAAACGGCTACGTTTCACACGATCAATGGAATTGCCTTTGGTTTGAATACCGGTGGCTCTGTCAATGTTGGTATCATTTAATGTCAGTAAATCGGTCTTAATTTTTTTACGTTGATATTCAAAAGCTGCACCAACCTGATGTTGATCATTTAACTGATAGTAATGTTTGGTAAGAACATAATTATTTTGCGTGTCTGCTGGATTTGGTTCGGTACGGTTTACGCCGGTACCGGCATTAGTGCCTTTGTTTTTGGTTTGATCGCCGTTACGAATGGTGGTCATTACCATGCCTTGATAAGCACCGATTTTGCCTGCGCCGCCAACAGTGCCGTAAACGGAATTATCGGCGCTGTTATAACCGCTTCCGATAAATCCACCGAGGGCGCGCCCCTTCAACAAATCAACAGGTTCTAATGTAGCAAAATTCACGCTGCCCGATAAACTGTTGGCAGAACCGGCATATTGCACATCGGCGCTACGCAAACTACTCACATCCACATAATCGGCACGTCCGAATTCCACACCGTAAGAAATAAAATGTTTGCTTTCTTGTGCTTCCGGCAATGGGATGCCATCTACCGTTGTGGTCACACGGTTCCCCTGCAAACCACGAATATTCACGCCTTCTCCGCCGGAACGCGCCGTTTGCAATTGACTGACGTTGACATCTAATTTATTGGAAAATAAATCTTTAACATCTTTTGCTTGGCGTAAGAAAATACTGTTACGATCCACTTTGGTATTGACCAACGTATCGCTGGTTTCAATTTCCACCACAGAAATTTCTTCTAACTGACTGGTTTCTTCCGCCCATGCCATATTTTGATAGGTACAAACCGCTGCAACCAATACCGCCAACTTTGTTTTTTTAAGCATAGTAACTCCATATTTATAATTAAGAATTATTCTCAATTATATAGGTGAATAATGGGATAACCAACTAAAATTCTAGGAATATGAAAAATCGTTTTTAGCATACGAAAATTTAGGTTTACCTTCTAATAAATCTCGTTAAAATACATGAGAATTATTTTCAATTATATTTTAAGGAGATTTATGATGTTGAAAAAAACACTGCTAACATTAACCTGTATCGCGATGGCGACATCTGCGTTAGCGAAAGAAATCAGCATTCCAACGGCACGAGGAGAAGTGACATTAGCCGCACCGCCAGCCAAAATTGCAGTATTTGATACGGGAAGCCTTGATACCTTGCAAGCATTAGGTGTGAAAGTAGATGGTGCGGCGGATGTCGGCAAAATACTTCCTTATTTAAAACCAACACTAGAAAAAGCCAAAAATGTCGGTACTATTTTTGAGCCCAATTTAGAGGCTTTAAATGAATTAAAACCAGACTTAATTATTGTCGGCACCCGCACGGCAAAAAAATTTGATGATGTCAGCGCTATTGCAAAAACGATCGATTTAACCGATAACGGCGATAAATTAGTGGAAAGCGGCATTCAACGCATTGACAGTTTCGGTCGTTTATTTGATAAACAAGCGGCAGCAGACAAGTTAAAAGGTGAATTGGAAACCTTATTAAAAGACACTAAAGCCGCCGTGAAAGACAAAGGCAACGGTTTAATTATTTTAGTCAACGGTGGCAAAATTTCCGCATTCGGTAGCGGTTATCGTTTAAGTTTTATTCATGATGAACTTGGCGTACCAATGGCGGATCCGAGCATTAAAGGTACCGGTCATGGCCAACCGGCGAGCTTTGAGTTTATTGAAAAAACCAATCCTGACTGGTTGTTTGTGTTAGATCGCATTTCTGCTATTGGCGAAGAAGGTAAAACCGCCAAAGAAGTATTGGATAATGAATTGGTTCGTCGCACTAAAGCCTGGAAAAACGGTAATGTCGTTTATCTCAGTAGCGCTTCCTACTTAGCGCCGGGCGGTGCGGAACAATTAAAAACGGACTTAAACGCGATTAAAACCGCTTTCGAGAAAAAATAATCATGCTTATCGTTCTCTCCGTTGTATCGCCTTCATGCCAAGCGGAGAGAACGTTTTTATTACTTAAAAAACATCATGTCTGGAATTTTCACGTTAAATCGGATTAATTTTTTAATTCTTGTATTACTCGCCGCATTAAGTATTACCGTGGGCGTAGCCGATTTCCATTGGTCTCAATTTTTTTCTCAACCGGAACAAATGCAAGTACTGTTAGTCAGTCGATTGCCTCGTACCTTCGCCGTGATTTTAGTGGGGGCGACCCTTGGCGTGGCAGGCATGGTATTACAAATTGTCTTAAAAAATCGCTTTATTGAGCCGGGCATGATCGGCGCCAGTCAAAGCGCGGCATTGGGGATTTTATTAACCAGCCTATTATTTCCAAGCGCCGCCTTGCTTCTCAAAATGTCCTTCGCCACCGTCTCCGCACTCATCGGCATGGGCATTTTTACCTTATTGTTACAGCAATTGCCGCCACATCAACGTCTCATGGTGCCGTTGGTGGGGATTGTGTTCGGCAATATTATTGAGGCGATGACCACCTTTCTTGCCTACGAAACAGACAGCTTACAAACCTTGTCCATTTGGTTTTCCGGCGATTTTTCCGGCATTTTGGCAGGACGTTATGAATTATTATGGCTTACCGCCGCCCTTGCTGTGGTGGTTTATATTATGGCCGATCGTCTGAGCATTACCGGACTGGGGAAAAATATCAGTACCGGCTTAGGGATTAATTATCGTCAAATGACGTGGTTTGCGTTAATTGTGGTGGCGATGATTACTGCAGTAGTCGTAGTCACCGTCGGGCAAATTCCCTTTATCGGCCTGGTTGTACCGAATATTATTTCCCGCTTAGCCGGTGACCGATTACGCCAAAATCTGCCTTCGGTTGTGTTGCTCGGTGCCAATTTGGTCTTGATTTGCGACATTATAGGTCGAGTCATTAACGCACCTTATGAAGTACCGATTTCGACCATTTTTGGCATTGTCGGCACATTGATTTTCCTCTATTTGTTATTTAAGGGGAAAGCCAATGCAAAATAATCGCGTCATGTTATTACTCGGTGCCCTACTCACGTTTGCTTGCGTCTTTTTTATGACCTATCACGCCAATGGTAACTGGGATTTCATTTTGCTGTTTCGTGGAAAGAAACTGTTGTTATTGCTGATGATGGCTTACACCATTGGCATATCTACATTACTGTTCCAAACCTTAACCAATAACCCGATTCTAACCCCCAGCATTTTAGGCTTTGACTCCTTATATTTATTGGTGCAAAGCATTTTAGTGTTTCTCTTCGGCGGGATTGGATTTACACAACTCAATGTGGCCAGCAAATTTGCCTTTGAAACGTTGCTTATGTTGCTTGGCGCACTCCTGTTATTCCGTACACTCAGCAAAAACAACAGCGATCTCGCCCGCATGATTTTGGTGGGGATTATTTTCGGTGTGCTTTTTCGCAGTGTAAATAACCTGCTACAGCGCATGATCGATCCTAATGAATTCGCCGTTGCACAAGGATCTTCCTTTGCCAGTTTTAACACGGTGAACCCAACCTTATTATGGATTGGTACTGTCATTACATTGGTCAGCGCCCTGTGGATTTGGCAACAACGTTTTAAATTAGATGTACTCCTACTGGGGCGTGAACGCGCTATCGGATTAGGCTTGGAATATCATCAATTCAGCCGCCAATTACTCATTTGCTGCGCATTTTTAGTGTCAATTTCCACCGCACTTGTGGGACCGATTCTGTTTTTAGGCTTATTGGTGTGTGCCATCGTCAATGCCATCAGCCCGACCATGCACCACAGCATTCGCATCCCAATGACGTTTATGGTGTCGGCCATCACATTAGTAAGCGGTCAAGCCGTGTTCGAACAGGTAATGAAGATGCAGGGTGTGCTTAGCGTAGTTATCGAGTTTGTCGGTGGATTGGTGTTTATTTATTTGATGTTAAGACGGGCAAAATAAAGGAATGTCTTGTGATAAAAATTGAAAATATAACCTATAAAATTAATCAAGCGACGATTTTAAATAACATTAATCTCACCATCCCAAACGGTGGCATTACCGCATTGATTGGCGCTAATGGTGCCGGTAAGTCCACGCTACTCTCTTTGGTTGCTCGCTTAAATCCAATTCAACAAGGTAAAATTTGGCTAAATGAAATGGACATTGCTGCAACCCCCTCACGCACCATTGCCCAAAACTTGGCTATTCTGACTCAAGATAACGTGATTCATAGTCGCATTACGGTAAAAGATTTGTTGATTTTCGGCCGTTATCCGCACCATCAGGGGCGCCCGACGGAAGAAGACAATGCCATTATCCGCGATGCCTTAAAACGTTTTGAATTAGCCCCCTTAGCTAATCGTTTTCTTAGCGAACTTTCCGGCGGTCAACGCCAACGAGCGCTCATAGCCATGACATTTTGCCAACAAACCGATCATGTTTTGTTAGATGAGCCGCTCAATAATCTAGATATGTTCCATGCACGCGAACTCATGCGTCTATTACGTCAACTCACTGATGAACTCGCGCTAACAACCGTTATGGTGGTACATGATATTAATATGGCTGCCGCCTACGCCGACACCATTGTCGCCATGAAAAACGGTGAAATTGCCATGATTGGTACACCTACCGAAATTATCACGAAAGAAAACTTAAAATCTGTGTTTAATTTGGATGCAGACGTGTTGGATTATCAAGGGAAAAGATTAGTGATACATCATATTTGATAAATGGTGGTATGACTTTTATAAAAAAGTGCGGTCGATTTTCACAACGTTTTTAAAACAGCTGGAAAAACCACCGCACTTTCAAAACTAACGTAACAAGCGTTCTACTTCATTGGCTTTGACAAGGAATTCTTTACGTTCAGCCGTTGCCATACCGCTGCTTCCTCCCGGAAGTTTGACCGTAAGCGGATTCACAGGGCGTCCGTTAATATGAAATTCATAGTGTAAGTGCGGACCGGTTGAACGTCCGGTATTCCCCGACAATGCAATACGCTCCCCTTTCTTCACACTTTGTCCGGCTTTAACTAAAGGACGGCTCAAGTGCATATACACGGTTTGGTATTCTCGAGAATGACGAATGACCACATAACGCCCGGCACCATTTGCCTGATACGCAATTTTTTCTACCGTACCATCTGCCGGTGCAATAACCGGCGTGCCTATCGGCATAGAAAAATCAACGCCTTTATGGGGGGCAATACGACCTGTAACAGGATGCAGACGACGCGGATTAAACGGTGAGGATACACGTGCTTGACGCTGCAATGGATAACGTGAGAAGCCTTTACCTAAGGTTTCCCCTTGGCGGTTATAATAACGTCCGTTTGCTGCTTGAATCGCGTAATAACCTTTTCCTCCAGTCATAATATGAATGGCTTCTACGTTACCTTGACCGGTACGCTTCTCTTCTAAATATTCGCGAGAAACTAAAATCGATATTTTGGTGTCTTTTTTCAGTTGTTTTAAACTCACCTGCCACTGTAACGCAGAAGTCAGTTGATAAATTTGACGATTATCTAAACCTAATTTTTTCAAGCTATTAACGAAAGAACCATCCATTTCGCCACGTAATACTTCCCGTTTCCAAACGCTTTTCTTTTCCAGAATTTGACGGGTAAACTTACCTTCTGACTGTAATTCATAGATGTATTCTTTTTTCTGTGAAACCAACCAATTCAAATATTCCAATTCACCGTCATTATTCAAAATCCAATAGAACTGTTGCCCTGCTTGTAAATGTTTGAGTTCCGGATAAGCCGCAATCAGTTGCTTACTGGTATCATCCTCTAAACCGGAAAGCTCCAATACATCCTTTAAACTATCGCCTTTCACCACCGTATGACTAAATTGATCTTTGATTCGAATCGCTTGATCCGCCACGTCTAAAATATTTACGACAGCATCTTTCGCATCACTTGGCAAAGTATCCAGATCATCAAATTCGTCGTGGGTTTTAACTTCTTCCGATTCGTCATCTTTCCCCACATCATCATCATAAGAAGTGGCCTCTTCTACGGCATTGAGACTAAAAGTATCAGCTAAAATTTGTGTTTCTTGAACAGCTTCATTAGTAAAAGAAACAACATAGGCGGAAACAGGATAAAGCTCACCTAAAGAGAGAATCTCCTGTAGCAGATTATTCGTATCGAAAAGTGTATTTTTGGTCGAAAGATTGGTATAAGTAGGATTTTTGACGCTCTCGATTTTGTCTTCTGCCGTATCGTTTAAATGCAGAAAAAAACCGGTAAAAATCAACAAAAGTGCCAAAAAGAAAATAAGCGCTTTAATACGCGACTTTCTTTGACGACGCTCTCTTGCTAATTTTACGTGTTGTACCACTTTTGGGTTTCCTTACAACGAATAAGATTTAAGTTTACTTATGACTCAATAAAAATAAAAAAATTCAACGGATAAAGCGAAATTCCTGACAAACGGCGCAATTATACACATAAATTATCGGGGAACTTGTTAAATCATAAAAAATAAGCTATTTTTAGCGCAATTTTTCTCCAATGAAATCTCAAATAGAACCCATCATGCAAATCAATGCAATAAAAGTGCCCTTGATCGAATTAAAGGACATCAATGTAAAATACGACCAACAAATCGCACTCAGCCATATTAACCTCACTATTTATCCCAATTCGATTATTACTATCGTAGGGCCCAACGGTGGTGGTAAATCTACACTATTAAAAGTCTTACTCAAACTACAGCAACCAACGTCCGGTTCTGTGCGCTATAACAAAAATATTCGTATCGGTTACGTCCCGCAAAAGATCCATTTAGATCATAACTTACCCATTACCGTTGAAAAATTTTTATCCTTAAAAAAAGGAATTTCTCGGCAGGATATCCAAGGTGCCATGACGTTGTTGTCCATTAGCCATCTCATTCACAACAGTATGCAAAAACTTTCCGGTGGCGAAATGCAACGGGTTTTACTGGCACGAGCGATTTTAAACAAACCCAATTTATTGGTGTTAGACGAACCCACTCAGGGCGTAGATATGACCGGTCAGGCAGAGCTTTATCAACTGATTCAGCAGACCCGTGAAAAATTAAATTGCGCAATTTTGATGGTATCGCATGATTTACATATTGTCATGGCTGACACTAACGAAGTGCTGTGTATTAACCAGCATATTTGTTGCGCCGGCACGCCTGAAACTGTTTCAAACGATCCAACGTTTATTCACTTTTTCGGCGATCAGTTTTCTAAAAATATTGCGGTTTATACCCATCACCACAATCATCGTCATGATATGCACGGCGACATTTGCGGCATGGAATCATCCCATTCACACTAACGATTCATATTATGTTTGATATTCTTTTTCCCGCCTGGATTACAGGCATGGTACTTTCGCTGATTACGGCTCCGCTCGGAGCGTTTGTGGTCTGGCGCAAAATGGCCTATTTCGGTGATACGCTTTCCCACTCGGCGTTATTGGGTGTTGCGCTTGGTATTTTTTTGCAAATCAACCCTTACATCGCCATTTTAGTCCTCACGATCTTGCTTTCCATTGCCATGGTTTGGTTGGAAAATAATACGCAATTTTCTGTGGATACGTTACTTGGCATTATTGCACATAGCTGTCTTTCTATCGGCGTTGTCACGGTCGGTTTGCTCCAAAATGTGCGGGTCGATTTAATGTCCTATTTATTCGGCGATTTACTGGCTATCACTTATGACGATCTCATTTACATCAGTCTTGGTGCCATTGTTGTGCTTTCTGCCTTAATCTATTTTTGGAAACCCTTAATCTCCAGCACCATTATCCCCGAATTAGCCCAAGTGGAAGGCATTAACGTGAAAAGAATGCGTTTTATTCTAATGCTCTTAACAGCATTAACCATTGCCTTAAGTATGAAATTTGTTGGCGCATTAATTATCACCTCCCTCCTCATTATTCCGGCTGCCGCCGCCAAGCGCTTTGCCCGCACACCGGAAAGCATGGTTGGTATTGCCGTGATTGTTAGTATGCTTGCCGTTTCTATGGGGCTAACCTTATCCGCCTATTACGACACCGCCGCTGGCCCTTCTGTCGTCATTTGCGCCACGTTTCTCTTTTTGTGTTCATTACTGAAAAAAGAACCGAATTAAATTTGCATTCACCACAACAAATACATAAAAAACGACCGCACTTTAAGAGGAAAATCTAAAGTGCGGTCGCTTTTTTTTCGTTTTTTAAATTACAACGTTGGGCGAATACCTAACGTATGGCAAATCGCGTAAGTAAGTTCACTACGGTTTAAGGTGTAGAAGTGGAAGTCTTTTACCCCTTCGCGAGATAATACACGTACCATATCCATGGCGATACTTGCTGCCACTAAATTACGAGTCGTTTGGTCGTCATCTAACCCGTCATACATTTTCGCCATCCAGGCAGGAATTTTCACATTGGTGATTTCTGCCATTTTTTGAAGCTGTTTGAAGTTAGTGACCGGTAAAATGCCCGGCACGATTTCTGCATCAATGCCAATAGAGGCACAACGGTCACGGAAGCGCAAATAGCTATCGATGTCAAAGAAGAATTGAGTAATTACGTGATTAGCGCCGGCATCAATTTTACGTTTTAAATTGATTAAATCCGCTTGTGCTGATTTTGCTTCCGGGTGCACTTCCGGATAAGCAGCGACGGAGATATCAAAATCCGCTACCTCACGGAGCAATGTCACTAAATCTGCGGCATAAAAAGGCTTTTTCTCATAACCTTTCGGCTCATCACCACGCAACGCCACAATACGGCGAATGCCACTATCCCAATAATCTTTTGCAATGCGACGTAATTCGTCCAGTGTTGCATCAATACCGGTTAAATGCGGCGCTGCCTCCAAACCGGTTTCCTGCTTAATGTGTTTTACAACACCATGCGTGCGTTCACGTTCACCAGAGTTTGCCCCATAAGTCACAGAAACAAATTTCGGTTTTAACACTTTTAAACGATGAATGGATTCCCACAAAATATTTTCCATTTTTTCATTTTTAGGCGGGAAAAATTCAAAGGAAACGTTAATCTTGCCGTTCAAATCGGCTAAGTGTTGATTTAAATTATCAATTTCTTTTGCATAACTCATGCAAGTTACCTCATTTCAACTCTGTCAAAGATGTTGTTTAAATTAAAGAGAAAGGGAATATGTGTCAATTTCAAATATTTCATTCATTGAATGAATGAAATTAATGTTTAGCATAAAAAGCCCGTGACAATCACGGGCTTTAAAAACATTGTTTTTTCTTACCGCACTTTTGCCTAATTTCGACGTCGCGCTAATAACCACCAAGTAATGAGCAGGAACAACACACTTGGCATCAACGCACCAATAAGCGGTGTGCTGTTATACACTAAGCTGAATTTACCAAATAACTCATTCACCACATAGAACAAGAAGCCGAAAGAAATCCCGATAAGAATACGCGCCCCGGCAGTCACGCTACGCAACGGACCAAAAATAAAGGAGAGTGCTAACATCATCATCACCCCCACCGAAACCGGTTGGAGCAATTTACGCCAATAGGTCAACTCGAAATTTCTAGAATCCTGTCCGGTTTCCTTCAAGAAGGCAATGTAATTTGATAACCCCGAAATAGACAATGATGTTGGACGCAATGATGCCACACCTAGTTTATCTGGCGTTAAGTTGGTCTCCCAGTCTTCATTTAAACGATTAATGGTCACCACTTCATCAGGTTGAATACGGGATTCATTCACTTGTCGTAACGTCCATTTGCCATTGTTAAAAGACGCTTGATTCGCATGTTTCATTTTTTCTAATTGGCGTTGTTCATTGAAGGTATAAATATAAATATCGTTCAATTCCACATCATCAGAAATGCTACGCACATACACGAAATTATTGCCGTCTTTTGCCCAAATGCCATTTTTCACCGAAAGCATAGAACCGCCTGAAATAGCTTTGGAGCGCATATCACGGGCAAATTGCTCGGTTTGCGGAATTCCCCATTCACCGATCACCATCGTAAATAATACCAATGGAATAGTCGTTTTCATCACCGCAACGCCGATGCGTATGCGTGAAAATCCTGACGATTGCATCACAACTAATTCACTACGACTAGCAAGATTTCCCAAGGCAATTAATGCACCAAGCAATGCCGCCATAGGGAAAAAGGTTTCGACATCTTTCGGCATAGTCAACACCGTATAAGCAATAGCCTGTAAGATGTCGTAAGTGCCTTTCCCCACGCTACGGAATTGCTCTACAAATTTAATAATGGCGGATAATCCCACTAACATGAACAAGGTGGCGAAAATCATGCCTAAAATACTTTTACCGATATATCGTTCTAAGGTATTCATTCTGTCATCCCTGTTTTAGCGCTTTTTATTCAACGAATAACGAATGCGATACATGAATGCGCTATCCCAACTGTTGAGCAAAATCGCCAATAAGAAAAAGCCCCCATTCACCAGTGGCATAAACAACGAGGCATCTAATTTGCCTGCACCACCGGCTGATTTCAATGAGCTTTGTAATAAGAAGTAAATTAAATACAACAATAATGCCGGTAACACTTTGGCAAAACGACCTTGGCGTGGATTAACTCGACTTAACGGCACGGCTAACAATGCCATGATAGGCACAGCAAGAATTAAGGTTAAACGCCAATGAAATTCGGTTTTCATCGCTGGTGTATCGGCATTTAACAGTTGCATAAAGCTCATTTCACCTGCCTCATTTGAATCATCTTCGACCGATTTATGTCCCAAATAGGCTTGGTATTCATCAAAATGGGTGACTCGGAAATCCGGCAAAATCGCGGTGCCTTCAAAACGATCGCTATTTTGCAAACGAAGGATTTGATCACCGTTTGGTAAAGATTTTAACTCCCCCTGCTCCGCCACAATGACTGACGGCTTAGTTTGGCCTTTTGGCTGGGTTTGGAACACATAAACGTTATTAATTTGATTTTCTTGAATGTCATCAATAAACAACACAAAATCACTGTTATTTGCGGTCATAAATTGACCGGCAGACAAGGCACCCATATTCGGATTTGCCTTTGCTTCCTCAATGATCGCCACTTGTTTATTAATTGCCCATGGACTCAACCATAATGCATTGTATGCTGCCAACGCCCCGGTAAATAACGATAAAATCAAAACGACTTTCACTAAAATTTTTGAGCCCACACCACAGGCGCGCATGACGGTGATTTCACTTTCAGCGTATAAACGACCTAAGGTCAACAAAATCGCAATGAACAAACAAAGTGGCAACATCAGTTGTGCCATGGTCGGCATGCCTAAACCTAGCAAAGAAAAGACTAAATCTGCCGGCACCTGGCCATTCGCGGCAGAGCCCAGTACGCGAACGAGCTGCTGACAAAAAAAGATCAGCAACAGAATGAACAAAATCGCAATCTGGCTTTTAAAAACTTCTTTGGTTAAATATCGGGTTAAAATCACTTTTTTTGCCTATTTTTCTCTTGCTATTTCAGCAAAAGAGATTAAATTCGTTTCACTTTGAAAAAACCAAATTGGGTTTGGCTTACCTAAAGAATAGGTGGCGTATGATACCTTAATTTGACATTTAAAACAGCAAAATAAGCGAGGAAAAAATGAAGTTTAGCGCACAACATTATGCCGTAAATCAAGCGGCGGATTGCCTGATTGTGGGCATTTTTGAAGAAAAAAACCTATCCCAAAGTGCGGTGGAAATTAATAAGATTTCCGATAATTATCTCCTCCATTTGGTGGAAAGCAGTGAACTTAGCGGCAAACTTGGGCAAACCACGTTATTGCGCAATGTGCCAAACCTTGCTGCCGAACGACTTCTCGTCGTGGGGTGTGGTAAACGCGGTGAACTCAACGAGCGTCAATTTAAACAACTAATGCAAAAAACGACACAAGCACTCAAAGAAACCCAAACAAAAAGTGCGGTCAATTTTTTAACTGAAATTCCACTCAACCAGCGAACACTTTACTGGAACATTCGCTTCGCAGTTGAAACAATCGAACAGGATTTATACCAATTCACTCAATTCAAAAGTCAAAAAACAGCAGAAAAATCTACCGCACTTTCAGAGGTAATTTTTAACGTTGGCGTAGATGAGCTGGCATCCGCCGAACAAGCAATTCAGCATGCCTCAGCAATCGCCCTCGGCGTACGTCTTGCCAAAGATGTGGCAAACTGCCCACCTAATGTGTGCAACCCGGCATATTTGGCAGACAAAGCGCTAAACTTAGCCGAAACCTCACCGCTGATTAAAACCACCATTGTCAATGAAGCCGAGATGGAAAAATTAGGTATGGGCGCTTATCTTGCGGTATCTCGCGGGGCGCACAACGAAGCAAAATTAGCCATTATGGAATACCGTAATGCCCCGAACCCGAACGCAAAACCGATCGTGTTAGTGGGCAAAGGCTTAACCTTTGATGCCGGCGGTATTTCCCTAAAACCGGCTGCGGACATGGACGAAATGAAATACGACATGTGTGGCGCGGCCTCCGTTTACGGCGTGATGAACACATTAGCACAGCTACAACTGCCGTTAAACGTGATCGGTGTCATGGCGGGCTGTGAAAACTTACCGGACGGCAACGCTTATCGCCCGGGCGACATTCTCACCACCATGAATGGCTTAACCGTGGAAGTGTTAAATACGGATGCAGAAGGCCGTCTCGTCTTATGCGATACCCTCACTTATGTAGAACGTTTCGAGCCTGAAGTGGTCATTGACATTGCCACCTTAACAGGCGCTTGCGTAGTCGCATTAGGACAACACAACAGTGGTTTGGTTTCCACCCATGACGACATTGCAGCTGCGCTTGAACAAGCCGCACAACAAAGTGCTGACAAGGTGTGGCGTTTGCCGTTAAGCGAGGAATATCAAGAACAGCTAAAATCCAACTTTGCTGATTTAGCCAATATTGGCGGACGTTGGGGCGGCGCCATCACGGCAGGTGCCTTCCTCTCCAATTTCACCAAGAAATACCCATGGGCGCACCTCGACATTGCCGGTACTGCATGGCTACAAGGTGCAAACAAAGGAGCTACCGGCAGACCGGTTTCCTTGCTCGTACAATTCCTGTTAAATCAAGTGAAATAAAACACGACCAACACCTATTTTGAACATTGGCACCACCAATTACCTTCAAAAGATAAAGAAAAAAATAACCGCACTTTGAGAACGATTCCAAAGTGCGGTCATGTTTCTATTCGTTCATACCTCAAAAGAATTATTCCTTGACGAAGATCATCATTTTTGATGGTTTTCACAAAACCACCTCATAGCCAAGCACTAAATCCAGTAAAATAATTCGATAAAAATAAATAACTTGTTCATACTGTTAAATATTTCATACTCAAAAGCAATAAAAAAGCGCAACGGGAAGCATATGCAAGGCATTGAATTACGCATAAAAGGCAAGGTACAAGGTGTGGGATTTCGTCCCTTCGTCTGGTTATTGGCGAATCAATACGGATTACGCGGCGATGTCAACAACGACGGACAAGGCGTACTGATCCGCTTGTGTGAACCGACAGAGCAACACCTGAAACAATTCCTGCATGATTTGCAAATGAAGCTACCCCCACTTGCGCTTATCACCGACATTCAGCGGCATGAAAAACACTGGGAAAATCCACCGCACTTTGAAGGCTTTGAAATCCGTGAAAGCGAAAACAACGCCATGGATACCCAGATCGTACCCGATGCCGCCACTTGCCCTGCCTGTTTAAAGGATTTATTTGATCCGACCGATCGGCGCTATCACTACCCTTTTACAAACTGTACCCACTGCGGTCCGCGTTTTACCATTATTAAAGCCATTCCCTACGATCGCAAAAACACCTCGATGGCTGATTTTCCCCTCTGCCCTGATTGTGCTGAAGAATATAAAAATCCTGCCGATCGTCGTTTTCATGCGCAACCGAACGCCTGTGCCGTATGTGGTCCGCACGTTTGGTTAAGCAATCAAGAAGGCACGCTTATCGATAAAAAAACACCGATAAAAACCACCGCACTTTTCTTACAACAAGGTAAGATTGTTGCAGTAAAAGGCATAGGCGGTTTCCATTTAGCTTGCGATGCAACTCATGCTGATGCGGTGCAATTACTGCGCGACCGCAAACGCCGCCCAAGTAAACCCTTGGCGGTGATGGTGCCGGATGTATCTTTTTTAAACGATCTCACCGAAACAGAAATCAGATTACTCACCAGCACGACTGCACCCATTGTGCTATTGGCAAAACACAAAGTCCCCTCATTAGCGGAACAGATTGCACCACAACTCAATGAAATCGGCGTGATGTTGCCAAGTAACCCGTTACAGCATTTATTATTGAGAGAAGTCAATCGCCCATTAGTGATGACCTCTGCCAACCCAAGCGGACAACCGCCGGTATTGGATAATAAAAGTGCAGTAAAACAGTTAAGTGACTTGGCGGATTATTTCCTCTGCCACAACCGCGATATTTTACAACGTGCCGACGATTCCCTCGTACGACTAGCGTTCGACGGTGTAGAAACCCTACGCCGTGCTCGGGGCTATGTACCAGACGAAACCCTGTTGGATCAACACAGCGTGCACAATGTGCTGGCATTAGGGGCTGATTTAAAAAATACGTTCTGTTTGCTACGCCAAAATAAAGCCATTGTCAGCCAACACATTGGCGACACCTCGAATGAAAAAGTGCGGTCACAATTAGAAGCGAATATTGCGCTATTTTGCCAAATCTACCAATTCAAACCGGCGCTTATCGCCATTGATTCCCACGCCGGTTATATCACCCATGAAGTGGGTAAACGATTGGCTGCACAACACAAAATTCCTTATGTAGAAGTGCTCCACCACCACGCCCATATTGTCAGCGTGATGGCAGAACATCATTGCCATGAACAGGTTATCGGACTTGCGTTGGACGGCATCGGTATGGGGGAAAACGGGCAACTTTGGGGGGGAGAATGTCTGTTGGTCGATGAAAAACACTGCCATTATTTAGGCGGTTTACCTGCGGTGGCATTGCCGGGGGGCGATCTTGCCGCCAAACAACCTTGGCGCAACTGGTTAGCGCATTTGCATCAATTCGTGCCAAATTGGCAAGAAATCGCTGCCCAAACTTGTGCCGACTACGACTGGACGCTTCTCGCTAAAGCCATTGACCGCAACCTCAACAGCCCGCGAATTTCCTCTGCAGGTCGCTTATTTGATGCAGTAGCCTTTGGCTTAGGCATCACGCCGCCACAACTGAGTTGGGAAGGCGAAGCCGCTTGCCAATTGGAAGTGCTCGCCTCGCAATCGGCGCTCGCCAGTTTGCCCTTCCATAAAATTGAGCTTCCAACCTTAATGCCGCTTAACGCCGAAAATAAATTGGATCTTACCCATTTCTGGCAAACATGGATTACGCTCGATTCTTCCAACGCCGACAAAGCCTTTATTTTTCATTATTCGTTAGCAGAAGGCTTTGCCCATTTGGCTCGCCAACAGGCTCAACGCCACCACTGCAAAACAATCGTGCTTTCAGGTGGCGTATGGCACAACCAATTATTACGGCGATTGATAAAAGAACAGTTAGCTGAATTTAAGGTATTGAGTGCACATCAGTTTCCGATGGGAGATGGTGGCTTGAGTTTGGGGCAAGCGGTTATTGCCAGTTTGCAATTCACTGAATCAGAAAGCGAATAACTAACGCTGTCTTCTGATACAGGCTATCAATAGGAACATGATTCATAAAAGTGCGGTCGATTTTCCAAGCGTTTTAGAGAGTATCATTTGTTATACTGACCACATCATTTTTTATCTATACTAACGGGAGGCTTCCTATGCTTAACAAAGATACCCAACTCTGTATGTCCCTCTCCGGTCGTCCCGGTAATTTCGGCACCACCTTTCACAATTATCTTTATCAAAAACTCAGTTTGAATTTTATTTATAAAGCCTTCACTACCAATGACATCGAACATGCCGTCAAAGGCATTCGAGCCTTAGGCATTCGCGGAAGCGCGGTGTCCATGCCTTTCAAAGAAAGTTGCATGCCCTTTTTAGACGAGATCTCACCTTCCGCACAAGCCATTGAATCGGTGAATACTATCGTTAATGACAACGGTGTTTTACGTGCCTACAACACCGACTACATTGCCATTGTTAAACTGATCGAAAAATACCAATTAAGCAAAAATGATCGCGTGATCGTGCATGGTAGTGGCGGCATGGCAAAAGCAGTGGTGGCGGCGTTTAAGCATTCAGGCTTTGAAAAACTCAACGTCTTCGCCCGTAACGAAAAAACAGGCAAGTATTTAGCCGCACTTTATGGCTATGATTACATCACTTCCCTCGACAACCAAACTGCCGAGATTCTCGTTAATGTGACTCCAATCGGCATGAAAGGTGGCAAAGAAGCTTTCGATCTTGCTTTCCCGGAAGCCATGATCCGTCAAGCCTCAACCGCATTTGATGTGGTTGCCCAACCTGCCGACACGCCATTAATCAAAACCGCCCAAGCCTTCGGTAAACAAACTATCTCCGGCGCGGAAGTGATTGTGTTACAAGCCGTCGAACAATTTGAACTCTACACCGGCAAAAGACCGAGCGAAGCACTTATCGCCGAAGCGGCAGATTATGCAAGAAAAAATGCGTAAAGTGCGGTGGGTTTTGAGCGTGTTTTTTAAATATCTTGCTAGCGCACGTTTCATAATCTGTGCCTTTAATCTCAAGAAGTTACAGCACACGCGGGGACGCGTGCGCTATCGGAGCCGGCCTGGGAGCTAGAATGAAAAATGCTGTGATATACATACATGGTAAAGGCGGAAATGCAGATGAAGCTTACTACTATAAAAAATTTTTCAGTGATGAATATGACGTTATCGGGTTTGATTATAAATCGGAATTACCTTGGGAGGCTGAAGTCGAATTTCCAAAATTCTTCGATTCTCTAGTCCCTAAATATCGTGAAATTTCTTTGATAGCAAATAGCATTGGTGCGTATTATTCTCTGCTCTCTTTAGCAAATAAACCCATTAAAAAAGCGATGTTTATTTCTCCAATCGTGGATATGGAAAAATTAATTTTAAACATGATGGCGAGGTTAAACATATCGGAAGAACAGCTATACAAAGAAAAAATAATTACAACATCCTTAAATGAAAGCTTATCTTGGGAGTATTTTTCTTATGCCAGAAACCATCCGATAACTTGGAATATACCAAGTCATATTCTTTACGCCGGCAATGACAATATCACTTCCTTAGAAACGATGCGAAATTTTGCAAATCATATCGGCGCAAGTATGACTGTTATGCATAATGGGGAACATTGGTTTCATACGGAAGAACAATTGGCTTTCTTGGATAATTGGTTTAAGAAATTGATATAAGGCACTTTTATAGACATGCGCCATCGTGAGAGATCCTGAAACGTAGAAAGTTAAAGCACGCGTCAGTAAAAGATAATCGCATCAAAACAAATGCCGTTATTGTCTGTTTAATTGCAACAAATACGCCTTACGTTGCGCCGTAAACGCCCACCAAGGCTTTGGTTCATTTCCTTGCATAAAATCAGTTAAAGATAAAAAGACATCTATCATACAAGGATCATGCTGCATACCGGTTAACTCACAAAGTGTGTAATACATGGCATAGGCATCACGCCCTAACAAATCCTGCGGTGTATTAATCCCCAGTTTCCGAAAATCCTCCGCAACCGCCTTACCTACATTCGGCAAATCCGTCAGTTGATGCAATTTATCTCGTTGGACTTTGGATGGGTTCATGTTTTATGGCTCCCTCTAGTACCAATATGATCGTTTGGACTTTCGTAGGGATAGGCTTTATGCCTGTCCGATAATCTGATGATATAAATAAGGACAGACATAAAGTCTGTCCCTACCAAACAAAAATCTAGAAGTGTGGTCGAAATCCCAAATGTTTTTCACATAAAAAAACAATCCAAAATCCCACCGCACTTTTAACTAATAACGCTCAAATAAAATCCCCGTATAAATTGCCCGAACGACTTGGCATTTTTAGGAAAATTTCGCTTTGTTTGAGCCACGCAGTGGCGAGTTCGAAATTTTCCGTGAAGAAAATGACAATAAAGAGAGGAACAGCAATTTATCCGGGGTGTGTTCTTTGCTACTTTCTTGCACAAGCAAGAAAGTAGAACAACCTAACAAATCCTTGGTAACGGCTCATTCATCGGTAAATCCAACAACCGTGACTGCCCGAAACTGCCTAATAATCTGACTTTTTTATCCGTCGTCACTTCGCCAATCACGGCGGCATTTTTGCCTAATTCATGGGAATGAAGTGCGGTCAGAATTTCGGGTGTTTTTTCAGGGGAAGCAATAATCACCAATTTGCCTTCGTTAGCAAAGTTTAAGGCTTCTAACCCAAGTAATTCGCAAATGCCGCGTACTTCAGAACGGATGGGTAAATCGTCTTCATTGATTTGCATACCTAATTGCTGGGCGGCGGCAAATTCGTGTAACACCGCATTTACACCACCACGGGTGGCATCACGCACGGCTTTTACGCCCTCAATGGGGCGCAATAAATCGATGAGGGGCGAAAGAACCGCGCAGTCGCTTTTGAGATCCGTTTGAATCCCTAGGCTTTCACGCAAGTTGAGAATCGTTGCGCCGTGTTCGCCGATAGTACCGCTGACGATAATCTTGTCACCCGCTTCAATGCGGTGCATACCCCAATCGATGCCTTGCGGAATGACACCGATGCCGCTGGTGTTAATGAAGATTTTATCCACCGCGCCTTTTTGCACCACTTTGGTATCGCCCGTTACCACTTGCACACCGGCAGCTTGGCAGGCTTCTGCCATGGCTTGAATGATGTCTTTGAGTTCGGCTAGCGGCAAACCTTCTTCTAAAATAAAACCGCAAGAGAGATATTTCGGCACGGCGCCACACACCGCCACATCATTTAACGTGCCGCACACGGCAAGTTTGCCGATATTGCCACCGGGAAAGAAAATCGGGTCGATAACGAAACTGTCGGTACTAAAAGAAAGTTGTTCCCCTTGTGCCATGAGCTCTGCTAAGGGCAAACGGGCTTGGTCTTCCCCTTGCGCAAGAATGGGATTATCAAAGGCTTCGACGAAATAGTCCTGAATAAGTTTTTGCATAGCACCGCCGCCGTTGCCGTGCGCCATGGTGATGAAATCTGTCATTATTCTCTCCGATATTGATAATAGGCGGCACATGCCCCTTCCGAGGACACCATCAAAGCGCCATAGGCATTGTCCGGGTTACATTGCGTACCAAATAACGGACAATCTGAAGGTTTGCATTTGCCGGTAAGTACGTCGCCACAACGAGAATTCGGGTCATCTGCCACTTGTTGCGGTTGGCTGTGGAAATACACTTCCGCATCAAAGCGTTTATAAGCGTCGGTCAGTTCTACACCCGACTCTTCAATTTCACCTAAGCCACGCCATTCGCTGGATTTTTTCAGTTGGAACACTTCACGCATGGCTTGTTGCGCCAGCAAGTTACCTTCGGAATGCACGATACGTTTATATTGATTTTCAATTTCGCAACGCCCGTCCACAAATTGTTGCACCAACATCACGATGGCTTGCAAAATATCTAACGGCTCAAAGCCCGTGATGACGAAAGGTTTGTGGTATTTATCCACGATAGATTGATAAGGTGATGTGCCGATCACCATGCTCACATGGCCCGGCGCAATAAACCCGTCAATTTTCACATAATCTTGTGAAAGCAGACTGTGCAAGGTTGGAATGATGGTGATGTTTTGGCATACCACCCAAAAATTCTGAATATTTAATTTATTCGCCTGTTGCAAAGTCACTGCGGCACTCGGCATAGTAGTTTCAAAACCAAGAGAGAAGAACACGACTTTTTTGTCGGGATTGTTCACCGCAATATTCATCGCATCCAGCGGTGAATACACGATACGTACATCGGCGCCTTTTGCTTTGGCTTCCAACAAGGAACCACAGCGCCCTTTCACCCGCATGGCATCGCCAAAAGTGCAGAAAATCACGCCAGGCTTTTGCGCAATTTCAATGCACACATCAATGCGCCCCATGGGTAACACACACACCGGACAACCTGGTCCGTGGATAAATTCAATGTTTTTCGGCAACAAACGATCTAAGCCGAATTTAAAAATCGTATGGGTGTGCCCGCCGCAAACTTCCATTAAATAGAGCGGATTTTCTGCCGTATATTGCGGCAATTTCGCCATTAATTCATTCAGGCGATTGACTAAACTTTTCGCTAATTTCGGATCACGAAACTCATCAATAAACTGCATTTTGTTCCACAATCCTTATTGTGCCTGTAACCAATCCAACCAGGCTTTTAAGCCTTCTCCGGTGGTCGCGGAAAGTTGAATCACTTCAATTTGCGGGTTCACTTGTTTGGCGTAAGCAATACATTTTTCCACATCAAAATTAAGATATGGCAATAAATCGACTTTATTTAAAATCATTAACTTAGACGCCGCAAACATGTGCGGGTATTTCAGCGGTTTGTCTTCACCTTCAGTCACGGACAAAATCACCACTTTGGCTTTTTCACCCAAATCAAATTCGGACGGGCAAACCAAGTTACCTACGTTTTCAATAAACAGTAAACTGTCTTGTTTTGGTTGCAGTTTGAACAACGCATCATTGATCATTTGTGCATCCAAATGGCAACCTTTGCCAGTATTTACTTGAATCACCGCCACACCGGTAGCACGAATACGATCCGCATCATTTTCCGTTTGTTGATCCCCTTCGATCACATAACAAGTGCGGTCATTTTTCAGTGCGTTTAGCGTGGTAGTCAGTAAGGTGGTTTTGCCGGAACCCGGGCTGGACACCAAATTCAGTGCAAGAATATGTTGTTGCTGGAAAAGAAAGCGGTTGTGCGCCGCGATTTGATTATTTTTACCTAACACGTCCTGCTCTACTTTTAACAGGCGTTTTTGCGTTTCACTGGCTTCAGAAGCCGATTCTACCGAGTGAAATTTAAAATGAGAAAAGTTCGGATTTTTGACCGCACTTTGCGTGCCGTCATGGTCATGATGAGAATGTGCTACTTCACCGATTCTGACTTGTTCCGGATGTCCACAACCACAAGTTGTACACATAATATTGCCCCTTTACTATCTGGTTACAAAAAACCTCGCTAGGGTAGCACAACCTTTGATTTTTCGGGTTGATTGAGATCATAAAGTCAGAACATCGTCAGCCAATTCAGCCGTAAATCCTTGATGATGAGATGCCACCAACATAGGCAGTGACAGCTCACGCAAAAGTGCGGTCAGTTTTTCGGTATTTTTACGATCCAATCCGTTAGTCGGCTCGTCTAACAGTAACATTTTCGGTTGCATCGCCAACACGCCCGCCAACGCTGTGAAATTTTTTTCCCCGCCGGACAACTTATGTACGGTGCGATCCTGCAAATGAGCAATCCCTAAGCGTTCCAGTTGCTGTAAAGCAACGGCATACGCCTGTTGGTGAGACAAACCTTGATTTAACGGTCCGAAGGCAACATCGTCCAACACAGTTGGCCCAAACAGTTGATCATCGGCGTGCTGAAAACAAAGCCCCACGGTGCCACGAAAAGGCGCAAAATCTTTTTCTTCTCGACACAACTGTCCGAATAGACGAATCTCGCCGCGCGCAACAGGCACAAAGCCCAATAATGCGAGTAATAAGGTGGTTTTGCCTGTGCCGATTTCGCCCTGCACAAAAAAGCGTTGACCTGCTTCAATTTGAAAAGACAGATTGTCGATAATCTGCCGTTCTCCTCGTTTAATTTGCAATCCGTTGACTTGTAAAACCGTCATTTTTCCCCACTTAAATTTGTCTTTTCACCAAAGCGAAAGCCGCGGCATTGGAGCGCGATTTGTGCTGTCTCAGCTTTGAGTAACGCATGCACCAGTAAAAGCGCAACCCGTTGTGCGGTGACATATAACGTTCGGCGATTTAATCCGGCATGATAACCTCGCGCACGCATCGCCAAATCCATTTTTTGTTGCAGTTCACCTAACAGCGCAATATAACGCACCGTGAGGACAAAAAGCCAAATGAATTTGGGCGGCAAGGGCAATTTACCAATGGCTTGTACCAACACTGTGTCATTCATTTTCCATAGCAATAACCATACGGAAAACAACAACAGGTTCATGCGTAAGCTAATTAACAAGGCTGTTTCCATGCCCTCGGGATTAAGTTCAATGCCTTCCGTGCCGATACGCCAACTTAAGGTTGCCCAAAGTAATAAGGTAAATCCGTTGAAGACCAGCCAGCGTTTTAGATAAGGAAAATAAGGATCACGACAACAATAAATCAGGATCACCAATAAAATTAAGGCGATGCCGTTTAACCATAGCAACAAAGAAGGTTGAGATAAGGCACTGATCACCAAGCCCCAAAGGAATAGGTAAATCAGGCGCAAGTGAGGTGCAAAAAAGTGCGGTGAAAAAAAACGCTGAAAAACGGGGCTCATTGTACGCACCGTTTGTTATCATCAACGTTCAGTGAAGTGCCAATAGATTGTAATGCGCTAGGGTACATTTTGCTGAGGAGAGAAATCACGCCGTAGCTAATAATGCCGTCCAACACGAATACCGGTAAATGTGACAACAGCAATAAGGCGATTAAATCCTGATAATGTTTGCCGCTGTCTATCGCTAAAACGAGAGAGGCTAATGCGCCGGCACCACCAACACCAATAATGCCCGCGCCCAAGCCGGTGAATAATTTTGCCATGCGTCCCATATCCGGCTTTAAATAACCACGCAATACATAATGCGCTACGACCGCCGGCAATGCCATAACGCATAAATTCACGCCCAATACGGCAAAGCCGCCAAAAGAGAAGAACAGCACTTGCAACAACAACGCAATAAGAAAAGCCGGGAAGACTGCCCAACCGAGAAATAGACCTGCCATGCCATTTAAAATCAGATGAACGCTGCCGATTCCGACAGGCACGTGAATGGTGCCGGCAACAAAAAATGCGGCAGCAAACAACGCTGTTAAAGGCAAACGTTCACTTTCTAAACGACGTAATCCGACAGCCACACCGACTACCGCCAAAGCAACGCCTGCTAATAACACCGGCGTATGTAATACGCCTTCCGACAAATGCATTATTAACGCCCTTTTCTTAATTTACGGGCACTTAACCACGCGGCGATGCCCGCAATGCCGACGATGTAACCAATGCCACCCAAAATATCGTGCAGGTAAATTTTGTCGCGTAACTGCGCAATATCACCACGCAGTAACAACAAGCTTTCATCATTCGCTTGAGTTGGCGTATTCTGCGTTGCGGTGATGCGATCTGCCACTACCGCCGCCCGATGTCCTTCTTCCCCTTCAACCACCACTTTTAAGGCGACTTTCGGTTCAACCACTAACGGAAAATGAAAATAACCACGCTTATCGGTTTTCCCCGTCATTAATGGCTGATTTTCCCCATGGCGCAAAACTTCCACATAAGTTTCCGCAGCAGGAGTCATATCGGAATAATAGGATTTTCCCGTCACCGTTTGCCCATCATACTGGGCGAACACATAAAGCGCATGCGCCAAAGCATGAGGGGCAAACAACAGGGGAAAAAGTGCGGTCAGAATACGCAACGTTTTTTTCATGCGATTACTCGGCATCAAAGGTCAACATGTATTCAATAGAACGGCTATCGTAATCCGGATTGCCTTTGACGTTTTCCTCAAATTCAGCCCAAACTTTGTTGTAACCGGCTTGTGGCGTAAATTCAGCGATACCTTTGTCGTTGGTTAAGTTGAACGGCGCATCTTCACCCAATCCCACTTTAATGTCTTTCACCGGTTTGCCTTTGTGTAACACTAAAATCGACAATGGTTTTCCGGCTTTGGGTTGTGCTTGAGGCACCAATTCGTATTCCATGCCGTGTGCTTTCATCGCTTGTTCGTCCCAGTGTAAAACGGCTTTACCAAATTTCACCGGATTCACAGAAAGTTCGGCTGTCGGTTCTTGTTGTTTCGTTTTCTCTACATATTTACCGCTTGGCAATTTAGACCAAACACCGTTATCAAAACGAATAAACACTTGGGAGGCTTTCTCAGCATTGAGATAAGCTTCGCCGTCTTTAAATTGATAGGTTGCGTTAGTGATATTGCCTTTATTATCGAGCAACTTCACCGCTTTCAATTTTTGTGCAGGATAAGCTTCTGTCTGTTCATGACCGAATTTCACCACATATTGCCCTGTAGCATTGGCGTCTTTAACGGGCTCTAACCAAACGTTATGGGCGTTAGCAAGGGATGCGGCGAAAAGTGCGGTACAAATTATGCTTGTTTTTAGAAATCTCATTTAATGTCTCCTTTTATCGTTGAGTTTCGCTCATGATAAAATATGAAGTAACTCTAGAATCAAGTGTTTTTTAGAAAAATAGACGAAAAATGAGAGAGATAGGTAATAAAATATTGTCCGCGTACGATAGAAACCGCACGCGGAAAGAAAGGATTAATTCAATTCCGCCAACATGGCAACGATCATGTCAGAAGATTGTTTCGCCGCCAACGGAAGGAATTCTTCAAAGGACATGTTTGCTTTGCCATCTCCCGCATCAGAAATCGCACGAACCACCACAAAAGGCACATTAAACGCGTGACAAACTTGCGCAATCGCAGTGGCTTCCATTTCCACGGCAATCACCTTCGGGAAATCCTGCTTAATTTGTGCCAACCGTTCACCGCCTTGAATAAAACTGTCACCGGAACAAATCAAACCACGTTTCACATGTTGCCCTAATTGGGTGGCAACGCGCTCTACCAGCTCAACAAGCTTCGTATCAGACACAAACGTGACCGGGCATGCGGGCAATTGCCCTTTGGCATAACCGAAAGCCGTCACATCCGCATCATGATATTGCGTTTCAGTGGAAACGATCACATCGCCAACCTTCAAGCCTTCCGCCACACCACCGGCAGAACCGGTATTAATCACAAGATCCGGCTGAGTTAATTGCAATAACGCCGTCGTTCCCATGGCTGCCGCAACTTTGCCGATACCGGATTGCAACAAAACAATCTGTTTTCCTTGAATGTTGCCTTCATAAATCGTGCCGGAGGCCAATTTTGTCACGATCTTATCTGTCATTAAATTGACTAAAATTTCTACTTCTTGCGCCATTGCGCCAACAATACCGATTTTCATAACGATCCTTTGTACTGGTTTGCTATTGTTTTTTGTTAATTAAAAAATCTAATACCGCGAGGGCATAATCGTCATTATATAAGGTGCTCGCGGTCAACACATATTTGCCGTCAATAATGACATAAGGAAACGTAAATACACCGTAATCTTCTGTTAAACGCACAGCCTCATCTACCTGTTGTTTAATCTGCTCTGAAGTATAGGTTTGTAAAAAACGGTTTCGCTCAATGCCTTGCTGCTCAAGCCAAGTCAATAGATTTTCCTGCTGAGCAAGTTTGATATATTGGCTTTTTTCAGCCGTTTCAAACATTAATGCAGAGGATACATTGTCGGCATTTAACGCCTGCAGACTGTAAAAAACCGTCGCAGAAAAACGCGCTTTGGCTGTTGCCACCGGATATTCGCTGAATACCACGCGATCGCGGTTAATTTGACTATAAAGTTCAAGAATGTCTTGTGCAGAAGAGCAAACGCGACAATCGTAATCAAAAAATAATTGAATCGGGATGCGATTATCTTCCCGAGGCGGAAGCGTTAGTGGTTCTTGATAAGAAAAATAGTCTTTGCCATCTTCAAACGGGTGATTGGCTTCATCTGCTGCAGGCAGATGAGACACGCTTTCTTGCGCAACGGCAAATCCGCTGATAAAGAATAAGACGATGAGCAATCCGACCCGTGACATCATGTGCCTAACTTTCCAATGGTTCAATATAATCCACTAACAACTGAAGATCGCGATTACCACGAAATTCATTGATATCTAATTTATACGCAAATCTTGCTGTTTTTATAGATAAATCAGGATAATAGCGCGTATCTATGTTAAAGGCGATAGCATCTAACAAAGGTCCGCCCAGTTTGGGTTCCACCATCATTTTCAAGTGTTTTTCGCCCACTAAGCGTTGTTGCAAAATTTTAAATTCGCCGTCGAACAAGGGTTCAGGGAATGCCTGTCCCCAAGGACCACCTTGACGCAAAGTTTCAGCTGTCGCCAAGTTTAACAAGTTCGCATTTAATTCGCCGTCAGTCCAAATCGTGCCTTGTAATTGGTCTTCCGCCAATAATTCGCTGACCGTCTGATTAAAAATCTGACGAAAATCGTCAAAGCGGCTTTCCTGAATACTCAATCCTGCCGCCATGGCATGCCCACCAAATTTCAGGATTAAATCAGGGTGCTGTGAATAAACCCGCTCCAACACATCGCGAATATGCAAACCGGGAATGGAACGTGCAGACCCTTTCAAAATACCTGCTTGATCTTGAGCAAACGCAATCACCGGGCGGTGAAACTGTTCTTTAATGCGTGAGGCGAGAATCCCAAGCACACCTTGGTGCCAATCCGATTGATACAACACGATAGAATGGGGAATGTCCGTTTCAAGTGCGGTGGCATTTGCAAACAAATTTTGGCAGATGGTTAAGGCTTCTAACTTCATCCCCTGCTCGATTTCCTTGCGTGCTTGATTTAAACCATCCAGCTCCAATGCCAACGCGCGAGCCGTTTCCATATTTTCGGCTAACAAAAGCTCCACGCCCACGGACATATTATCCAGCCGTCCCGCCGCATTTAAACGTGGGCCAATGGAAAAGCCTAAATCCGCTGCCACGAAACGGGTCACGTCCCGCTTCGCCACTTCCGCCAATGCACGAATGCCGCAACGACAACGTTCGGCGCGAATACGGGCAATGCCTTGATAAACTAAAATACGATTATTTTGATCCAATGGCACCACATCGGAGACTGTGCCTAACGCCACCAAATCTAACAACTCCGTGAAATTCGGCTGATTTTTGGCATCAAATAGACCAAGTTCGCGGAATTTTGCCCGCAAGGCAAGCATGAGATAAAAAGTGACACCCACACCGGCCAGATGTTTGGAGGGAAAACCGCAATGCGCCAAATTCGGATTCACAATCGCATCAGCACTCGGCAACGTTTCCGGTGGCAAGTGGTGGTCGGTCACAATCACCTTCCCGCCCTGTGCCTTTAAAAATGCCACGCCCTCATGGGAAGAAACGCCATTATCCACGGTCATTAACAACTCAACGCCTAAAGCCAAAGCCTCTTGGGCAACGGCAACACTGAGCCCATAACCTTGCTCGAAACGGTTCGGCACTAAATAGGTGACATTGGCAAAGCCCAGTTGACGTAGCGCGAGTACAGCCAATGCGGTACTGGTTGCACCATCGGCATCAAAATCGCCCACAATGACGATTTTCTGTTGTTTTTGATAAGCTTCAAGTAGAAATGTTACTGCGGTATCCATGCCCGACATAAGGTTCGGATGGAGCATGGCACTTAAAGTGCGGTCTAATTGGTTGGCGTTTTTAATGTGGCGCGAACGATAAAGACGATCCAACAAGGGATCGTCACAGAGTTTATCGCCTGCCGGCACATCGCGGCGTAAGATACGTTTTTGCACGGATGACCTGCATTAACCTTCTAAGGCAGCAAGTAAATCAGCCGGTTTCAAATAACCACCGATAACATCGCCTTCAGATGTAATAATTGTCGGTGTACCGGTGACGCCCAGTTGCACGCCAAGCATATAATGTTTTTTCACCATATTCGGCGTTTTCAATTCTTTCGGCAAATTGCCTTTTTCTGCGTCATTCAACGCAAACATCGGATCTTTTGCCGTCCAAATCGCTTCCATTTGACGTGCTGTTTGATTATCCAAACCACCACGCGGGAACGCCAAATAGCGTACGGTAATGCCTAAGTCGTTATATTCTTTAAGTTGTTGATGCAATAAATGGCAGTAATGACAGGTAATATCCATGAAAACCGTCACAACATGTTTTTCATTTTTTGCTGGATACACAATCATTTCGTCTTTCAACGCATTGACTTTTTCCATCAGCAATTGATTAGAAACGTTGCTAATGCCTTTGTCGGTAAGTTTATAAATTTTACCTTGAACTAAATAATCGCCATCTTCGCTGGCGTAGAAAATACCTTGATCGCTTACAACAGTTTTCAATCCCTTAATTGGTGAGGTTTGAATTTCAATGTCTTTTGCGCCTAATTTTTCTAATTTACTTTTCAGCACCGCATCGTTCGCTGATGCTTGAAATGCCAAGGTGATAAGGGAAAGTGCGGTTAAAATTTTTTTCATTTTTTGTTCCTAAATTGTGAAAATGACGGCAAATTATAAAAGTAATTGGCGGCTTATGCAAAATTGGGCGCATTATACTAACCCAACAAAATACTTGACTATAATACTCAACTTTTATATTCTCAAAAGCGTATAAGCTTTCTTGTACAACAACTTTACATTTTAAATTTACTCATAAGAGGTAATCCTAATGAAAAAACTTTTCAAAGTCGCTGCAGTATCTGCACTCACATTAGTTTCCGTTAGCGCATTCGCTGCGTCTCAACAAGCTGAAGAAGTGAAAAAATTTAAAGCTTGGGAAGAAACAGCCGGCCAAAAACTTGAAGCAAGTTTTGATGCAATTGCTACTGCCTCTGCAAGTAGCAATGTGGCCGCAACTGAAACTGCTGTTGCAGAATTTGATAAAAAAGCAGCAGAACATGTAGCTGAATTAGAAGCATTAGGCATTAAAAGTGAAGAAGTTTCACCACTTGTTGCTATGTATAAAGAATATGTAGATGCTGAAAAAGAAGTAGCTCAGCTAATTTTATCTCAAGTCAAATCACCATCTGCTGACAATGCTGGTAAAGTTCCTGAAGCTGTCGCAAAAGCAAACGCAAAAGACGATGCTATTGACAAATTAGCAGATCAATTAGAAGAAAAATTCCCTGCTGACGAGTAATTCAGTTTTAGGTTAAATCAATTTAAAACCTTATTCATTCCTTATGAATAAGGTTTTTTATTATTCCATCACCTACCAAATCCCCGCAAAATCCCTTATAATCCCGCACTTAATTTAGTCTTTAAACACAGTTAATCATCATGTTTGAAATCAATCCGATCAAAAATAAAATCGCCGATTTAACCGACCGCACTTCGGTGCTTCGGGGGTATCTTTGACTTCGACGCCAAAACCGAGCGTTTAGAAGAAGTCAACGCCGAATTGGAACAGCCTGATGTATGGAACGACGCAGAGAAAGCGCAAGCACTCGGCAAGGAGCGCGTTTCTTTAGAACAGGTGGTCAACACCATTAAAAATTTAGAGCAAGGCTTGGAAGATGTGGATGGCTTGTTGGAACTCGCCGTAGAAGCGGAAGACGAAGACACCTTCAACGAAGCCGTTGCCGAATTAGACGAACTGGAACAACAACTCGCCAAACTGGAATTTCGTCGAATGTTCAGCGGTGAACATGATGCTTGTGATTGTTATGTAGATTTGCAAGCAGGATCCGGCGGTACAGAAGCGCAAGACTGGACGGAAATGTTACTTCGTATGTATTTGCGCTGGGCGGAAAGCAAAGGATTCAAAACCGAATTGATGGAAGTCTCCGACGGCGATGTGGCGGGCGTAAAATCGGCGACAATTCGTGTCAGCGGCGAATATGCCTTCGGCTGGCTACGTACAGAAACCGGTATTCACCGTTTGGTGCGCAAAAGCCCGTTTGACTCCAATAACCGTCGTCATACCTCTTTCAGTGCGGCTTTCGTCTATCCTGAAATTGACGATGATATTGATATCGAAATCAATCCTGCCGATTTGCGTATTGATGTGTATCGCGCCTCCGGTGCAGGTGGTCAGCACGTGAACAAAACCGAAAGTGCGGTGCGAATTACGCATATGCCAAGCGGCATTGTGGTGCAATGTCAGAACGATCGTTCCCAACACAAGAACAAAGATCAGGCAATGAAACAACTTAAAGCGAAGTTGTACGAGCTGGAATTACAAAAGAAAAATGCCGACAAACAAGCCATGGAAGACAACAAATCCGACATCGGCTGGGGCAGCCAAATTCGTTCTTATGTGTTAGATGATTCTCGTATTAAAGATTTACGTACCGGTGTAGAGAACCGCAATACACAAGCCGTATTAGACGGTGATTTAGATCGGTTTATTGAAGCCAGTCTCAAGGCCGGACTCTAAAAGTGCGGTCGTTTTTAAACTCGTTTTTTAAAATTAAAGGTAAACAAAAATGTCAGAACAAGAAGTAAAAGAATTAGATTTAAACGGCGAAATGTTAGTCCGTCGTGAAAAATTAGCCGCCCTGCGCGCGAAAGGTAATGCGTTCCCAAACCAATTCCGTCGTGACGCACTCGCTCAAGATTTACATGATAAATATGATGCGGAAGAAGGCGAAACATTAAAAGAACAGCACATTGAAGTTGCGGTTGCCGGTCGTATCATGACGCGTCGTGCTATGGGGAAAGCCACGTTTATCACCATCCAAGATATGAGCGGCAAAATCCAGCTTTATGTTGCACGCGACAATCTACCTGAAGGCGTGTATGCCGATGATGTCGGCCACTGGGATTTAGGCGATATCGTGGGCGTAAAAGGATCATTATTCAAAACAAAAACCAACGAACTCACTGTTAAAGCCACCGAAGTACAATTGCTGACCAAAGCATTGCGTCCGTTACCGGATAAATTCCATGGCTTAACTGACCAAGAAGTGCGCTACCGTCAACGTTACTTAGATTTAATTTCTAACGAAGAATCCCGCCGCACTTTTATCATTCGTTCAAAAGTGGTTGCAGGCATTCGTGACTACTTCATTTCCAAAGGATTTATGGAAGTAGAAACTCCGATGTTACAAGTGATTCCGGGCGGTGCGTCAGCACGTCCTTTCGTGACACACCACAACGCATTAGACGTAGATATGTACTTGCGTATCGCCCCTGAGCTTTACTTAAAACGCTTAGTGGTCGGTGGTTTTGAGCGCGTGTTTGAATTAAACCGTAACTTCCGTAACGAAGGCGTTTCCGTTCGTCACAATCCGGAATTTACCATGCTTGAATACTACCAAGCCTATGCCGACTACCACGATTTAATGGATAACACCGAAGAATTGTTACGCAAACTTGCCATCGACATTTTAGGAACAACCATCGTGAAATACGGTGAATACGAATTTGACTTCGGCAAACCATTCGAGCGTATTACCTTACACGACGCCACCATTAAATATGGTGCGGACAAAGGCATCGTTAAAGAAGATTTATACGATATTGATCGCGCGAAAGCAGTTGCCGCACGTTTAGGTATCGAAGTACAAAAATCTTGGGGCTTAGGCAGCATTGTCAACGCCATTTTTGAAGAAGTGGCAGAGCATCATTTAATTCAACCAACTTTCTTAATGGCACATCCGGCAGAGATTTCTCCGTTAGCACGTCGTAACGATGAAAATCCGGAAGTCACCGATCGCTTTGAACTCTTCATCGGCGGACGTGAAATCGGTAACGGTTTCTCCGAATTGAACGATGCCGAAGATCAAAATGAACGTTTTGACGCCCAAGTAGCCGCCAAAGAAGCCGGTGATGACGAAGCGATGTTCAAAGACGAAGATTTCGTTGTCGCCCTTGAACACGGTTTACCACCAACAGCCGGTGAAGGCTTAGGTATCGACCGTCTCGCCATGCTTTACGCCAACGCCCCATCCATCCGCGATGTGATTTTATTTCCGGCAATGCGTCAGAAATAATTAACCAACAAAACACCTATGTAACTGAAATACATAGGTGTTTTTCTCATAGCTCAAATAATATGCTAAAAATAAAACATCAGGATATAAATAGCATTGCTATTATTCCCGCAAGAGGTGGATCTAAAGGTATTCCGAATAAAAACCTAAAACTAATTGGAGACCATTCTCTTGTTGCGAGAGCAATTATCGCTGCTCAAGAAGCTAATGTGTTTGATAGTATTGTTATAACATCGGATAGCGATGAGATTTTAGAGGAAGCAACAAAATATGGCGCCAAAACAGTAAAAAGGCCAATAGAACTAGCCCAAGATAACTCTAAAACGATTGATTCTATATTGCATGTATTGCATACACTAAATATAACAAGGGGTATTTGCACTCTTTTGCAACCAACAAGCCCATTACGAAATCATCTTGATATAAAAAATGCAATGGATATGTTTATTAATGGAGCTGCAAATTCTGTAATATCTGCTTGTGAATGCGAACATCATCCATATAAAGCATTTGGACTAGATGAAAACAACCGCATTTTACCGACAAGAAATATGACTGATTTTGAAGCCGCTAGACATACATTACCTAAAATGTATAGAGCTAATGGTGCGATCTATATAAATGATATTGCGACATTACTAAACACGCATCATTTCTTTATAGAACCTATAAAATTTTACCTAATGCCGAGTTATCGCTCTATTGATATTGATGCCAATCAAGATCTAGAGCTTGCGGAACTCATTATTCAAAAAGATTAATACGACGTAAAATAAATAATGAATATTCGTATATATCCTACCGGAAAAATAAAGTGGTATCGAAGAATACAAAAAGCACTATTTTTCCTATTTTCTGCAATAACATTTAATAAATACAACAAAAATATTTTTAAATATGAAGTAGAAGATAAAATACAAAATACGGAAGTTTACTTAGATTACGCAACCTTACCGACAATTGCCTACTTTAATCACTTCATAAAAAGGCAATCTGATAAAACAACTATCAGACTTTTTGGATTAAGCAGATTTATTGTCTCACAAGAAATTATTAATGCTTATCCTAAAGGAGTGATTAGATTTGCTTCAACAAAAGATAATAATCAAAAAGCATTCAATGAATTATTTGAAAGTACAATTCGTGAGAACAACAAAACTAAGTACAATTTAACTTTTCACCTAAATCTTTCTCATTGGCATGGAATGCTAATTCCATTACTTAACATCATCTTGAAATATAAAAACAAAATAGCAGATATCTCATTAAATTTATATGATGACGGCGCAGAAGGGATTGTTTCATTAGAAAAAATAAAAGAAAAATACAATTATTCATTATTAGAAGAAACGATAAACCACGATGCATTACAACTTTCCAAACTGATAAAAGAGAAAGTTATCGAAATTAATGATATGCTTGTTGCTAGATATTTATTAGGAAATATATTTAAAAGTCATTACCACCTTATTTACGATTATTCAAATGACAAAGCTCTATCTCCTTTATTAAAAAATATAAAAACTAAAAATACATTTAAAAAAATCAATAAAATTAGCAACACAAAACTAGCATTAGATCTATTCAATATCAAAGATCAAAGTTTACAAGAAATACTTCATAAATCCAGTTATGGAAATGCTTTTCTATTTATTGGAACAACAATGTTCAATCTCTCTAATGAGAACGAAAAATATCTTACCAATCTACATACTCAGGCTATTGATGAATATTTAAATCCTCAAAGTAAAGACTATATCGGAAATAACATATTATTTATCAAAGGTCACCCCAATAGCAAAAAAACAAATGCTCTTCTACAAGCCCGTTATCCTCAGGCAATACACTTGCCTGAAAACATACCAGTAGAAATTCTCTATAATTTAGGTTTTACGCCTAAAAGTGTTGGAGGTTTTTTTAGTACTTCGTTCTTATTTACTCAAAAAGAAAAAATTAAGAGCATAATCTTTATTAGAGATGAATTTAATCTATCCATTCAAGAAGAGAAATTCTTTCAAGATCAAACAACCGCCCACCAAATCATGCTCAGAACACAATCCATTCATGAATCGCAAGTCCGTTTTTTATCGCTATAATTTTCTCTTATGTAGTAAATCACCCCTTACAAATACACTAAAAGAGGTAAAAAAAACCTCCTTATCGATATAAAACAAACTTTTTTACCTAAACTCTTAAATTCTCCTTGATCGCTATATAATAATTTGTATAATGAATCCGTTTTCATTTAAGATAGTCGTCATTCTTAAACACATTGGCTGGTGCAAACACTCCCCCACGTCTTTACCAAAGATATTCGCACCGGCCATTTTTTTCTTCTTATTCCCTACCAAAGACATTATCATTACACCATTCTTTTTCTTCATTCAGAGAACATTTATGCACAATTTAGCCCTAGAAAATCTACTCAATCAAAAGCTCAATAGCGATACCATCAACGACTACGCACCCAATGGCTTACAAGTGGAAGGCAAGGTCGAAGTCAAAAAAATCATCACCGGCGTCACCGCCAGCCAAGCGTTAATTGATTATGCTGTTGAACAAAAAGCCGATGCATTGCTCGCTCATCATGGTTATTTTTGGAAAAGCGAAAATCCTTGTATTCGCGGCATGAAGGGCAAACGAATCAAAACATTATTAGTCAATGACATCAATTTATACGGCTATCATTTGCCTTTGGATGTTCACCCAGAGCTAGGCAACAACGCTCAACTTGCCCAATTACTTGGCATCAACAACCTTCAACCGTTAGAACAAAACACAGTCAGCATTCCGGTGTGGGGTACGTTAAAAGAACCGTTAACTGCAGAACAATTTGCCGAACGTATCGAACAGGTGTTAAACCGCAAACCATTAATTTGCACGGAAAACGGACCGCACTTTATTCGCAAAATCGGTATCTGCACTGGTGGAGGCCAAGGTTACATTGATCTTGCTGCAGCCCAAGGTTGTGACGCTTTTATCACCGGAGAAGTATCTGAACAAACGATCCATTCTGCGAGGGAGCAAGGGATTCATTTCTTTGCTGCAGGTCACCACGCCACTGAACGTTATGGCGTAAAAGCCTTGGGCGAGTGGCTGGCAAAAGAACACGGTTTTGACGTGGAATTTAAAGATATTGATAATCCGGCATAACTGGTTAAACCAAAGATCGCTACGTTGCTCAAAACAAGCAAAACAAGTATAATTTCGCCAATTTTTTCACTAAAACAAACAGGAATAATTATGGGTTTCTTAACAGGTAAACGTATTTTAGTCACAGGTCTAGCCAGCAATCGTTCTATCGCCTACGGCATCGCAAAAGCGATGAAAGAGCAAGGCGCAGAATTAGCCTTCACTTATTTAAATGAAAAATTACAACCGCGTGTTGAAGAATTTGCCAAAGAATTTGGCGCAAACATCGTGCTTCCGTTAGACGTTGCCACCGATGAAAGCATTCACAACTGCTTCGCAGAATTAAGCAAACATTGGAATAAATTCGATGGTTTCGTACACGCTATCGCATTCGCACCGGGCGATCAATTAGACGGCGACTATGTGAATGCGGCAACCCGCGAAGGTTATCGCATTGCCCACGACATCAGCGCATACAGCTTCGTGGCAATGGCGCAAGCGGCACGCCCATATTTGAATCCGAATGCCGCATTATTAACGTTGTCCTACTTAGGTGCAGAACGTGCGATTCCAAACTACAACGTGATGTGTTTAGCCAAAGCCTCTCTTGAAGCGGCAACCCGCGTGATGGCAGCGGATTTAGGTAAAGATGGCATTCGCGTGAACGCCATTTCCGCAGGCCCGATTCGTACCTTAGCGGCTTCCGGCATCAAAAACTTCAAGAAAATGTTGGCAACCTTCGAGAAAACCGCTGCATTACGCCGTACTGTGACTATCGAAGATGTAGGCAACTCCGCTGCATTCTTATGTTCTGATTTAGCCTCCGGTATCACCGGTGAAATCGTCCATGTTGATGCCGGTTTCAGCATCACCGCCATGGGTGAATTAGGCGAAGAATAATTTTTTCTTCCTTTATTTATCGGCAGGTTTTTTAACCTGCCTTTTCTATTTGTAAGGCGGAATTCACTCCGCCATTTTATGATAATTTCGGCAGGCTCCACGCTGCCCTACGATAAAAATAATTATGTTCCAAGACAACCCATTACTCGCACAACTCAAACAACAAATTCATGACAGCAAAGAACGTGTAGAAGGCACGGTAAAAGGCTCCGATAAAGCCTATGGCTTTTTAGAATGTGATAAAAAAAGCTACTTTATTGCGCCACCTGCCATGAAAAAAGTGATGCACGGCGACAAAATCAGTGCCACTATCGAAAAACAAGGCGATAAAGAACAAGCCGAACCGGAAGCCTTAATCGAGCCGATGCTTACCCGTTTTATCGCGAAAGTGCGGTTCAATAAAGACAAGAAATTGCAGGTGCTTGTTGATCACCCTAACATCAATCAGCCCATTGGCGCCGCACAAAGCAAAGCCGTCAAAGAAGAATTACAGGAAGGCGATTGGGTTGTGGCAACCTTAAAAACCCACCCTTTGCGCGACGATCGTTTTTTCTATGCGCAAATTACTCAATTTATTTGCCATGCTGATGATGAACTGGCACCTTGGTGGGTGACTCTTGCGCGTCACGAACAACCGCGTGAACCGGTGCAAGGACAAGATCACTATGAAATGCAGGATCAAGAAACGCGCGAAAATCTGACCGCACTTCACTTCGTCACCATCGACTCTGAAACCACGCAGGACATGGATGACGCCCTGTATATTGAGCCTATTGCCTCAAACGGTGAACAAACCGGCTGGCAATTAGTGGTTGCCATTGCCGATCCGACGGCTTATATCAGTTTAAATTCACAAATCGAAAAAGACGCCAAACAACGTTGTTTCACCAATTATCTGCCCGGCTTCAATATTCCGATGTTGCCACGGGAACTTTCCGATGAACTTTGTTCTTTAAAACCTCACGAAACCCGTCCGGCATTGGTTTGCTACATTGAAACAGACCTGCAGGGCAATATCAGTGCACCGGCAAAATTTGTGTTAGCCGATGTGCAATCAAAAGATAAATTAACGTACAACCAAGTTTCCGATTACTTAGAAGGCAAAGCCAATGCCAATGCTTGGCAGCCGGAAAATCCGGAAACGGCACAGCAAATTCACTGGTTGCATCAATTTACCCTAACCAGAACGCAATGGCGCAAAACCCACGCTCTGCTCTTTAAAGAAAAACCGGATTATTCTTTCGTGCTGGCAGAAAATGGCAAAGTGCAAGAAATTAAGGCGGAATACCGTCGTATTGCCAACCAAATCGTAGAAGAATCCATGATTATCGCCAATATCTGCGCCGCCCAATTTTTACATGAAAACCTACAATGCGGTATTTTCAACACACACAGCGGATTCGATAAAAAATTCTTGGAAAACGCCCACAATTTCTTGTTAGCTAATTTAGCCAATGATGAAAACAAAGCGGAGTTACAAAGTCGTTATGCACCAGAAAATTTGGCAACCTTAAAAGGTTACTGCCAAATGCGCCATGATATTGAACCAATTGAAGGGGATTATTTGGAATTCCGTTTGCGTCGTTTTCTCACGTTTGCAGAATTTAAAGCGGAATTGGCACCGCACTTTGGCCTGGGCTTAAACGGCTACGCCACGTGGACATCGCCAATCCGCAAATATTCGGACATGGTGAACCATCGCTTAATCAAAGCCCATTTAGCGGGCCGAGATTTTGCTAAACCGGAGGAAAGCGTACTTGCGCGTTTACAAGAAGCCCGTCGCCAAAATCGTTTGGTGGAACGAGATATTGCCGATTGGTTATATTGCCGTTATTTGGCGGATAAAGTCGCAGAAAAACCGGAATTTGAAGCGGAAGTGCAAGATGTGACCCGTGGCGGTTTACGCGTGTTATTGCTGGAAAATGGCGCCTCCATGTTTATTCCCGCCTCAACGCTGCACGACAATAAAGAAGAGGTTGTGATTAATCCTGATGAAATCGCTTTTTATGTGAAAGATCAGCGCCAATACAAAATTGGCGATATCTTGCGTGTACAGTTAACCGAAGTCCGTCAAGACACACGCAGCATTGTCGGCGTAGTGATTAAATAAAAAAGTGCGGTAGGTTTTACAGAAGTTTTATAAAACACCATAAAAAACCACCGCACTTGCTATAAAAAATCCGGCTTAAACATCAAGCTTAAGCAGGATTTTCTTTTATGCAAGCTATGTTTTAGTTTGCGCAAGTTTGGCAAGCGGCTTGGAACATCCAAACTAATTTTTCTTGCTCTTTAATGTAATCACTCATTTGTGAAGCGGTGCCTTCGTCATCTGCATCCGCAGCAAAAGCAAGAATTTCACGTTGTTGTGTCAGCAACACTTTGAAACCTTCTAAAGTGCCTCTTAAACAGGCCGCCGCACTGCTCACTGCAATTTCTTCTTTAATACGGGAATGGCTTAAATATTGGCTGAACGCATTGTTGGGTGTGTAGCCCAAGGTCAAAATACGCTCTGCAACTTCATCCACTTTTTCTACAAGATCGGTGTAAATTTCTTCAAATTTTGCGTGTAATTCAAAGAAGTTCACGTCTTTAATATTCCAGTGATAACCACGTACATTGGTATAAAACACTTGGTAAGTGGCTAATAATTCATTTAATTTTGCAGCTAAGACTTCAGATTTTGCGGTATCTAAACCAATCATTGTTTTTGACATAATGTATTCTCCTATACTTTGTTAATTTATAAAAAGATGAACGATATAAACCCAAAATCGTTCGTTTTTGTTGGCGTAAGTATAGAAAAAAGCACATAATAGCGCTAATTGTTACACTGAATAGAATTGATAGATAATAAAAATTGAATAATAAAAAACAATTTACAAAATCTATTAAAAAAGGAACATAAATGACAGAAGTAAGTAAACCAACGGTTTCCAACCCCAAAAATACACGTAAAAAAGCGTTAAGTATTTTCTTTTTTATCCTCATCCTTATCACCGTTCTCACCGGATTATATTGGTTCTTTTTTATTAAAAATTATCAAACCACAGAAGACGCTTATGTGAGCGGCAATCAGGTGATGATTTCTTCGCAAATTGCCGGAAACGTACGACAAATTAATGCAGAAAACATGGATTTTGTGCATGCCGGAGATGTGTTACTTGAATTGGATGACACGGATTATCAACTGAGTTTTAACCAAGCACAAAATACCTTAGCAAGTGCAGTACGTCAAATTTCGCAACTCGGCTACACCGTGAAACAACTGGAAGCAACGGTTCAAGCCAACCAAACGGCGTTGACGAAAGCCCAAGGCGATTTAGCGCGCCGTGAACAGTTAGGGAAAAGCGGAGCGATTGATAAAGAATCGCTACAACACGCCAGAGAAGCAGTAATGACAGCGGAAGCCAACTTAAAAGCGGTTAAAAACCAGCTTGCTGCGAATAAATCCTTATTAATGAATGTGCCGCTAAAAGAACAGCCGGAAATTCAAAAAGCCATCAGTTCGGTTAAACAGGCGTGGCTCAATTTGCAACGCACGAAAATCACCAGCCCGGTCGATGGCTATGTGGCGCGCCGAAGTACACAAGTGGGACAAAAAGTTGCCGTGGGTAGTGCGCTGATGGCAATTATTTCCAACGAGCAAATGTGGGTTGATGCCAATTTCAAAGAAACACAATTAAAAGATATGCGAATCGGGCAGCCGGTGAAATTATCCTTTGATTTATACGGTCATGACGTGAAATTTGACGGCAAAGTAGAAGGTATCGAAATGGGTACCGGCAGCGCATTTTCTTTGCTCCCCGCTCAAAATGCCACCGGTAACTGGATCAAAGTGGTGCAACGCGTGCCGGTTCGTATTAGCCTAGATGCACAACAAATCGCTAACTACCCGTTGCGTATGGGCTTATCTACCTTGGTTGAAGTGAATATTTCAGATACCCATGGAGAAATGTTGTCGCAACAAAAACGTACTGAGCCGCTCTATTCCACCAATACGTTGAATTATGATCAAAGTGCGGTGGAAAATCTCATCGAAAAAATTATTCGCGATAACACAAACTAAGGCTTGCCCATCATGCAAAAACCCATTGAAGGTGCTGCCCTTGGCATTATTACGTTAGCGCTGTCTCTTGCCACGTTCATGCAAGTATTGGATTCCACCATTGCAAACGTGGCGATCCCCACGATTTCGGGCGATCTCGGCGCATCGTTCAGCCAAGGCACTTGGGTGATTACCTCTTTCGGCGTCGCCAATGCGATTTCTATTCCCATTACCGGCTGGCTTGCCAAACGTTTCGGAGAAGTAAAATTATTCCTTATTTCTACCGCACTTTTTGTTTTAGCCTCTTGGCTATGCGGCATTTCCCATAGCTTAGAAATGTTGATTCTGTGCCGTATTTTCCAAGGACTAGCGGCAGGCCCGATTATTCCGCTGTCTCAGAGTTTGCTACTCAATAACTATCCTCCGGAAAAACGAGGCATGGCATTGGCATTTTGGGCAATGACCATAGTAGTTGCACCGATTTTCGGTCCTATTCTCGGCGGTTGGATCAGTGATAATTTACATTGGGGGTGGATCTTCTTTATTAATGTGCCCGTTGGACTGTTCATTATCAGCACCAGTTGGAAAATATTAATGCCACGAGAAAGTAAAATTCAGCACCAACCGATTGATACGGTGGGATTAGTCTTATTGGTTTTGGGTGTAGGCTGCTTGCAATTAATGCTAGATCAAGGGCGTGAACAAGATTGGTTCAACTCCACTGAAATCATTATCCTTGCCGTCATTTCCGCCGTAACCTTAACCGCACTTGTCATTTGGGAACTGACGGACGACAACCCGGTGGTCGATATTTCCCTATTCAAACAACGTAATTTCACTGTGGGCTGTTTGTCCACCAGCTTGGCATTTTTAATTTACCTCGGCTCAGTGGTGTTAATTCCCTTATTGCTGCAACAGGTTTTTGGCTACACCGCTACTTGGGCAGGTTTAGCATCCGCCCCCGTAGGACTGTTCCCGATTTTGTTATCCCCTCTTATCGGTAAGTTTGGACATAAAATCGATATGCGTATTTTGGTCACCATCAGTTTTGTGGTCTATGCCATTACCTTTTATTGGCGTGCCGTTACCTTTGAACCGGGTATGAGTTTTGCCGATGTAGCAGTGCCACAAATGGTACAAGGCTTAGCCGTCGCCTGTTTTTTCATGCCGCTTACCACCATTACGCTGTCCGATTTACCGGCACACAAAATGGCATCCGCTTCCAGTTTGTTTAACTTTTTACGAACCCTCGCCGGTTCCATCGGTACATCGCTGACCACCTTCTTATGGTATAACCGTGAAGCCGTTCACCACTCACAGCTGACTGAAGCCATTACCCCGTATAACCCGACCGCACAACAGTATTACCAAATGATGGAGCGTTTTGGCATGGGCGAAGAACAAACCTCCTCCCTGCTTGCCCGTAACATTACATCGCAAGGTTTTATCATCGGCGCCAATGAGATTTTTTGGTTATCCGCCGTGCTGTTTTTGGTGTTATTTATTTTGGTCTGGTTTGCCAAACCGCCTTTTGGAAACCGACACTAAAGTGCGGTCCCCAAAAGAAATATTTTTCACTTTTATTTACAAATCAATAACAAACGCCTATAGTAATGCGCGTTAGTCGGGGTGCTCCGTTGGCTTAAATAACGGAGCTGAGAAATACCCGTGAACCTGATACAGTTAGCACTGACGTAGGAAACTAATGCACTTCACTCTGCTTCCATGGCTTCTTTCAGCCTATTTCCCCGTTTAGGTGTTAGCTGGTTTTGTTTTTCAATCTCACCAAGGATTAAATCAATGACCAAGCTTTCTAAAAATTATTCACCACTAAAAACATCCTTAAAAACGACCGCACTTTGCTTACTTCCAATGCTGTTTTATACCCACAACGCCCAAGCGGAAGGTAAACTGACCATTTATTGCAGCGTGCAAAATGTGACCTGCGAAAAAGTCACGAAACGCTTTGCCGAAAAATACAACGTCGATGCCCAATTTGTACGAAACAGCACCGGCACCGTGCTCGGTAAAATCAAAGCAGAAAAAGAAAATCCACAAGCCGATGTATGGTTTGGTGGCACATTTGAACCGCACTTACAAGCCGCCGACCAAGGTTTACTCGCGACCTATCGTTCCCCGTTACAAAAAAACATCATGCCGCAATTTAAGAAATTAATGGATGAACGAGGCGATTACACATCAATCATTTATTTAATGGAAGTCGCCATTGGCGTGAATACGGAAAAATTAAAACAGCTCAATATTCCGGAACCAAAATGCTTTGCCGATTTGCTTAAACCGGAATTCAAAAATCAAATTCAGTATGCCGATCCCCGCGTATCCGGCACGGGCTATTCTTTTCTGACGACATTAGTGCAGCTTTGGGGCGAAGAAAAAGCGTTTGATTACTTGAAAAAACTCAATGCGAACGTGGCGCAATATTCCAAAAGCGGCTTAGCCACCGGCAACTTAGCGACCGGTGAAGTAGGCGTTGATATTGCCTTTATGCATGGCTATGTACGTGAAAAAGACAAAGGCGCACCGGTAAAAGGCATTTTACCTTGTGAAGGCGTGGGCTATACATTAGGATCGGTAAGCATCATCAAAGGCGCACGCAATCTAGAAAATGCTAAACACTTTGTAGACTTCGTTCTCGACACCGAAGCACAAGAAATCCCGTGGCGTGAATCCGACTCTTACCAAATCCCTGCCAACATCCATGCGAAAGCGTCCCCAAAAGCCAGCGATCCAAGCAAATTAAAATTATTGGATATTGATTTCATCCGTTTTGGTTCCGATGCTGAAAGCAAACGCTTAATTGAGCGCTGGGTTGAAACAGTCAAAGGAGAAAAATAGCTGAGAAAAAAGTGCGGTGGAAATTTTAATCATTTTATAATTTATATCCCCTAAGATATAAAAAACAATTTATACTTTACAGGATATAAAATCAAATTTATACTTCATAAAGTATAAAGTAAATTCTATACGCTATAGCGTATGAGGGGTCACAATGGTTATCACCACCGCAAAAATGCTTTCTCATGTAATTCGGGAATTTCGCTATCAAGGCGAGCTCTCACAAACCGATGTTGCTAAACTCGCCGGAACTACCCAAGCTAGAATTTCAGCGTTTGAGAATGAGCCGGAGCGTACTAAATTAGAAACACTGTTTAAGATTTTGGCAGGATTAGAACTAGAGCTTATTGTGCAACCACGCAAAAAGTCATCTGATACTGTTCTGTCAATCAAAGAGCCAACGGCAATATACGATGATGACGAGGCATGGTGATGAGTAACTCGATTCTAAACGTTGCCATGAATGGCTTGTTAGTCGGTGAATGGCGAAAACTGACTAGTGGCGCAACCGAATTTCAGTATGCGGAAAAATGGCTTGAATCTGTTCGCTCGCGCCCTATTTCATTGTCACTGCCTTTGTCACACAAAATTTATCGAGGAGATTCCGTTTACAATTTCTTCGATAATCTTCTCCCCGACAACGAACAGATCCGTTCACGTATTCAACAACGTTTCCAAACCTCAACGAAATCGCCATTTGATTTGCTTTCTGCGATTGGACAGGATTGTATTGGCGCAATTCAGCTTTATCAGGGGCAGAGCCGCTCGGTACGTCAAATTTATGCAGAACCACTAAATGACAAAGAGGTGGAAAACGTGCTGAAAAACTACCGCACTTTTCCTCTCGGCATGGAAGAAAGCGAGGATTTCCGAATTTCTTTAGCCGGCGCTCAGGAAAAAACAGCACTGCTTTATTACCAGAATCAATGGCAGCGCCCTTTACATTCCACAGCGACCAGTCATATTTTTAAACTCCCGATTGGCATAGTAGCACAAGGGCAACTTGATCTTTCCAGCAGCTGTGAAAATGAATGGCTTTGCTTGAATATTATGAAAGCCTTCGGTTTGCCGGTTCCTCGAAGTCAAATTCAGTATTTCGGTGAAATGAAAGTGCTGATTGTGGAGCGCTTTGATCGCCGTTGGTCTGAAAATAGGAGTTGGCTCATTCGTTTGCCACAAGAAGATATGTGCCAAGCGCTGAATATTGCCCCTGCACGAAAATATGAAAATGACGGTGGGCCAAGTATTCTTCAAATTATGTCGCTCCTCAATGGCTCATCTAATGCTCAAGCAGATCGCAAGCAATTTTTTAAAGCACAAATTATTTTCTGGCTGCTTTGCGCTCTTGACGGACATGGTAAAAATTTCAGTCTATTTTTAGAACAAGAGAATCGCTATCGTCTAACGCCTTTTTATGATGTGATGTCTGCCTATCCGCTAATCAAACACAACGGACTACAAAAGCAAAAAGTCAAAATGGCAATGGCGTGGCAGGGCGAAAATAAACATTATTTATGGGATAAAATACAGCTCCGTCACATTTTTAATACGGCTAAACTCGCCGGCTTGGCAAAGGAAACGGTAGAAGACATTTTGCATGAAATCAGTAGCCTATACCCAAGAGTAAATGAAATAAATACCCATAAATTGCCTGATGAAATTGTCGATCCTATTTTCATGGGATTAGAAATGCAGATGAAAAAGATAAGTTAAAAAGTGCGGTGGAAATTCACCGCATTTTTAGTTTCTGAAAAGAAAAAACGTCGGAGAAACCGACGTTTTTTATAGCTAGCGTTAAAGCGCCTTAATCGCCTTATACTGTTCACGAATTTTTTCTAATCCGGATTGGTATTCGGCTTGTTTTTCGCGTTCTTTGGCGATAACCGCTTCTGGGGCTTTGGCGACGAAGGCTTCGTTGCTGAGTTTGTTTTCGATGCGTTTAACTTCGTTTTGATATTTTTCAATCTCTTTGGTTAAACGGGCAAGCTCGGCTTCTTTGTTGATGAAACCTGCCATCGGCACGAGGATTTCGGTATTGCCGACTAACTTCGCCACCGCTAACGGCACTTGTTCGCCCTCTTTAAGCACGCTGACGTTGTCTAACTTCGCCATGGCTTGTAAAAGTGCGGTCTGTTTTTCCAGTATTTTTTGCTCGTCGGCTGGAATATTACGGAATAACAGATCAAGGCCTTTGCTTGGTGCAATGTTGCTCTCAGCGCGAATGTTACGCACGGCAACAATCACTTCTTTGAGCCAATTGATCTCTGTTTCAGCCTCGGCATCAAACGCATTTTCTTCTACGCGCGGGAAAGGTTGCAACATGATGCTGTCGGCGGTGATACCCATAAAACCTTTCACTTTTTGCCAAATTTCTTCAGTAATAAATGGCATGAGCGGGTGTGCTAAACGCAACAATTTTTCCAACACATGAACCAAGGTTTGGCTTGTTGCACGAATTTGCGCTGCGTTGCCGTTTGCAAATACCGGTTTGGTGAGTTCCAAATACCAGTCGCAGAATTGGTTCCAGGTAAATTCATAAATCGCATTTGCACAAAGGTCGAAACGGTATTGGCTTAATGCGCTGCGGAAAGCTTCTACTGTGCGATTGAATTCGGATTGAATCCAGCGGTCTGCCACGGAGAATTCGATTTCGCCTTGGCTTAAATCTAATTTGTCATTGGTGAGCACGAAACGGCTTGCATTCCATAATTTGTTACAGAAGTTACGGTAGCCTTCTAGGCGTTTCATATCCCAGTTGATATCACGACCGTTTGAAGCTAATGCGGCTAGTGTAAAGCGCAATGCGTCTGTGCCGTGTGCAGCAATCCCCTCAGCAAATTCTTTGCGCGTTGCTTTAGCAATTTTCTCTGCTAATTGCGGCTGCATCATGTTGCCGGTGCGTTTTTCAAGTAAATCTTCAAGGCTGATGCCATCAATCATATCGATTGGGTCAAGTACGTTACCTTTCGATTTCGACATTTTTTGACCTTGTTCATCACGGATCAAGCCTGTTACGTACACCGTTTTAAATGGCACTTGTGGTTTGCCATTTTCATCTTTTACGAAGTGCATCGTAAACATAATCATACGCGCAACCCAGAAGAAGATGATATCGAAGCCCGTGATTAACACATCCGTTGGGTGGAACATTTTGAGCTCTTTAGTTTGCTCTGGCC